>Ga0209628_10003585_pt1 | contig 10959 bp, 8 predicted proteins | sample TergutCu122P4_FD_187285 | JGI IMG/M metagenome (GOLD analysis project Ga0209628, IMG submission 187285) | Cubitermes ugandensis P4 segment gut microbial communities from Kakamega Forest, Kenya - Cu122 P4 (SPAdes) (version 2) | ecosystem: Host-associated > Arthropoda: Insects > Digestive system >...
GGGGGGGGGACACTTTTACTGAAACTAAACTGAATATACGTCACATACAATTTGTCCGCATCATACAAATAATCCTATTTTGAATTTCGATATGTTTCTGAAGCAATTAAGCTCAATTCATTAATAAGCATGATAGTGGGACCGTTCTGCAGTAACACAGTCTGATATACGCTAGACCAAACTATCCCTCTGCTCAATGTTTTCGTTTGTGTGATAACCGGTGAAAATGTTTTACAGAAGAACAGCGGAAACTCAAAGTTAAAAGCCTTGTACTCAACTCTAGTGGGATCTTTATAATGGATGCTGGCTGCCTTATCAGACTTTCCTTACCTCAGCCTCTTTCCCACTCTGCAGCCAACGGCCCAACAGACGCCTGTCATGCATTCCTATCACCTGTGGCAGACATTAGCTACATGACGGCTACCATTACTACGCTCATCAGAATACATCTGTTTAGTGCGCCGTGGAACAAGAGAATAGAGAAGCAACGTCAGTATGTTGCCACAACGACAAGCATTTTGTGCGAAACGGTTGACTGCAATGCGAACCACTTATCAGTCAGATTATTCCGACACTTGTTTCGTCGCAAGTTTAATCGCGTGGGATTTGCATGTCTCTGCGAAAAACACTGCAGTAAGGACTTCATCACATCCTCCATTTGTGGTTCAGTTACGGTGTTGGCAAAAACAGTGACGGTTTTGTATCCTGCCCTCATCTGAGTATGTGAATTAAACCTATGTTGTCAATGCCACATGTAATTAGTAAAATAACTCGTTCCCAGTCCACGATTTACTTAGCTAAGCTGTACATAAACAGTGACCAGTACTGTATATTTGTTGTCAGTGTTAGTCATGTAATAGAGATGTCACTTACGGAAAATAACGATGGCAATGAAGGACTCGTAAAAAAACAACGAAGAATTCGTAAAAAAAAAATAAATAACAATAAAAAAATAATTTACGCAACGGAAAGAAAAACAGTATTCCTTAAATAAGTAATGAAACTGTAACAATACTGCAACAATTCACACCTTGTAAATGTTTCGCAATGCTACAGCACCATGACAGTATTCTCTTTACACCGCTCGGTACTCGAAATGCACCAGTCGTTCACCGTAGAGCAGTACGAAACAAGACATGAATGTGAACGCTACAGACGGCGTCACCACGTGTGCCTGAGCGAGTCCGCCGACTTGACATTCAGTTCGTTCCGGTTTGTGACCTCACTCACAAACAAAGCATTCCATATAGGGTTACCACCAATGACTAACTAATGATGTCGTTCCACACAGAATTCGAATTATAGTCAATGCAACAGTGGTAGATATGGGTCACTTGTATCATACAACAGGTCAGAATCGTCTGGGAACGAGATCAGAGTCGGAGATAGGTAGAGGAGAGGATTATACATAGTTGAAACATAAGCTCTCAGGAATTATCGTGCGTATCAGTGAGTTTCACGGCATCGATATTCTAACAGCTGACACTCACGAGGTTTCGAACTCTGTCATATAACGTGTAAACGTGCATATTAAAGAAACAGAATTTATTGGTAGAAAATGCATGCAAAAATCAGAGGATACAGTCTAATAATGTGCTTTAGAGAACACGATAGTTGACATTCGAGTTCCATGCACAGCAGAAATTTGTTTACCACGTACGTAAAGAGTAAGCCAGCCTTCAAGAAAGGCTCTGAATCATTCAGCTACATCGATGATGATGACGACAACGACAACGACAACGACGACGATGATGATAATGATGATGATGATAATGATAATAATAATAATAATAAATGGAAGGTGCAGAAGAAAACCGAAACTTGCGGTAGAATGGTTAGAATTTTTGCATCACAGTCAGGTGGTACTGAGCTCAGATCTTGGCTTGTAAATGGCAGTAGTTATCGAAGCCTTTTAGGTCACCTCCAATTATCCAGAAATTTCGCGAAAGAATATTTGAAATAAGGTCACGACGGATTATTTCTACATCCACTCCACCAGTGTCTGGTGCAGGCAATTTCTGTCACGCTTTAAGATGTGCCTTCGTTGAAGGTGACGAACGTCACACACCCGGTCAGCACACATTATTCGGTACACCAACAAAATGCATATATACAATAAAATACATGTACTATTATGTGCATTTTGTTGGTATAATAAAGACATAATTACTATATGAAAAAATGCACGGAATGGAAAACTTTAAAGAAACACGCATTTATTATTATTATTATTATTATTATTATTACTATTATTATTCAAATTGGCGTTGATCTCAAATGTTGGGTCTTTGTCTAATCATTCCAGCACTGCTATTTTCATCACTCCACCCTTATCACAATAGCCGCGACACTGTTACTACAATTATGTCATTATTGCCACGCTAAAGTATCTCTCTTAAACATGAACAGTGGCTGCGTATTTCCTTGCTGCCTGAAACGTGCACTCGTATTTGAACATTCTTGTCTTTCGCCATTTTAGTCCCGTAGATTTGTGTGTGTGTGTGTGTGTGTGTGTGTGTGTGTGCGCGGAATGTAGCCATATTACGGAAAGTGTCGCGTTCTTCGCAGAGGCAACGTCACGTCCACCGGTTGTTGCGGGACCGTAGTTTATTTCCTGGTGACGAGAGCAGGTGGGAGGGTACTAAGTTCGTCATTACAGCGTTAAAGTTCTCATTAGTCGCCCTGCATCTTGTTTCCTGTCTTCCTGCGACAAGCGAATCGATTCCCAGCATGGATGTGTGCTGAAGAATATTTCACTGCTGCCTCTCACAGTAATTAGTCGTCAGACACTCTCCGCCTACAATGAATGACGTCAGGGGGTAGGTCTACGCGTTTTTAGCTAAAATTTATTACGCGACACTTTATGGTTTCATTGTTTTCCATTTAATCTCTTCCGTGACAGTTCTAACAGCAGAGGCTTTTACTACGTCACAGTCTTATTGTATTCTTCTTCTTCCTCCTCCTCTTTTTTATTCATCATCGCCATCATCATGATACAAGATACAAGGTATGCAAGATCGGCATAAGATATTTTCCTCAGTCATCCAGCTTCTCTTCGCCCCAGAAGTTTATATTCTATTGTAAGCTTTGATATTCTGTGTACTTCGGTAGCTTCTTTTGGAAGTTCACATGCTTATGAAACACCTAATTCTTTACCATTCATGTATTCTCTCGTAATCTCATTTTGCAATACTCAGTGTAGAACAAAGAAAATGACTTTAGGTTCTTCCACTTTCCCAGTGTCACTCTTCTGTAATACCCAGTCCTTACTACAATTTACAAGTAATCTAACGTTTTCTGTGATTTTGCGTCGTCCTTCTAGGTGAATGCCGGATTAACTGAGTCGTCTCTTAGGCCGCTAAGTTCATGGAACAGAATCTCCCAACCACATCTTATAGGATTATAAGTAACCTATGCATTTCCTATAGCGTCCCAACATGTGATAATCACCCTTATATCACAATATCAAAACAGGTCTGGTAAAGAGACAGTGAGAGTAATGCATGCACACGATAGGTCCCGTAAGTACAAGAAGCCATTTTGTTTCATATAATTCGGCCATGGAAAAAAGTTTGAAAAATCTCCGGATTCAATAATAGTGGTGACATGAAAAGCTGCAAAAACTCTGCCTTATGCATAAGGATTGCAATCCAAGTAATTTAATGTAGGTAATGGAAAGAGCACAAAAACTGCGTATGTCCTGACATCTAACGACATAGACGTTTATGTAATCTCAAGAGCGTCCAGTGGTTTCAAATGGTGAAAACATTCGGCCTTTTATGATACCCAAGGATTCCTTATCGTGTTCAAACAGAAGCCCACCAATGGACCCCATCCTGACCACTGGCATCAAGTTCAAAATTTCAAATTCTATTTCTGTAAGATCTATTCAAAAAATATCCTCTCATCTACACCCTAACTCTTGCAAGTCGCGTCTGCTCTTGCGCTCTTCGCCTACGGTTTTGTTTAGAAGTCTCACGTTGCAAAACCTACTACAAGTGCCGCTCATCGCAACTTCCGTGATTTGATCATTCTATTAATATTTTGTGGGCAATAAATCTCGTCCTTCTCTACGATATTTTTCTCAGTTAACCACAGTATATATTGTTCGTTTCAAAGGATTATGAATTTTAACCTCAGATACAACAACAAAGCATCAGCCAAATTTCGGCCAACGGCAGATCATATACATCAGTGTTAATTCGGACCAAGTACACGAAATGAGACCGTGATCACAGGCATAGCAATCAGCTCTTAAATGTACAGTTTACAATCGCCATAAGAAAACTGCATAATTTTCAGAACGAGATTATTAACAACTACGTAACCGGGTTTTACAAGGCAACTAAACACAAGATTGGCAAGACACTAATACCGTCACAGGGTAACAGAAAAAACTGGCCTAAACACATTAGCGAGCACACTACTCTGAAAGAGAATCTGTACTTGAGAAAGATGTAACTTTCGCCTCAACTAAGTACTGCACAACACAGCGCAAAATTCCTTCAAGCAATGTTTTATTAAGCTGACTTATAATTTAGGGATTCTGAAAGGCTGTAGGCTGTTCCTGTGGTTGGGGCAAAACAAACTGCTCTAGAAGGTTTTGTGGTCCTCACGAAACGGCTGTCACGTTGCCCACAGACACAGAAAGCAAAGAGGTGCTGACGCAAGTTCAGTGCAAGCGTTTTGGAATGCCGATAAGATTTGTCTTAGTTGAAACAACTCTCCCCGTGTATCAATGAAAACTTCACGTCTGACAAGGCACACTAAGGTGCGTTTAATAGTTTGATGAAACAGTAATCAAGTAGTGCAGGCAGGGGGCAAGGGAGCACCATTATTATTATTATTATTATTATTATTATTATAAAACTTTGGACGTACAAATACAATATAAAACTCCCAATTCGTATGACGTACCCTACTGTTACTTCGCACGCTATAATAAGTGGAAATGGAAGCGGCAACAGTACCATACTGCAGACCGTACTAAAAAGAACTATGTACTCCTGTCCCACACACGCTGCACGATTTTTCGAAAGCGTGCTTTGTAAATGTTCATTCCTGCAAAATTTTTATATTATGAGTGGTTTATTCCATATATATATATATATATATATACATATACACACATTTACTTATCGAGAAGAATGAGATGGGTGGGGCATGTGGCACGTATGGGGCAGGGGAGGGATGTACAGGGTTCTGGTGGGGAAACCTGAGGGAAAGAGACCTTTGGGGAGACCCAGACGCAGATGGGAGGATAATATTAAGATGGATCTTCACGAAGTGGGAGGAGGCTGTGGGGACTGGATGGAGTTGGCTCAGGATACGGACAGGTGGCGGGCACTTGTGAGTACGGTGATGAACCTTCGGGTTCAAAAAATTGCGAGAGGGTTTCTTGACTAGTTACAGAACCAGTTAGCTTCTCAAGAAGGACTCTGCTCCATGGAGTAAGTAGGTAAGTATAAATTTATTTACTTATTTGTTTATTTACTTTACCCTTCCTTTCTTACATTCTCCCTCTCTTCTCTCCGTCTCCTCATCCATTTTGTATCTGTTTTAATTTTTCTCTGAATTCTTGTAATAGAAATCAGAGCAAAAGTTCACAATTTACAAAGAGTCTGCTGTCTTACTGCCGAAGAGGAAAAGTTAATTAGGGATAAAGCAATACGTCATTTCGCTTATCCTTTGTTACAGAATTCAGACTCACGTCAAAATATGTTTCCAACAAAACAAGTTGGCCCATATATAAACGCGATCCGCACTGTATGCCCTGCGCGACTAAATTCCTGTATCAGAAGCCGTTCCTAAGAACATACAAAACACCTTATATGTACCATTCACACGGAACAAAATAAAAATTTTCTTAGAACCAAACGTTTATTGCCTTAATAAAAAAGTTGGTCTTGTACACAAGGGCAAAAATTTGTCCTTCGGAAACTGACACAAAAGAAAATTCTTAATACTATAAGTAAAACACGGGGCCTGGGGTTAGCGTAGTGGTTTAAGGCGCTGCGCTACTAGTCGGACGGTCCCGGGATCGATTCCCGGTGGTGTCACTGGATTTTTCAGTGACATATTCCTTCCGACCGTACCATGGCCCTGGGGTCGACTCAGCCCCTAGTGAAAATGAGTACCAGGAACATTTCCTGGGGGTAAAGGCGGCCGGTGCATGAGGTTGACAACCTCGCCACTTTCATGTGCAGAATGTCATGAAATCTGGGAACCTAAACCCCCTGGAATGCTCTGGGCCACACCAGGCCTGTTATGGGACTCCTTTATCTTATAAGTAAAATACAGGCGAACAAAATAATGAAAATATTTTCATCCACCAATGGCTGTTCACAAATACTATTCTGTGTTTGGCTGAATAAAGGAAATATGCCTGGAGTCGCCCTGTAACACAGAATGCACTGTCCTGACCCATTCGTACAGCAAAGAGACCAGACCTATGACAGCAGCATGGACTCGGAAAAAGCACTCATTGGCAACTAACCAAATTTCATCACCACCTCTCGCCCACAGAAGGATGTCGTCTGTATCAAATATCAAATCGACGTTTGGCATATCCAGCTTCCCTTCGCTGCAACCAGTTATCTCATGAAGGTCAGAGGCTCCACGACGATGCAATTTGTAACCCAAATATCGTAACTGATTATGGTCGCATATAGGATTTATCGTATCTTCCAGCATTAGAGGCACGCATAGATGTAGACGAATGTAAGAACTACATCTGCCATTATTCTGAGTCTAATGATTTAATAGGCAAGTCACCACCATGAGCAGCAACACGTGACAAATTAATCCTGGAGCTATATGATTAATAAATACTGTCCTTTCAGAGAAATGTCGAACCGATCGAAAAATAACAAAAAAAAAAAAAAACTAAATGCAGTTTAGGTGGCTAATATTTATGCTTTACCGCAAGTTTTCGATGTTCTGAGATACAGCGCTGTGAGGTCTGGCAACAGGGTCCATAAAGAGCTTCTACATCAAAGATATTAACAGGTTGCTCCGAAGCGTTGAAATCTATCTACAAAACTACATTGCACCACATCCTAGAAGACAGTAACTGTATGTGAATTGCAGTAGAAGTGTGAAGAATCGTAATTTAAATGTGTCACTTTATGAAGCTCATCATTTATAAAACACACCCGTATTTTGCATCGTGTCGGGTACAGAAAAAAATAAATCTGTGATGGCTACAGAAAGCATACTAAGTTCCATTAGCAGCATTTCTTACACGAAAACATGACGTGCTTTTTCGCGAAAAGAATGATGAGGAGAACTGTTAGAGCACAGGGAGTGCAAGCAACACTCGGATGTAGGAAAGTGCGTAACGAGAAGCTTCGTGGTTTGCAATTCTAGACAAACATATGCACGATATTCAAATCAAGGCTAATATGGGCCGGGAAAGTAGCATGAATCTGACATACGAGATATGTGTACAGAATTTAAGGCGGAAAACCTAAATGAAAGTCGTATGCGCTTTATATATAAAAAAATGAAAATTAAGAAAATTGAAAAAAGTGTGAGATTTTGGCCTCGATTCAACTGGCTCAGTGACTATCAATTGAACATGGTGTGAAAACCTCCACAAAATAGGGGAGTGGAGGATTTCTTGACCAGATTCGTCTTCACAAGAAAGACACGATGGAGTTCCCCATAACTAGCAGAATGAAGACGTCAAAATTATCTTCTCCCCACCCCTCTGGGAGCAACAAAAACCCAGTATCGCCGTGCCCCTACGGCCACTTCGCTGACATACCCACCAGTCGGGTAGTCTAACAGCGCAGGCGATTTCTATGTTTTACAAAACAACGGACTGCGCTATCGGACATAACCCAATCAAAAGATATAGATAGGATACAATGGAATAGTTACGAGGCGGACTCTGCAATATGTGATTCACTGGGATATGCGGTTTAACACACTTGGCACGGGTTAAATAAGTATGGACATAGTAAATTTTCTATATAAACCGCCAAATTATTTGTAGTCCGCGGAGTAATTCTTCAGATTCAGTATGAAGATGGACATAAGTCAAAGTTATGCAGCAGCACCAATGACACATTAAAAATAACTCATGGCAAACGTAACAGATTTCACATCACCTCACACATTCCACCGTTATTAAAACGCTCCTTACATTTCGTTACCTCTATAGGATCATTATTATGCCCATAAATACTGCAGCAAAGGTGGGGGATATGCTGCTACAGAAGCAATAAACAGAGCAGTATTAGAATCCTGTTGTGTGCCAGTAATTTGCACTGCTGTAAGTACCGGAGGGCAATTACTATGCTAATGTAGGCGAAAGCAAGGGCAAAGAAAGAAAGAAAGAAAGGAAAAAATAAAAATGAACAAGAAAGAACATGAATAGAATGAAAATAAAAAATGACGTTTTTGTTCCAGACAGAGATCATCACTGAAACTGCGCACAGAGGTTTCTAATTGTCGCAGAAGATGCCATTACGTCTATATGTCATGGACATTTGAGGCTTGCTAACTTTTGTTCTTGCAATACAGATATTGACTATTCTGTTCCAGCTACGTACAGAAACTCTGCCAGCCCTCTGTAAAGATCGTAATCCATTCAATATTCCAACTGTGTGTCAAACGAATACAACATTGATATACTTTTTTTGTGTTATTTAGCGACTCTGTTTCACATTCATAATTTCTGTGGCGTAGGCTTCCGTATCGATAAGCTTAACTGCCCGAGCACTTACACAAATTTAGTAACGGGACTTCATAATATTCTGCAGATAGTTAATAAGTTCTTGAAGAAGGCATAAGAGCAAAACTACAAAAATAACTTCGTAGCAGCAGGAGGAAGTAAACCCGGGATTTGAAGTGGATTTGAAGTAGATCATTCTTACTACTTTTGTGGACCGTGTTCCAAACGTATAGCGTATACATATGCGAAATACATGGTTACAACGATCGCTATTACACGTAGCAAGAAAGTAAGCGTTATAAAGTTTCAGTACGAGGCGGTCGATGCGCACTTGAAGGTACTATCAGACCTTTCATACGGAAAGACTTTGCACAAAAACTATGAGAAGTTACAGCCATGAGAGTAGGTAAACTGGCAAAGATTCAGGGTTTCTCTCAAAGGAAGACTGACAGCGTGATTGCTAAACTAACGCGTTCCACAAGACAACAATTAGGACGAACATTAATTATTATTATTATTATTATTATTATTATTATTACTATTACTATCGTCACCAAAACCACGATTACGACGACGAAAGAATGAGCAACATATGGCAATAAAGAACACTACATATTTTAATGCTCGTTACTGGCATGCTTGAGGGCTTTGGAAATTAACGTAGCTTCACCAGAAAAGCCCATGCTACTTCATCTAACAAAAGGTACTGCCGAAGAAAGTAAGAACATAAGCATAATATGAAACATGAGCGCCAACCTCAAAGCTTAAGGAAATATCTATATTACAGAGAACGTTCTGTGCATTACGTTTCACATTGTCACATAAACTACGTAGCATAAAGGAATATCAATGTAAGAAATGCATAAATTAAAATCAAAACGTATAGACAGCCTCTTTGGCCGATAGTAGATTTCATCTCAAGAACTACTGAACAAAATCAGATTTCAATTTTTATCAGGATATAGGAAAAATATTGTCTCGTGCATTTCACTTTGGTTCCTACTTGTTCGGTGTAAACTCTTACTTATAGTGAAATTCGAGCTGAATTTTTCTGTTTTACGAAACACGTTTTGATGTACTGCAGATTACTGCGCAAAATGAAGAAAGTACAAAGTTCAGTACAGATCTACAAAATATATTTAGACAGTAACTGTCTTTGAAACGTGAATTCATGAAGAAATTGCCACAAATTCAATGCAGGGAAAGCTTGCTGTCGGGTGCAGAATCCATTGTCTTCCATTTTGCTATAAAAATAGAAAAATTAAAATATATAGATCTATAATTTTCCTGTCATTTTGTATGAGTGTGAAACTTGGTCACTCACATTGAGGGAGGAATATGGCCTGAGGGTCTTCCGGAGTACGGTGCTGAGTATCACATTTGGGAATAAGAGGGACGAGGTAACAGGGGAGTTGAGAAAACTACATAAGGAGGAGTTTTGCGAAAAAGCCTCATACAAGAAATTGGAATGTAACAAATGCGCGTATAACCTTCATTTAAACGTTCATAGATATGATCAATGATTCAAGGGATTCAACAAAAAATTACTTATGACTGCGATTGTTTCTTAAGAGCATACTCCTGCCTTAAGTACCATTCCAAGGACAACGACGTTGTTACAAAATGACAGCATTCTGAAACACGCACTGTCTACTTTCCATATGCCTGTTCACTTTCTATGCTACCAAGTACGTTTATTTTATTCATACAATAAACCTGTATTTGTGCAATGATGCTATAATAGGTTTACAGTGAATAATGAATTTAAGAAATGCGGTGGGAAAGGGTCGTTCCTTAAAAACCACTACACTGTGCCGGTCTGTGCCTCAGGAGATGAGAATCCCCACGAAAAACTCTGTTCAGTGTTCTGATCGAGTTTTGGGCTGGAGACCTACAGTTTGGAGAAGTACACCTTCACACAACATGTTCGGAATTATTAAAAAGACAACTCCGGGCAGTTATTTCGTACAAACCAACCTAGTTACAGAGAGGCGTGGTTTACCAATGATGATTACTGACAACAAGAACTCGAAAGATACCATTGGCATACGTAACTTTGCAACGTTGGCCATGAGCTAAAACGAACAAGACAGCCACAAGAAACAAGAAACTAGAATAAAAAGACCTTTGTTCACATATCAGGCGATTTTTTATTGTTTGCCCATACAATTTTTGTTGTTTGCCCATACAATTTTTGTTGTTTGCCCATACAATTTTTGTTGTTTGCCCATACAATTTTTGTTGTTTGCCCATACAATTTTTTGTTGTTTGCCCATACA
>Ga0209628_10003586_pt1 | contig 10956 bp, 11 predicted proteins | sample TergutCu122P4_FD_187285 | JGI IMG/M metagenome (GOLD analysis project Ga0209628, IMG submission 187285) | Cubitermes ugandensis P4 segment gut microbial communities from Kakamega Forest, Kenya - Cu122 P4 (SPAdes) (version 2) | ecosystem: Host-associated > Arthropoda: Insects > Digestive system...
CCTTTTGCGCCTTCTCGTCGGGAATTTCCAGCAGTTGCAGGATCACCGGCTGATCCTTGCCCAGCATCTCGCCCGAGGCGATACGAAACAGCAGCGCATAGCCGATCTGGCCGGCGGCGCCGGTGACAGCCACGCGAACAGGCTTTTTGCTCATGGTGAAAACTCCAGAAAGTTGATGATGAAAACGGGAAATTGAAACGACGCCGTGGCGGCAAGGCATCGAAGCAGCGAAGTTTAGCCGCGAAAACGCCCAAATGTGAATTTGTCTTGTGTCTTATATAAGATATTATTGACCATCTCCAGCAAGTACCTCGCCAGCACCATGCTCAACGCCGCGCGCCCCGCAGCCACCGCCGACGCCGCGCCGCCATCCGGCGCGCCAGCGCGGGCGCCGTCGTTCAGCCCCCTGTACCAGCAAATCAAGGCGCTGATCCTGCAAAGCCTGCAGCAAGGCCAATGGAAGCCGGGCGAAGTGATCCCCAGCGAGCTGGAGCTGGCGGCCCGCTTCAAAGTCAGCCAGGGCACCGTGCGCAAGGCGGTGGACGAACTGGCATCCGAAAACCTGCTGGTGCGCCGTCAGGGGCGCGGCACCTTTGTCGCCACCCATGCCGAGCGGCAGGTGGAATACCGCTTTTTACGCCTGCACCCCGATCGCGGCACCCTGGGCGGCGAAGGGCCGGCGCAGCGCGAAGTAGTCGAATGCCGCCGCCAGCGCGCCAGCGCCGAAGTAGCGCGCGCCCTGGCCCTGCGCGCGGGCGACGCGGTCTTGCAAGCCAGGCGCGTACTGCGCTTTGCCGGCGCGCCCACCATTTTGGAAGACCTGTGGCTGCCCGCCGGCCCATTCAAAGGCTTGACCGCCGAGCGCCTGTCGGGCTACCACGGCCCCATGTACGCGCTGTTCGAAGCCGAATTTGGCGTGCGCATGGTGCGCGCCGAAGAAAAACTGCGCGCCGTCCTGCCAGATCCCCGCCAGGCCAGCCTGCTGGCCGTCACCACCGCCACCCCCCTGCTGAGCGTGGAGCGCATCGCCTACACCTACAACGACACCCCCATGGAACTGCGCCGCGGCCTGTACCGCACGGATACGCATCACTATCGCAATGAGTTGGGGTAGGTGGTTGACGATGACGGTCTGGATATTTTCACGTTACAGTGATATCATTCAGGAGTGATGTTCAGTGAAACATTGGGAAGTCATCTTCGACGACACATTCAAGACAACGGAATGGAAAGCGATGGATGGCGAGCAACGCAAGGCGCTGATGGCGGCGGCGCTGGCGCTGGAAGTGGCTGGGCCAGGCGGAGGGCGGCCATTGATCGGGACTTTGAACAACCCCGTGCACCCGAACATGAAGGAACTTCGATATGACGCACATGGCGGCACCGAGGTTTGGCGCGCCGCCTTCGCGTTCGACCCCGAGCGCAAGGCGATTGTTCTGGTCGCGGGCGACAAGCAGGGACAAGATGAAGGTTTGTTTTACAAAGAACTGCTGCGCAAGGCAAACAGGCGCTATGACGCGCACCTGGCCGCTTTGAAAGCGGCACGCACGCAATGCAAAGCTGGCAAGAAAGGCAGGAATTGACGATGACGGCGAAACTCAGTGACTTGATGGCCGACCTCTCGCCAAAGGATCTGAAGGACGTGCGCAAGCGTTCGCAAGTTCACCTCAAGGCCATGCAGGATGCACGGCGTCTGGATGAAATCCGCCGCGCCGCGAACAAGCGGCAAGGCGACATCGCGGCGGTGATGGGCATCGGCCAAAACGCCGTTTCGCAACTGGAAAAGCGCCGCGACATGCAACTGTCAACATTGAACCGCTATGTCGAAAGCGTGGGTTTGCGCCTGGAGCTTTCCGTGGTGGCTCCCAGCGGGGAACGGGTTGCGCTCAAGAAATTCAAACCCTGGGACGAGCCGCAAGCGCCCAAGGCTAGCCATCCGCGCGCCAATGCCAAAACAGCGCAGGCGTTAGCTGTGGGAAAACCTGCTTCATTGAGGTCCCGTTCCGCGCACCGCAAAAAAGCTCGCAGCGTATAGGCGACCGGCTCATGGCGCAAGCCACTGTGCATCTTGCAGCCTTGATCAGCTGAATCTATATCTACATGCCCAAGTGAGCCATGTTTTCAATGCATAAAAGTAATGCACAAAACCTTGCTTAGGGATTCTCTGAAGAACCCTCTGCAAAAGTTTCAGAGGTTCCTTAGCAAGCGCTGGCAGCTATCAATTTAGGGAACCTCTGAAAAACCCTGCGTGAGTCGGCGCGCTTGGGTTTGGGATGGGCTGCAAGGCGCAAACCGCAGCCATAGCCGTAGCTATGGCGAGGATTTGCAACGCAGCAGACCGCCCAAAACCAAGATGCGCCGGCCACGCAGGGTTGTTCAGAGGTTCCTTAGAAGTTGGCGCAGCTTGCGTCAGCCGCTTTTGCGGCGCAGCCCAAGCGCTGCCAGCAGCGTTGCCGCCACGGCCAGCGTCCACCATGACAGCGTGGGCACGGGCGTGGCCGGGCCTTGGTTGATGACGGCGGCTTTGCTGACCGTCAGCTTGACCATTGCCGATGTTGAACATGCCGCCGGGTCGCTGACTTTGCATAGCTGGTAGTACAGCGTGAAGCTGCTGCCTTGCGGCACGGCAGGATCGACGCTGAGCGTGCCATCCGCGTTCAGGCTGATGCCCGCCGGCAGGGCGCCAAGCGGCGTGATGCTGCTGTTGGCCGTGGTGGCGGCGACGTTGCCCGGCGCGTCATAAAAATCGTTGCCCAGCACCGATGTGCTTTTGCCGCCCGACGGCACGGTAAAGGTGTCCGGATACGCAACCGGCACCGATGCCGCCGCGCAGCCGGAAGGCGCGATTTGGCCGCCCAGAATGTTCAGGAAAAAGCGCGTTACATCGACGCCTGCCGGGCCGGTGATGTCGAAATTTCCAAAGCCGCCAGTTTGCTGCTGCAACAAATTGAGGTCGCCGTTGACCATCAGCCGGCCATTGCCGCCCGCAAGCTGGCTGCCGTCAAAAAACACCACTGCCGCGGCTGGCGCGTCGGGCGCGTAGGTCATGACGGCGCTTGCCGCTGGCATACCGCTGGTAAGGCGGTATGCCCAGGTCTGCTGCCCGGTGCAGGCCATTGGCCCGCCATAAGCGGCCAGATAGGCAGGCGCGGTGGCAAGGGCCAATGCAGTCAAGTTGTTCGTGGATGAATGCACGATGGCGGCCGACACCATGTCTTGCATCAGCGTCTGGGCAAATGCCGCCATGTTGTTGCCGCTGCTGACCTCGCTTTGCAGATAGACCGCGCCGCCTGCGTTCAGGTAGCCTTCCAGCTGCGCCTGCAAGGCTGCGCTGGTTGCCGCGTTGTTCCACGGCGCGACGCTGAAGTTGCCAAACACCCATACCTGGTCATGGCCGTTGGCGGGGTCATCGGCAACGGTCGCGATGGCCGTCTGCGGCGCGGTGACGATGGTTACCGTGTGGCCCAGGTTTTCAAGCACGGTCTGCAAGTTGGCCGAGCGGCTGTTGAAGGCCCCGAAGTTGCTGGTCTCCAGCACCAAAATCTTGTCCGCATACGCGCTGCTGGCGGCCATCAGCAAAACCGCCGCCGCCAACAAGGAGCGGCGCACTTGCGCCCTGAACGCAAGCAGATACGCAAACAGGCTTGGCCAGCGCAAAGGCAAGCCGTGGTGAGGCACGGTCTTCATGAATATCACTCCCTGACATCCAAGGCTGCGCCTCAATCCGCCCCAAACCAGCAGCGTGGGCCTTGCTCAGCTTCGCCTTGAATTTTGTTACGTTAGCGCCTGTCATGTTACAACGTTTACAACTCGACACACGCGCCTTCAGCAGAAAAATCCGCGCTTCCGTGACATATTTCACGCGCCCTCTGGCTGCCGCCAGCGCGGACTGACGTGCGCAACAGACAAGCCCCACGGCGGACGGCTTTTCTTGCCGCGATCGCCGCCCGCTTTGTCCGCGCGGCACGCCGCGCGTTTGCACAGCTGGTGCGTTGCAATAGAATTTACGGGTTAACCCGACATCAAGACGCCCCGCCACCACAGTTTTCGCGAGAGTGCCCCCATGAGCGAAGCCGCCAAGCCCAGACCTGAAATCCGCAACATCAACATCTTCAAGGATGTGCGCACCTACCGGATGCCGATTGCGGCCATCGTGTCGATCCTGCACCGCGTCAGCGGGGCGCTGATTTTTTTGCTGCTGCCGGTGGTCATCTGGCTGTTTGACAAATCGGTGTCGTCGGAGATTTCGTTTGGCCAGTTCAACGCCGCGTTCAGCGTTGGGGTGTGGATCATTCCGGGCTGGTTCGTAAAACTGGTGGCGCTGGCGCTGATCTGGGCCTATCTGCACCACCTGATCGCGGGCGTGCGCCACCTGTACATGGACGCCACGCACTCGGTCACCAGGGAATTTGGCAAAAGCTCGGCCATCGCGGTGCTGCTGGTCAGCCTGGCGCTGACCGCCGCCCTGGGCCTCAAGCTGTTTGGCGTGTACTGATCAACCGAGGATGATGAAATGATGACTGTCAATCACGGCTCCAGGCGCACGGTAACCGGCGCGCACTATGGCTTGCGCGACTGGCTGGTGCAGCGCTTTACCGGCGTGGTGATGGCGCTGTTCACGCTGGCGGTGCTGGCCGGGGTGCTGCTCACCGGCGGGCCGATGGGCTACCACAAATGGGCCGGCATCTTTGCCGCGCAGTGGATGAAGGTGCTGGCCTACGCGGTGGTGGTGGCGCTGGCCTGGCACGCCTGGGTGGGTATGCGCAACATATGGATGGACTACGCGCGGCACGTGGGCATACGCCTGGGGCTGCAAGTGCTGACCATTGTCTGGCTGACCGGCTGCGCCGGCTGGGCGCTGCAAGTGCTGTGGCGTATTTGAACCTGAAAACACCATCACGATCATGAGCTACACCAAGGATAAAGTTGTCACCCGCAGGTTCGACGTCGTCATCGTCGGCGCTGGCGGCTCTGGTATGCGCGCTTCGCTGCAGCTGGCGCGCGCGGGGCTTAACGTCGCCGTGCTGTCCAAAGTCTTTCCCACCCGCTCGCACACCGTGGCCGCGCAAGGCGGCGTGGGCGCGTCGCTGGGCAACATGAGCGAGGACAACTGGCACTACCACTTCTACGACACCGTCAAGGGCAGCGACTGGCTGGGCGATCAGGACGCGATCGAATTCATGTGCCAGCAAGCGCCCAAGGTGGTGTATGAGCTGGAGCACTTCGGCATGCCGTTTGACCGCAATCCGGACGGCACCATTTACCAGCGCCCGTTTGGCGGCCACACCGCCAACTATGGCGAAAAACCGGTGCAGCGCGCCTGCGCCGCCGCCGACCGCACCGGCCACGCCATGCTGCACACGCTGTATCAGCAAAACGTGGCCGCGCGCACCACTTTCTTTGTCGAATGGATGGCGCTGGATTTGATCCGCGACGCCAGCGGCGGCGTGGCCGGCGTGACCGCGATCGAGATGGAAACGGGCGATCTGTACGCGCTGCAAGCCAAAACCGTGATGCTGGCCACCGGCGGCGCGGGGCGCATTTTTGCCGCCAGCACCAACGCCTTCATCAATACCGGCGACGGGCTGGGCATGGCCGCGCGGGCCGGCATTCCGCTGCAAGACATGGAGTTTTGGCAGTTTCACCCCACCGGCGTGGCCGGCGCTGGCGTGCTGCTGACCGAGGGCTGCCGGGGCGAAGGCGCGATCTTGCGCAACTCCAACGGCGAGCGCTTCATGGAGCGCTACGCGCCCACGCTCAAGGACCTGGCGCCGCGCGACTTTGTATCGCGCTCGATGGATCAGGAGATCAAGGAAGGCCGTGGCTGCGGCCCCAACAAGGACTACATCCTGCTGGACATGACGCACCTGGGCGCGGACACCATCCACAAGCGCCTGCCGTCGGTGTACGAGATCGGCGTCAACTTCGCCAACGTGGACATCACGCGCGAATCCATCCCGGTGGTGCCCACCATCCACTACCAGATGGGCGGCATCCCGACCAACATCCACGGCCAGGTGTGCATGCCCTTTGGCGGCGATCACAACGTGCCGGTGCCGGGGCTGTACGCGGTGGGCGAATGCTCGTGCGTCAGCGTGCACGGCGCCAACCGGCTGGGCACCAATTCGCTGCTGGACTTGCTGGTGTTTGGCAAGGCGGCGGGCGAGCACATCATCGCCAACCACGATGCGGGCGCGCACAAGCCGCTGCCCGCCGGCGCGGCCGACTATTCACTTGAGCGCCTGAACCGCCTTGAAGCGGCCAGCAGCGGCGAATACGCGCAAAGCATTGCCAACGACATCCGCGCCGCGATGCAAAGCCACGCGGGCGTGTTCCGCACCCAGTCCGGCATGGACGAAGGCGTGCAAAAAATCGCCGCGCTGCGCGAGCGCGTCAAGGGGCTTGGCCTGCAAGACCATTCGCGCGTGTTCAACATGGCACGGCAAGAAGCGCTGGAAGTCGAAAACCTGATCGAAGTGGCGCAAGCCACCATGGTGTCGGCCGCCGCGCGCAAGGAATGCCGCGGCGCGCACACGGTGCTGGATTACGAGCGCCCCGCCGACGACCCGGTGGCCCCGCTGGGGCGCGACGACGCGCAGTGGATGAAGCACACGCTGTGGTTCGCGCAAGGCAACCGCCTTGATTACAAGCCGGTGCGCAGCAAGCCGCTGACGGTGGACACGGTTCCGCCAAAAGTCCGCACATTCTGATAACGCGCCCGGTTCAAAGGAAGTCACGATGCAAAAACGCACCTTCAAAATCTACCGCTACGACCCGGACAAGGACGCCAAGCCGTACATGGAAACGGTGGAAATCGAACTGGAAGGCAACGAGCGCATGCTGCTGGACGCGCTGATCAAGCTCAAGGCGCGCGACCCAAGCCTGTCGTACCGGCGCTCGTGCCGCGAAGGCGTGTGCGGCTCGGACGCCATGAACATCAACGGCAAAAACGGCCTGGCCTGCCTGACCAACCTGCGCACGCTAAAAGACCCCATCGTCTTGAAGCCACTGCCCGGCCTGCCCGTGGTGCGCGACTTGTTCGTGGACATGACGCTGTTTTTCAACCAGTACCACTCGATCAAGCCGTACCTGATCAACGACACGCCGCCGCCCGACAAAGAGCGCCTGCAATCGCCCGAAGAGCGCGAAGAACTCAACGGCCTGTACGAGTGCATCCTGTGCGCCAGCTGCTCCACCAGCTGCCCCAGCTTCTGGTGGAACCCGGATAAATTCGTCGGCCCCGCCGGCCTGCTGCAAGCATACCGCTTCATCGCCGACAGCCGCGACCAGGCCACCGGCGAACGGCTGGACAATCTGGAAGACCCGTATCGCCTCTTTCGCTGCCACTCCATCATGAACTGCGTGGACGTGTGCCCCAAGGGGCTGAACCCCACCAGGGCCATTGGCAAAATTAAAGACCTAATGGTGCGCCGCGCGGTATAACGCCGCCCTTCACCGCTTGGTAAACATGACCACCGCCACGGCACCCCTTCTGGACGCGCGCTCGCTTGACAAGCTCAAGTGGCGCTGCCGCCGTGGCATGCTGGAAAACGACTTGCTCATTGAGCGCTTTTTCCAGCGCCACCAATCCGCCCTTACCGGCCAACACGCCAGCGCGCTGGCCGCGCTGATGGATTTATCGGATAACGACTTGCTCGACTTGCTGCTGCGGCGCAAAGAGCCGGAAAACGAAATCGACACGCCCGATGTGCGCGAAGTGCTAGGTATGATGCGGCCCACCATCCGCCAGCGCCAGCCCAAAGCGTCCTCGCCCTCCAACTTCTGACCAAAAAAGCTGCATACGCCATGAAACTCTCCAGCAATAAAGCCACGCTCTCGTTTTCCAACGGCAGCCCCAGCATCGAACTGCCGGTCTATCAGGGCACCATCGGCCCCGACGTGATCGACATCCGCAAGCTGTACGGCCAAAGCGGCATGTTCACCTACGACCCCGGCTTTTTGTCCACCGCCGCGTGCCAGTCCACCATCACCTACATCGACGGCGACAAGGGCGAGCTGCTGTACCGCGGCTACCCCATCGAGCAACTGGCCGAAAAGTGCGACTACCTGGACACCTGCTACCTGCTGCTCAACGGCGAGCTGCCCAACCCCACGCAGCGCGCCGGCTTTCACAAACTCGTGCTCGAACATACCATGGTGCACGAGCAGATGCAGTTCTTCCTGCGCGGCTTTCGCCGCGATGCGCACCCCATGGCGGTGCTGACCGGCCTGGTGGGCGCCATGTCCGCCTTCTACAACGACAGCGCCGACATCCACAACCCCAAACACCGCGAGATCTCGGCCATCCGCCTGATCGCCAAGATGCCCACGCTGGTAGCCATGGCCCACAAATACGGCAAGGGCGAGCCGTACATGTACCCGCAAAACCACCTCAGCTACGCGGGCAACTTCCTGCGCATGATGTTTGGCACGCCGTGCGAGGAATACAAGGTCAACCCCGTGCTCGAAAGGGCGATGGACCGCATCTTCATCCTGCACGCCGACCACGAGCAAAACGCCTCCACCTCCACCGTGCGGCTGTGCGGCAGCTCTGGCACCAACCCGTTTGCCGCCATTGCCGCCGGCGTGGCGTGCCTGTGGGGCCCGGCGCATGGCGGCGCCAACGAAGCGGCGCTGAACATGCTGGAAGACATCCAAAAAATGGGCGGCATCGCCAAACTGGGCGAATTCGTCGCCCAGGTAAAAGACAAAAACTCCACCGTGCGCCTGATGGGCTTTGGCCACCGCGTCTACAAAAACTACGACCCGCGCGCGCGCCTGATGCAGCAAACCTGCAACGAAGTGCTGGCCGAGCTGGGCCTGCAAAACGACCCGCTGTTTGCCCTGGCCAAAGCGCTGGAAAAAATCGCGCTGGAGGACGACTACTTCGTACAGCGCAAGCTCTACCCCAACGTGGACTTTTATTCCGGCATCGTGCAGCGCGCCATCGGCATCCCGGTCAACCTGTTCACCGGCATCTTCGCGCTGGCGCGCACCGTCGGCTGGATCGCCCAGTTGAACGAAATGATCGCTGACCCCGAGTACAAAATCGGCCGCCCGCGCCAGCTTTACACCGGTCCCGTGCGCCGCAACATCGCCTGACGGACGGGCTGGCCAATCAATCAATCCGCACGGCAGATGCACGCAGGGGCGAAAAATCTTTCGCCCCTGCTTTGTTTTTGCGCGCAAACTCATCATTTCATAGCTGCCCGCGCTTGCCATAGCCACATTTGCGAGTGTTTCATATTGCAAATGCCTGCGCACGGTGCGCTGGCAGCTATCAAATCAATAATTCACGCCCGGCCGGTTGAGCCATAGCCAGCCGCCCCGCGCGCTGACACCGGAAAATCGTCCACCAGGTTGAAGCTGGCCTGCACCACCGGCACGATCACCAGTTGAGCGATGCGCTCCATCGGCTCGATGGTGAAGGCCGCCTGGCTGCGGTTCCACGCGCTGACCATCAACTGGCCCTGATAGTCGCTGTCGATCAAGCCCACCAAATTACCCAGCACGATGCCGTGTTTGTGCCCCAGCCCGGAGCGCGGCAGTATAAGCGCAGCGTAGCCCGGATCGGCCAGATGCATCGCCATGCCAGTAGGTACCAGTTGCCATGCGCCGGGGGCCAGCAGCAGCGGCTCTTGCAGGCAGGCGCGCAGATCCAGCCCCGCGCTGCCGGGGGTGGCGTAGGCTGGCAGTTGGGCGCGCAGGCGCTCGTCGAGGATTTTTATGTCGATCCTCATGTGGATTGCCCCGGCACGCGGCGGGCGATTTCGGCCATCAACTGCTGCGCCAGCACGCGCTTGCTGGCGTGCGGCAGTTCAGTGACGCCTTTGCCGTCCACCAGCAGCAGCGCGTTGTCGTCGCGCCCAAAAGTGGCCGGGCCAATGTTGGCCGCCAGCAGCGGCACACCTTTGCGGGCCAGCTTGGCCTGCGCGTTGGCAAGCAGGTCTTCGCTCTCGGCGGCAAAGCCGACGCAGTACAGCTCGCCGCCGCGCGCGCGCGGCGACTGGGCGATCTGGGCCAGGATGTCCGGGTTTTCGGTCAGTGGCAGCGGCGGCGGCTGGCCGGAGCCGTCCTTCTTCATCTTTTGCCCGGCAGACTGCGCGGGCCGCCAGTCGGCGACCGCAGCTGTCGCTATAAAAATGGTGGCTGACTGGGCCTCTTGCACGGCCGCGGCGTGCATTTGCAGCGCCGAAGATACGTCGATGCGGCGCACCCCGCGCGGGGTGAGCAAACTCACCGGCCCGGCAATCAGGGTGACTTGCGCCCCCGCCTCGCGCGCGGCGCGGGCAATGGCAAAACCCATCTTGCCGCTGGACAGGTTGGTGATGCCGCGCACGGGGTCGATCGCCTCGTAAGTCGGCCCCGCCGTCACCAGCACGCGCGCGCCAAGCAGCGGTTTGGGGGCAAGGAAGGCAATGAGTTCTTCCAGCAACTCACCCGCTTCCAGCATGCGGCCATCACCGCTTTCGCCGCAAGCCTGCTCGCCATGGCCCACGGCCAGCACGTGCGCGCCGTCGGCGGCGATCTGGCGCAGGTTGCGCTGCGTGGCCGGGTGCGCCCACATCTCGCGGTTCATGGCCGGCGCCACCAGCAGCGGCACCTGCGCCAGCGGGCGCGCCAGGCACAGCAGCGGCAGCAACTCGCCTGCCCTGCCCTGCGCCAGTTGCGCGATGAAGTCGGCGCTGGCGGGGGCGATGACGATGGCATCGGCCTCGCGGCTCAAGTTGATATGCGCCATGTTGTTGCCAGCCCGCTCGTCCCACTGCGAGGTGAACACGGGCCGGCCCGACAGGGCCTGCATCGTCACCGGCGTGATGAAGCGGCAGGCGGCATCGGTCATCACCACCTGCACCGTGGCGCCCGCCTTGATGAGCAGGCGGCAAAACTCCGCCGCCTTGTAGCAGGCCACGCCGCCGGTCAGCCCCAGCACAATATGCCGCCCGGCCAACTCGC
>Ga0209628_10003587_pt1 | contig 10954 bp, 7 predicted proteins | sample TergutCu122P4_FD_187285 | JGI IMG/M metagenome (GOLD analysis project Ga0209628, IMG submission 187285) | Cubitermes ugandensis P4 segment gut microbial communities from Kakamega Forest, Kenya - Cu122 P4 (SPAdes) (version 2) | ecosystem: Host-associated > Arthropoda: Insects > Digestive system >...
GCAGTGGATGAATATGACGTCACGGACGGCTTACAGTACGTGGACACCACAGAAGCCCACACTTTTCGATGGCCATTATCTCCGTAACCGTTTAACTTTGGATATAGGTGTTTTGTGTTATATCGGTATAGTTTAACATAAGGAACGCCCTCCCGAAGTTTGGTCCATTCTTCCTGTGACACCCTGTATGTGGTGGATGAATGGAATGTCATGATGCCTGGACACATTCACAAGTAAACAATACAGTACTTGCAAGAACACAGGTTCTTACAGCATTGCTGCTGAAGATTCCTTTCTTCCGGGCTCTCATGAAGTGTTGAGTGTGTAGTTCCCAATGTTTCCAACTGTCTTCAACTTTATTATCACGCAGTCCTACAGGAGTCCACTTTTCTGGGATTGCTTTATCTTGGAGATGAATGAACTACGATCCTTTGAAATGTCAGTATTGACCAGGAGACATGGTGTGAAATCCCAAAAGACTTGAATCTGGAACTGCTGTTTTGCTCATACATGTATTAAAAGTCTTTTCCCAAATATCAGATAAGATTCAGTATTACAGTCAGCTCCTCTAAAAGATCAGATATAATTATACTTCAGTATCATCATTCATCTATACATTTTCAAACTGACTGTAGATCCTACCATTAGATGTCCATGCATATTTATTGATGTTACAAGGGTGATGATAAGTCCTTAGCCCGACTAGGAAGGAAACAAGCTATAGCGACAGAAGATTTTGAGTTTCATATATCCTATTTATAATCATAATTGGAGGAATATTAGTACTATTTATGTAAATAACAAGACTAGCATCAAACAAAATATTCGCACCATCAAATAAAATACATTGGGAAGTAGGTCGGGCAGCAACCCTGTACAATGTGGGAATGTTGTACTCTTTAATATCAGATTTCCTGAAGTGGTGACATTTACTCTACTATACTCATTATAAATTCTAAATTCATGTACACTCTGATTCCAAATTCTGGCTTAAAAATATGTTAATTCTCCACCACCTCTGCACTAAAATTTCCTAATAAAATTTTCATGTGGCATGTAGGGAATTGTCCAAGTATGCAGGAGAAACAAATCCTGGGTACCAGATTGCTGTGGCACCTAATATTTGTGAGTCCTCAGTATGGAACTTGCTTCATGTCACTTAGAATTTTGAGGGGGCTCCTAGATTTTGGGAAACTTTGTGCTCTTGCTCCTCACAAAACCTATCTCTTGTACCATCACTCTCATCTGCAGTTCAGAACAATAGTACATCAACCACCTTTCAATATTATAAAGAATATTATCACTAACAAACTCTACCATCTAAACTCTGACACAATTCCTTTAAGTATGCAGGATCTAGGATCTTAAATAATGATTACCACCCCATTTTTCATGCTTCAAATGTATCTGTTGGTCCAATGAAATCCTTGTCCTACATGACATCCTAACCTCCAATTAAATCAAAATTATGTGCTGCAAATTCTGTCGTTATTGATTTGAATAAACATATTCCTCATATACGAAGTTACAAATCTCATCCTTTGTAGGTCCAGCCAAAGTATGTGTCCAAGTACATGGCCCTTTGTAGCACAAATTCCACTTAAGCAATCACACACAAACAGCACATCATATCACTCTTACATATGGTATTTAAAATTAATCATTATACACACATTACATACAGCACCATATCACTCACATGTAAAACATGCAGCAAACACCCATTTTCTGTTCTTCACAAGTTTTGAATGGGACACAACATAATGAAGGTACACAGGGAAAAATAAGTTGGAAAACACATGTAAGGAAGACATGTCCCAACAGCGAACTATTACACACTTGCACCAAACAGCCAACTACCTTCAATACAGCTTGTTCATAAAATTGCACTATGTACTTTACAACATTCCAAAACTTCACAGCATCACTGTTGGTTTTACTCTCTTGGCTCCTTTCTGATTAGTTGGACACACTTTCAGTTGTTGTGGCATTGGGTATGAGCTTTTGATATTCCACCGTGCCATCCAGTTTCGAAGAGTCTTTCGAGGGATTCCATGCACCTTAGCAGAACTGTAGATACTCTCTCCCATTTTCACATCCATAAGAGCTTGCCAGAGGCTTGAGACTGAATAAGAACGTGGCGTTCGAATCCTGAACTGATCCGAGAGAAGATCTGTATGCACCGGTGCCAAGAGACCCATATCTGAAACATTATTCATTTGTCAACAATGCACAAGTCAAATAGTCTAGTGAGGAGGCTAACTACTGCTGGTTAGTGGAAAAATAACACGGGCACTTTGTTACATCCAGCCCACTCACCTGAATGCTCCCACCTACATTACCAACATGCAGTTTGCCAGAGATAAAAACTATGGCTATAATGTAGTCTGTTCACTGGAACTCTTCATTTCCTGGCTTGCCGAGCTGCATGCGTACACCAAATATGAAAGGAGTGCAATGAAGCAGCATAAATCATACAGCAACCAACATGGCCCTTTGAAGGTCTGAATATCAATAAAATTATACCTGTACCACACACTTCAGCCAACAAATGAACTCTTCCTTTCATTTTGTAACCATCAGTCTTGGGAAATAAAATAGTTTACATACTGGTCTGAAAAAGTTTTCAAATAGACCTTCCCAGCCTCTTATCTAAGCAGAATTTCACACCACCACTGAACCAAAAATATCAAAATTACAAATGCAACATATATGACTACACCAGTCAAGATAATTGGTTCTACAATGTAGTACCTCAGTGAGATAGTACAGAAGATGTCAAAGTCAGGACCATAAGCTTCATAGCTGTTTCCATATATAAATGGTATGCCGCCAATTTTCCTGTCGCAATGCATGGATGGTGCCTGAACATTACACTCCTTATGACACATCCCACTGCACAAACAAAATGTTTTGGCACAGTGGAAGAATGGTCAGAGAACATGATGTTCTCTACAACACGTCCCCACTGGCAATACCAACCATTCTAGTTCACAGCAGACAGTCACTTAACATGATGTTCTCAATGATACATCCCACCAAACAAAAAATGTTCTATTACAATGCAAAAAAGGTCACTGAACATGGTGCTCTCTATAGCACCCCACTGCATATACACATTCTTCTAGCTGCACAATGCAGAGATGGCCACTAAACATGAGTTTCTCTATGACACATCACACTGCACATACAGACAGCTAGTGCAATGAATGGACACAGGTAAAGTTGCAAAACAAACACTTCTCCAACTTCAGGCACAGTGTTAGGAATAAAGATAAAAGACAAAGCCAAGACAACATGGAGGATACACACATTAAGACTATGTCCCTTGTCAATCACCACAAATTATGCAATCACAAGTTAACACCTCAGAAATACTTTTATAACTATTTCACTGCTATCCCTAATTGAGCATGATGCCTACAAAATGGTTTCTGCTATGCCAACACTCCATATATTTGTTTTTACTCTATTTTGTCTTGTTCTTCATACAAGCTTAGAAACTCCCACATTATGTAGTTCATGAACAACTCTTAACTAGTGTCAAATTAGAAGTAAAAAAGCATAAGCAAAGAACACATAAAATATTGTTGTTAAAATTCATTAAATAGACTCAAGGACTTTTCACTTCAAGAATGCCATGTAAGTAAGGCTGAGCAGCCACATATAGAACACAACGAAACGTACAACAACAGAACTTTCACATTAAATTCTAGTAATCACAAATATCACATAATAAACACAAAACATCATAATAAGTTCATTTTATTATCATATGTCTACAGCTCATCAGTTGCCTACATCAGTTTCTACTTCATTCTACATAATTAACATCCTTTCAAACACACTAAACACAATTCATGAGACATCATGAGTACAGTATCAAATTCTGCTGTATGTTTCCACCCAGGCTGCTGTCACTGACATAAGAATATAAAAAATAAAATTCAGATTCAGAGCTTAAATACAGCATTATGTCAGCTAAGTATAAACAGCATTATCTAAAATACCAACATCAAGGTCTGTTCTTGGACTCTGAGCCAATTCAAACCAGTTAACACCCAAACCTTTCCAAGAACCTACTTCAATACAGGATACCAAATAAGTTGACGTACAAGCTACAAACATTAAAAAACTTATGTGCTCACTGAAGTTGGCCATGAACTGAGGCCAAAACATGTCAGAGAAATAATTAAAACATTGTGCAACAAGTTGGTAGTATATATTATACATGTAACATAGTTGCACAGCAAATGTACAATACTAAATTTGCTGCTCTATCAATTCTGTGTTTTGTATAAGTTTGTGGAGTGAAATGTGAAAACATGAAACCAAGAACAGTCCGAACTTTGGAAATTAAACTGAAACATTACTGTCAATTCTGAAGGTGGAATATGAGCAGATGACATAAGACAAGAACATGAGTGTTACCTACAAACTGTACAAACTGTAACCGATACATAAACTTATACTGAGGTTGCAAAGTCACTTATTCCTCCAGCAAATATTTTGCTGGAAATGAATTATTACTCATCTGAATTTATGATCAGCAAGCTTGAGAGCTACTGTAAATTCCACATTGATAAAGCAGAATGTTACAAGCATTTCTGACAAACTCATGGAGGATGAAGAATATTTTGCAGCGGAATTTTCTGCAAATAAAGGCTGGCTCAATAAAGGTAAATAAAGAACTGAAATTCACCTGGTTGTGAAGCACAGCAAGTACTAATATTCAAGGTAGCATAAATATATGTCTGTGAGTTTGCATAAATTATCCTAAACAAATCTTAATCATCAGGATGAAACATGGAGATCTGGGAGATGCCCAACAAAACTTTCATCACAGCTGATGAGAACAGTTAGCCAGTCATAAACAATCTAAGGATATTCTTCTGGCAGACAATGCTAGCCAGGATTCTGAGATCATACAGACATTCATACACCACTCTGACAGACCAATAACTTTCAAAAGGTTCTGTGAACATGAAGCATTCCACGATCTGGAAATATAGCACAGGATCTTGGGTTACCACAGCTTATTCCAAGGGTGGTTCTTCCTCAATTCTATCCTACACTCAAAATTTATCTCAGTAACAACTTTGCAAAGAAGACAATGGAGATCAGGGACAATTCTCCAGATAATTTAAGCCAACCCAGATATGGCCTCTGTAAAGACCATCTTCCTCTTACATCAGTCATTACTGGTGTTCATTTTTCAGCAAAATGAGTTTAGTGATCAGTTTGACACACAGTACACGTTTCAATCAAATACAATAATATATATCATGAATATTTTTCAAAATGCAGATTCACCATATGTTTCAGTATTAATATACCAACCTTAGGTGAATATTTTTCACAAACTGAATATGATACATTAACACCAAAACATGCATGCAATGTGTAATGTGAAATATATCACAAATGGTGGTGCTGTATATGACTACTACATACAGCAATATATAGATAACACAAAAATGTGCCAAATGTATACATTAGTTATCACATTTACAACTACCCTGTAATGAGTTACCATCAAAATATATGGGTCTACTTCTCTGTATTCATGGTTCCCTCAACTGCTGGTCTTCCAAGACACCAATCAATGAAACACATCAAAGGTTCTTGCATCATCTCAACACCCCACATCTTAGCATGTCAAGTGACCACTTAATTATGCATTAACTCTTGAAGTAAACAAATCAATCTGCTCAGTGGCGAGCAAAATACGAATAGAATTAGTAAACAATTATGCATCTCACTGACATCTGGGACAGAGACAATCAGGCACCCTGGCAGAGTAATTGTGTGGACAGCAATGTAAAATAGGGCACATTTGCCTCATTACTCAATTGCCACTCACAATCCTTCTACCAAATTTCAGATGACACTGTGCCAGTCATTTGTGATGCAGAATTATAAAATAATCAAACAAGCAACTATCAATATGGAGTTCCAAGCAGAATTTAACAAGACTACTTTCTTAATGATTAGATATTTACTCCTACATACTTCTTAGCACAATTATTGTTGCTCTGGAAATCAGCATACATAGCTGGTATAGTGACTATGCTATAGTCTTGATGTCCAAGGGGTAATGGTTCACTGCTGGAAGTACAGAATATGTATGCATTAAATACGTCAGATGAAGCATCCAAGTTCTGCAATGATGCCATGTTGTCACTGTTGACTTACACACCCAAATTTCATAACTTTTCTTAACTCAATATTTTTGTAGAATGTAAAATAACAACATGGTCATGTAAAAATTTCATTTAGCTTGGAGTCTGATGGCAATACGTAATGAGCCACTATACAAGAAGATGTGAAATTTGGTACAGAGATAGTAAAATGATAAATTCTATTTGTGACAGCACATTATCAAAAATATCAAGCCTCTGTCCAGAGAAATTGGTTTGGATTTTGGTAAAATAATGTTACAAATAATAAATAAATACATACACACACACACACACACACACACAAATGCCAACAATCAACTATTCAACATACTCGTCTGATTGGATTGTGTAATCCTTATGAATTCCCAAAACTAAAAATCTCCTTGAACAAGTGTTATTTTAATTACTTGAAGACATTCAAAACTGAAAGCACTGTCTAAATAATTTCCACTAATGGTTCCAGGCATGGCAGAAGGACTGGAATGCATGTACAATATAAAAAGGTTATTAGACTACTGTGAAAGTGTCCACTCATTGAAGGTAGGGTATTGGATTTTTCCCTGGTCAGTGATCTTACATTATACAGCCACTGAATCCTCTGGATATTGCCTTCAACACTCTCAGCTACATGCTTCAAATGACATATTCCTTGGCAAAAATGGACAGAATCTGTACAGCTTCTGCAAAACTCAACTGAATTCTTCAATACATTTTAGGACTCTAACTGAAGTGGATAAGCTCAGAATTAACTGAAAAGCAAAATAATGAACACCAATTACATTGCTCATATTTTGCCTTAAAACTTTCTGCATAAATCTTACTGGTAGTGCCAACAGCAATGAGACAAGTCAACCGACTCGAAGATAGGCAGTACAATTCTTTCTCAATGGCATCTCCTTGGCCAAATGCAGCTGCATCACAAAGGGGCATTACTGACAGAAACACTTCTACTCCACACATAAAATCAACACTTCAATACTGCCTTTGCAGCAAAACTATTAAACATCCAACTCACACACTTAGCATACTGTAGTTCACAAATTTTATTATTTCTGCAATGCATGAGACAAAGCTCCTGCACTTTTTTTTCTTTCTTATTTTTATACTCTCTTCACAGTTAAATAAAAAATCCTCCCATAAATTCTTAACAACCTTTTAAAACAAGAAAATGGTGGTTGTTCTGTTTTATGTAAGAAGAAAAACTAACTATTCAAATTGTCAAGCATTTTTGACAATGCAAATTGTCAAGGCTTCTGGAGCTAACAGTATATTATTAACTTTTAAAAATTTATGGTTCTGGAAAGATTAACCATGCTGTTTTAAAATGTCTCCAGCTAACAGATCCACTAGACCTTTCATTGCCTTAAAATTCTGACGCATAAATGGGAAATGAGGCACTTAACTCACAATATGCTACATCCACAGTATGTTAACCAAGTTTCTTGCACCGATCTTTCTTGAATTTCTTCCTCTATACTACTTGAAGCTGACTGTTGTAGCAAGATTTAGGCCAGTTACATTAATGTGTTTACTCTGTAGTGAAGATTGTTCAGTTTCTCTTTCTAATGAATTAAAGAAATTCATCAGACACATGGGTTTTGAGTTTTTCTGTCTCCCTGAAGACACAACACACAATAAAATCAAACCACCATCATCACAAGGGTATCTGACAGGACATGGAAGGGGGTTGCCACAACCAATTGATATTGATATTTTCCTCAGAAAACTAAGAAAAAAAATGCACTGCAGTTAGGGTAGCTGGTTCCATGACCAACATTCAAACTCATTATACATCCTACATATTATCATTACATCAACCGGCTCAGTAATCTTAAAGGCTTCTCAAATAATATCTACACCACTTGTGTGAAATTACTACAGTTCAGATGTCTGGTCTTCCAGACTGTTACTCATGGTAAAGTACAATGGAAAAAGATAATCACTCTTTCCAGGAACCAAACTACATCATAAGGTAACAAATCTTAAAGAGATTTCCTTCTTCCCATTCCTTCAACAATTCACCCCTGAAAAAAAAAAAAAAAAAAAAAAAGTATGGCTTCTGTACCAGAACTGGGAATTGAATATATACACCTTTATGAGTCAAGTAAAACACAGAGGCAGTCATTAAATTTTTCCCTGAATAACGTTGTTCTTTAATGTCTTTTAATCATACAAAACATGCTCCATACATTATTTTCCTCTCTGTTGCAATTTTCAGAAACACAACTCAAACACTAAACAATGACTTCTTGTGTCTGAAAGAAAACTAGTGAAAATATAGCTTCCAGCCTACAAACTGCTGTCTGTGATAATTCTGCAAATACAAACATAAAGAATACCTATCACTTCACTTACATTAGTTTTAGAAAATTATTAAACAATACTTTAAAATATAAAAATTGGTCTGAGATGATGGCCTACGTCAAGAACACACTCCCGATTATGGCTCACTATCACAAAACCTACCCTAGGTGCCAGGAACAACAAACCTTGGAGTTATACAAAGTTCTTACATTTGGAAACATATGTTTCACATCATTTTTGAGAAAATCTCTTTCCTGAAACACATACAACCAAGGTATCATAAAATTAATCCTATATGTGCAACGAATTTCCTGAGGAGCTGGTGTTCTGCATCAATAGCTACAATTTTCTTACCCTGTAGCTATACCCACTGGGCTCTGTAACAGACAGACATATGGACCATTACCTCAGTTATATGCCAGGTACAAAACCTGCAATGGGCAGGACCAAATACTGATAGCAACACATGCACCAGATATGCAGATGAAATAATAAAAATTCAATTGGTACAAATGTTTACTGAACACATACAGAGGAATTATTTCAGCCAAACAATACTTGAAGTCCACAGCTATAACAGCATGTGTTATAGGCAGAATGCATGCAAGAAAACTGGCACAAAGCAATGCTGTTTATCAGTCAAATAGCAGTATTTGAAGTCAAAACTTGTCATGCTGCATTAACCCCTCTTATAGCAATACTGTGAGGTTTGAATGAGTTCTGCATGGAAAGGGGTAATAATGGCACATAAATAGGGTTGTCCCAGATGATAAGACACTACTTCAGAAGGTGATGGATGACCACTGTCTCAAAAATGTCATAAGATGCGAAACTTACTACAAAATATTCAGCTTAAGAGCAGCTGCCATGTTTCTCTGGAACACCTTGTAATAAATTTAATATGTACCACACACATGCAAAAATGTACATATTATCTTTCAAAACGTGTGCAGCACTTGGACATAAGCAGTAAATTCAACAAAATGTGGTTGGATACATAGGGCAGCAGTACTGAAAAGTGGCTGCAATAATGCAGTGTGCAGTGGCAGTTCGGAGGAATTTTACAGCTGCTGTGACACTGGCAATGCCAGAATTCTCACATGCCACTTACTTTACACACAACTTTCAATATATAATAATTGCACTACCTCTTTTTCTAACATTTTATTCAATGATGCAATCCTTAAGAAAAGCTTTAATGGTCTCAATTTAGACTGCAGACTGCCAACAGGTTCCCCTTACCCAGATCCTTATGATAAGGCATAAAGGTTACATAACATGTTCAGAAGGGTTTTTATTAAATAAATACTAAAAAGGACATATTCCAATGGTAGAGTTCCAAATAATTACATTTTATTGCTTGAATGCTGGGCACTTCTAAAATCAAAAAACACGTCACAAAAACTTTGTACGTCAATTTACAAGGATGTAATTATCAGCGAAAAAAACACAAACATTTTGCACTGCTGCTGTATTTGTATGTTCTACATTCCATTAAAAATAAGATCACCTTACAAGCCTTGTAGACTAAGGCCCAACATCATTCCCACCTTCACTTCTTCATGATTTATATACTACTAATGTTGGTTATGGCTGAAAAGTGCCATAAAATGGCATGCTATATATACCAACTTACATTAAAATCTGTCAATTAGTGTAATCTGTAAGTGAACCATGGGGCAGGCAGAAAGTCTGAGCTAAAGAACGGGGTTTAAAACAAAAAACTCGGATTTCTGAATGGTCAAAAGAATTGCTATTGAAGGGGTTAATGCAATGTAACTCAATGGCAATGCTGAAGGCATGGTATGTTATCTTACCTCACTATGTTTTAGTTTAAGCTTAACTCTGTAATGCAGTGTTGTCATTGGTACACCATGGTGCCGCGCACAAGCCCTTATTGAGCTGAATTTCCCAGTTCGAAAATCTTCCACAGCCTGGTCAAGAGCTTTGGGCGAGTACTGTTTCTGAGGTGGCCGCATCAACAACTGGGTGTAGTTCAGTGCTGAATGCACATCAAGCTGCAGCCCACTCTTCACAGCTTCAGGGAGTGCACAACAAGGGAATGCAGAAACACAGAACAGTTAGGTTCACAATAAAGTCCATGCATACACCCAGTGATGAAGTAACATGTATGTATCACTGTGATCCACAACAAGATCTGGAAAGAACTCATTTTTTGTTGGTTACACAGTTGTCTCTATTCAAAGCTAGATGCACTCTGTAGACACGCTGATAAATGAGAACAGCTTACCAGCTGCAACTAAGTCTAGATGCAAGTGACACGATCTACTTAAACAAAGAGGTCTCCAAATTTAAGTATTGAAAATTTTAGTCAATAAACTTTATGCAAAATATGTGGAAATAAAATGCCAACTAGATGCAACAGAGGTTTTTATTGCAGATCTTATTGCTTGCTCAACATGTTTCGGGCATCACTATGCCCATCATCAGGAGCTCAAGAGTATTAT
>Ga0209628_10003588_pt1 | contig 10954 bp, 11 predicted proteins | sample TergutCu122P4_FD_187285 | JGI IMG/M metagenome (GOLD analysis project Ga0209628, IMG submission 187285) | Cubitermes ugandensis P4 segment gut microbial communities from Kakamega Forest, Kenya - Cu122 P4 (SPAdes) (version 2) | ecosystem: Host-associated > Arthropoda: Insects > Digestive system...
CCTGCTGCGCTGGCTCAAGGCCATGGGCAGTTCAGTGGTGCTGATGAGCGCGACGCTGCCCGCCTCGCGCCGCAATGACTTGTTGCGTGCCTGGGGTGTCAAGACAACCGACGTGCCCGAACTGCCGTATCCGCGCTTACTGTTGGCAGATACACGTGGCGTGCGTGGCGCCCATTGTGAAGCGCGGTCTTTACCGCCTATCACCTTGCACGCAGTGCCTGAGGACATCGACAGCCTGGCCGCTTGTGCTTTGGAACAGTTGGCGCAAGGCGGCTGTGGCGCTGTGATCGTCAATACCGTCGATCGTGCGCAAACGCTTTATCGAAAATTGAAAGAAGCATTGAGGAACGATACGCGCCTTCTTCTTTTCCATGCCCGCTTCCCGGCCGACCAGCGTACCGAACTTGAGCACGAGGTACTCGCCTGTTTCGGCAAAAATGGCAAAGACGTGAAGCGACCTGCACGCGCCCTGTTAATTGCGACACAGGTGGCCGAGCAATCGCTGGACATTGATTTCGATTTCATGCTCAGCGATCTGGCGCCGGTGGACTTGATCCTGCAACGCGCTGGCCGTCTACATCGGCACGAACGCACACGACCAGCGGCGCATGAGCAAGCGCGCCTGTTCATCGCTGGTTTGGATGCGACACGCTTACCAAACTTGAAGATGACAGCCTGGGAATACGTCTATGACGCCTATGTACTGGGACGCACTTGGGCACTGCTGTCACGCGAATCTGTACTGCGTTTGCCACAGGATATTGATCGCTTGGTACAGGCGGTATACGACGATGCTGCCTTACCGGATGATTTGAATGAGACGGATCGCGATTTCATCGAAGTAAAAGCTCATGGCGCCTACCTCGGCAAGAGCAACACCGAGGCCAGCATGGCGCGCCATGTCGCTATCGACGTAAAAAAGGAGCCGCAAGATGCCTATCTCGACAAGATGCGCGGCTATGAAGCAGGCGAGGAAGGCCTTGGGCTGCCCAACGAAACGCGCTTGGGCGATGAGTCAATTGCCTTGGTGCCGGTACATGTCAGCGCCGATGGCTGGCGGGCGCATCCAGATAGTCCGGTTTTCGATCCTGAGCAGCCTTTGAGCGACATCATGGCGAAAATTTTGTATGCCCGGCAAATCAAGGTGTCAGGCCAAGTGCGGGTTCGACATCTGGAGACCATCACCATGCCGAGGGCGTTCGCGGAACATCCTCTATTGCGGCACCTAAGGCCCCTGCCGCTGGTGGATGGCCGCTGGAAGCACGATAAAACAATCTTGCTTCTGGAGCATGAACTGGGGCTGGTTTTTGAAAAACCAGCCCCAGCCCCATCCCTGTGAGAACAGGGAACACTGTCGTATCGAACGGGTTGTGGGTGATGTGCACTGTTCATTCCCACGCACGTGGGGAACACTCCGCGCCGATCGACCGCAAAATCATTGTTGTCGGTTCATCCCCACGCACGTGGGGAACACGCCACGAGCCGGTGCACGGGGTCAAGCGGCAGCGGTTCATCCCCACGCACGTGGGGAACACCCGGATGTCGGTAGTGACGATGCGGCTCCAGCCGGTTCATCCCCACGCACGTGGGGAACACGCCGTTCATGCCGCCGGAGCGCCAGTCTTCCATCGGTTCATCCCCACGCACGTGGGGAACACTTTTTTTCGTTTGGCAAGAACTGCAAGGTAAACGGTTCATCCCCACGCACGTGGGGAACACCGTCCTAAACGCGCGGGCGATTTGCGTATTGGCGGTTCATCCCCACGCACGTGGGGAACACTCTAGAGAGCGCGCCAAGCCTATCACGAGAGGCGGTTCATCCCCACGCACGTGGGGAACACGGCGGCAGGCTCAAAATGATGGTTTTCGCATCCGGTTCATCCCCACGCACGTGGGGAACACAGCAAGTCCAAGCAAAAACTCACCTGCCGCGTCGGTTCATCCCCACGCACGTGGGGAACACAACTCCACGAGGATCGTGATGTTGAAGTCGGACGGTTCATCCCCACGCACGTGGGGAACACTTCTTTGCCCCGTGCTGCGCGGGCACGGCTTCCGGTTCATCCCCACGCACGTGGGGAACACAGACACCAGACACCAGACACCAGACACCAATTCGGTTCATCCCCACGCACGTGGGGAACACACGAACGCCAGCACGTTCTCCATCTGGTCGGTCGGTTCATCCCCACGCACGTGGGGAACACTCGAGCAGCGCACGGGCGCGCCCTACGACTGGCGGTTCATCCCCACGCACGTGGGGAACACGATTGATCCACGCTTGGCTGCGATCTGCGCTGTCGGTTCATCCCCACGCACGTGGGGAACACGGAAGACCACCAGCGCATGGCCGCGCGGCGTGCGGTTCATCCCCACGCACGTGGGGAACACGACTGATCGAAAGGAACCCGCATCATGGATATCGGTTCATCCCCACGCACGTGGGGAACACGCTGGTCGTGAAGCTGTGCCTGCTACTCAACTCGGTTCATCCCCACGCACGTGGGGAACACGAGGCCCAGCTCTTCCAGCAGCGGCGTGATCCGCGGTTCATCCCCACGCACGTGGGGAACACGTCGGCGGCGACGGAGGCGCGGTTGAGCATCTCCGGTTCATCCCCACGCACGTGGGGAACACTTCTTTCTTGGAATACTCGAATGGCATCAGGGCGGTTCATCCCCACGCACGTGGGGAACACCTCCACGGCGGCGAAGACAAAGCCGTGCACGTGCGGTTCATCCCCACGCACGTGGGGAACACGGCTTTCAGGCGCAGGCGCAGGATGGTGATGTCGGTTCATCCCCACGCACGTGGGGAACACGACGTAGTGCAGTGTTTGCGGCGTGTCGTGATCGGTTCATCCCCACGCACGTGGGGAACACGTGAGCGAGTCGTTCGCGGATTCCAGCCGCAGCGGTTCATCCCCACGCACGTGGGGAACACACCGAAGGCCATCAATAGGACTGTCGTCCCGTCGGTTCATCCCCACGCACGTGGGGAACACGTGCGCGTCTGGCGGGTGAAGTAAACATGAATCGGTTCATCCCCACGCACGTGGGGAACACGTGAAGCGGCAGACCACGGGCGTTTCAAGCCCCAGGTTCATCCCCACGCACGTGGGGAACACGCCGCAGTGGGGCAAGCTGCTGTTGGGCTGCGCCGGTTCATCCCCACGCACGTGGGGAACACAGGTTGGGGTTTGTGATATGGAAATTTTCTTGCGGTTCATCCCCACGCACGTGGGGAACACGAAGCGCTGCGTATCGCCATCCGCCGGGTTGAGCGGTTCATCCCCACGCACGTGGGGAACACAACCGTCAACGTTTGCTTGGCGCGGTTGTGTACGGTTCATCCCCACGCACGTGGGGAACACCGCACTCGCGGTGGTGGCGGACTCGGAACCGACGGTTCATCCCCACGCACGTGGGGAACACCTCAAGCGGATGCAGCCAGAGCTTGATCCCGACGGTTCATCCCCACGCACGTGGGGAACACATCGGTCAACTCACGCTCCGCAGCATTGAAGGCGGTTCATCCCCACGCACGTGGGGAACACCCGGGAGTCAGCACACGAATACGCTCCACCGTCGGTTCATCCCCACGCACGTGGGGAACACACCTCGGCGTCGGCTTTGAAAAGTTTCCATGCCGGTTCATCCCCACGCACGTGGGGAACACTGCTGTGGCTTCCTCGGATTTGTGTTGGCCGTCGGTTCATCCCCACGCACGTGGGGAACACGGAGCTGGATCCGGTCAACAACACCGGAATCGCGGTTCATCCCCACGCACGTGGGGAACACGTCTTCCAATTTTAGCCATGCACCACCACCTCCGGTTCATCCCCACGCACGTGGGGAACACATCAACATGGCAAACAAATTGACCATTGAAAACGGTTCATCCCCACGCACGTGGGGAACACCGCGCAAGGCGGGCCTGAACGGTGCAGTGCGCCGGTTCATCCCCACGCACGTGGGGAACACGCCGCGGCGGACCTGCGACAGGCGGCGCAAGACGGTTCATCCCCACGCACGTGGGGAACACACAGTTCGGCGGCGCTGGATGGATCCAGATCGCGGTTCATCCCCACGCACGTGGGGAACACTACGTCGCTGGCGCGCCGAAACGTGCCAGCACCGGTTCATCCCCACGCACGTGGGGAACACCTGGATGGTTTCAGCGTCCCCGCTGATTTCGACGGTTCATCCCCACGCACGTGGGGAACACGGTTTCAAAGTTAAGCGAAACGCCGCGCGTGCCGGTTCATCCCCACGCACGTGGGGAACACGCCACGCGGTCGAAGTAGTCGAGCGCGGCGGCCGGTTCATCCCCACGCACGTGGGGAACACGTCGAGCTTGCCGGCGGCCAGGGCGGCGCGGCCGGTTCATCCCCACGCACGTGGGGAACACGCCAATTCACGCCAGCCGCGACGGTGTAAATCGCGGTTCATCCCCACGCACGTGGGGAACACGCCAACGCGGGCCTGACCATCGTTGCCGAATCCGGTTCATCCCCACGCACGTGGGGAACACCACATCAACGTCACCTACAACTACTACGAGCACGGTTCATCCCCACGCACGTGGGGAACACCACGAACGGCCTGCCGTCAGGCACCTCATGGTCGGTTCATCCCCACGCACGTGGGGAACACTGTTTTCAAGATTCCCGACGCACTCGCCGACGCGGTTCATCCCCACGCACGTGGGGAACACATGATCGTTTCCATTGCTCGGAATGCGGTCACTCGGTTCATCCCCACGCACGTGGGGAACACGTGTTGATGCGGGTTTGTCCATCGTGTTGCTCCGGTTCATCCCCACGCACGTGGGGAACACGCCCTCGGCAAGCCCTGCCTCACCGGCATCGTCGGTTCATCCCCACGCACGTGGGGAACACACTTGGCATAAGTGATTGACTTCAAAAGGAATTTTCAATCACCTCCAATCTACCAGACAATCAATTGTTAAAGAGCGGCTTCTTCTGGCGGCCGAAACGCCACCAAACACAACCCGTCATACTCGACCGGTACCCGCCGGTTTACGCCCAATGTCTGGAATTCGTAGCCGGACTCATGCGGACTTGCCCAAGCCATGACAACGTTGCCGTTTTCATGCCCTTCGCTGAGCTGTTCCCAGATCATTTCCCGCGTACGTTTGGACACGTCACCAATGTAAACGCCAGCCCGCACTTCCAACAACCAGATGGCCAGACGGCCGCGCAAGCGCGGCGGGACGTTTTCGGTGACGACGGCGAGAAAGCTCATCCTTGTGCCCGGTGTCCCGCTTCGCCGATGGTTTCAGGATTGGGAATAGCCGGTGGGATTGATTCGGGCGGCATGTCCGGCGGCACAATCCCACCCGCAGCCAGCACTTCTTCGATGGTCGGGATGATTTTGCCGAGTAGCTTGCTGGAGCGAAACAGGTCGCGGCATGCCAATCGCACGTCCCGTTCGGGATTTGCCGGCGACTTGGCGGCAATGCGAAAAGCTAGCGGCACCACGGTTTCAAACTTGAACAGGTCTGCAATGTCGTAAACGAAGGACAGAGGCTTGCCACTGTGGATAAAACCCACCGCTGGCGCGTAGCCTGCCGCCAGCACGGCAGCCTCAGTGATTCCATATAGGCAGGAGGTAGCTGCCGACAGGCTGCGATTGGGAACGTCCGCCGCGTCCCATTGCTGTTGGTCGTAGTTGCGCGTCCTCCACTCCACGCCGTATTGCCGTGCCAGCACTTTGTAAGTCTCGCGCACGCGCGCGCCTTCGATGCCACGCAACTGTTCCACGCTGCGACGCGCCGGCGCTTCCTCCTGAAAACGCATTTCGTACATCTTGCGCACGACCTTCAAGCGCAATTCATCGTCTAGCGCGAGCTTGGCCTGGTAAAGCAATCGATCCGAACGCGCGCCGCCAGGCTGGCCGCTGGCATACAGGCGCACGCCTGACTCACCGACCCACACCAGCAAGGTTCCCACGGTAGAGGCCAAATGCACCGCTGCATGCGACACACGCGTACCTGGCTCCAGCATGATGCAGGCGACCGAGCCAACGGGAATGTGCGTGCGCACGCCATTCTTGTCGATGACCACGAAGGCGCCGTCCAGCACGTCAATTTGACCGTACTGGATGAAGATCATCGAGACGCGGTCTTTCATCGGCAGCGGCTTGAGCGGAGGCAGCATCAGGCAGGTGCAATACTGAGCAGGCCGCAACCGAAGGCTTTGGCAGGGCCAATGCCGTTGCACAGTGCCGCGCGCAAATCACTCGCGCACGTGGCCCGTACTATGCCGTCAAAACAAACGCGTTGTATGTAGATGCGGCTATCGTTCTTGCGGCTGGACAGTACATCGCTGGCGCTTACGCCGACGGATTCAATAGCAAAACCATGACGTTCGCCCTGCCGCGTCAGCCATGTCTGCTGATCGACCGCACCGACCAAACCAAAACGTTTGCCTTGCCGGGTTACGGTTGGGTTGGCCAATAAACGAAAACGATAGCATCGCCCCTCCTGAATCAGCTTTTCCAGCGGAACGTGCTTGCACTCGACAGGATGTTGCGCGTAGTTCTTCAAGGTCTGCAAAAACGACCAATCTGCTTGTACGCCCGATTGCAGCAGCACGATCGGCGTGGCGTTTAAGCTGGCACCTATCTCCAACCGCCAGAGAAAACGTGCAGGCTTGCTCTGCCCATCGACGAGAAAGGCGCGTGCCAAGGTGCGATGCATCTCATAGGCGTCGCCCAGATCACGGCGCGCCTCCTTGCCGCGCAGGTCCAGCACCAATTTACTTAGGTACATGGATGACCTCCGTTTTTACGAAGCGCGGGCCAAAACGACGGTCGGCAAAGGGCGCTACTGGTTGATCGAGCCGGATCGAACCTTCCTCGCGGTTTTCCAGCACAAGGCGCAACGAATCGTTTTTCGCGGCACGATGTGCATCAGACAAAGGTGGGTAAGAAGACAGTGCCTCTTTCAAGCCTAACGGAGAAATTCCATCAGCCAACCAAATTGGCGCCCCAGGAACGAAGCTCTTACGCCCTAAAGCCAACGGCCAAGCCGGGTTGCGCAATGCCTGATGCAAGGTATGCAACAACGCATCTTCGCCTTCCAGCCCCACCAGAAATGCCGCATCAGCCAGATAGAAACGTGGACTGACCACCGTGCGTTGCAGATCAACCTTGCCGGCTGCGGTCAGGATGCCCGTGGCAGTTTGGTAATCGCGCATCGGCACACCTTCGCGATCCACGCGCACGCCCATGTGCAGACGCGCCAGATCATCCACCGGCTCACTGCGGTCACGTCCCAATGCAGCGCATAGCAATCCTAGTATCCCGGACTTGGACGGCTCCAGTTGCGTGTCGCGCTCATCGAAACGGCTGGTCGTACCCCAGGACTGCATGGGCCCTTGCAGACGCAGCAGTAAAGTGGCCATTTCAACAAGCCCCCAACTGCGCGCCAACCTGCTGGTGCACCCATCGGGCCAGTTCATCCAGTGAGGCAACGCGTTGACCTTTCGAATCCGGCCAGGCTTCGCTCACGTCGAGGTATGCCCAAGTGTCGCGGGGGTTTGCATAAACCGGCGCCAGCTTCGTTTCGTAGTTGGCCAACTCTTTCACGGATCGCTCTGTCAGACTGCTGTCCAAGCGCGCCGTTACAGGCTTCTCGAAGGCATTAGCGAGGTTTAGTGGACTGCCGTGGCGCAGGCAAACGCCGATGAAGCTGGGCGGGTTGTGCGCTGCAAAACTGTTCTGTTTTCCGGTGGGAATGGCACGCGCGATTGCTTGCGTGAAGGCTTCGAGCGCCGACAAGCTCAATTCCGTATCGCGTTGCAAATTGCCCAGCAGCTTGCACGCATCGACCACTGCGTAGCGGTAGAAGGTGGCAGAGTTGAATTCGACTTGCCCGATCATGCCGGCGCCGGTTTCATCCGGGCCACCCTGATCATCAACCGCAGTGAAGTAATCGAACTCCCGTTCTACCCGGTGCGTGCTGATGGCGTGCGCGACTTGGCAGGCGGCGTCCTGATTGACTTCGGGCAGATCGGCCAGCATGCGGCCAAACAGCGCAACATCCACTGCCTTGCCGCCGTCGAGCAAAGCCTTGGCTTTTTTCACGACTTCGGCTGGAACACTCGCTTTAGCACTGGCTTTGGATTCTTTCTTGCTCTTTTTTTCGTCGGCGAGAGGTGCGACCGCAAGTTCATCCCAATGTTGTTCAATCAGCGCCGCGAAACCGGCCACCTCAGCTTCACCAAGGAACAACAGGTATTCGGTTTTGCCATCGTCCCTGAGTTTCAGCCCAGCCGCCGCCAAGGCAGCTTCAACCTTGCCTTGGGCCTCGTCCGCGTTGCGCCCAGCCAAGCGTTCCAGCAGCATGGCCTTAAGCTTTTTGGTGCGCACGCCGCGGAATTCGGCAGCAATCAAATCGTGCTCCTTGGCTGTCAAGCGAATCGCGCGCTTGAAGCACTGGCTACTCACCCGTGCTCGCCGGTGTCCGCCGAACAGCGCATCCTTGGGCGAGCCGGTGTCGTCGCGATTGAGGTTGGACGGCGCAAAACTTTGGATCAGGTGGTACTCGACAAACAGACTCATGATGATTCCCTTATCAAATGGATGCGGAAACGGATTCGGATGCGGTGTCGGTGGGCACCGACGCCTCGGTCACTACGCGATAGAAATCGCGCGCCCAGCGCTGACGTATCCGATCACGCCATTGCTGATCGGCGTGCGGGTTGAGCCAACAGTTCAGGTCGCCGATTAATGCGGCATAGTCCAGCGCCCTCTCATCGGCTTTCAGCAGGCTGACGGCTTGGCGCAGATAGTTCGGCAGATTTTGTGCGTCGGCGTCCAGCAATGCGATGAAGCGTCGTTCGATATTCGCGCTTTCACGCTCACGCATCAGTGCGCCAAACGCGGCTGCCAAGCTCTTGTTGCCTTGCTGCGGATGCAGGGCGAACAATCCGGCCACCAGATACAAGGCAAGGCGCGAGGCATCTTGCTCATGTTTGTCCACAGCGACGAAACGCTCCACATACGGCATGGCCTGCCCATAGCTACCCGGTTCAAAACCCAAGCTGCGCCGCAAATGGGCCAGTGCACCGGGGTTGCTGTCTTTCAAGCCTTGCAGATGGGCAATGAAGTTCTGCGCATGTTCACTCATAGATGAACCTCCTCGGGAGTGGTCGATGGTGTGGCGGCTGGGGGTCGTAAATCGCGCAAGCGTGCAGACAGTTGTGCAAAGCGTTTGGCTTCGGCACGCAAAGCGCTTGGAGAGCGACCCAAATCGTCAAATACAGCTTGCCATGCGGCATGGGCAGCATTCGATAAGGTTTGCTTCCATACGGCGTCCGCGGCATCGACCTCTTGCTGGGCCAGCAAATTCATCACCTGTTCCAACACGCGCTCGGCGGTGGCAAAGAACAGAGCTGTGGCTGGCCCAGCGTCAAACAAATCGCGCGCCCGGCTCCAGGAATCCTTGCTGCCCGGATCGGGCAAGGTGTCGGCGATCATGCCGACGGCTATCTTGCGAAGGTCACTGAATAACTCCTCGGATTTACGCACTTGACTTCGCAATTTACCCGCACAATCGGACAAGGAGAGCAAAGCAGCAGGTAGTACGAGACGTTCAGAACGCCAGCGCAACAATTTCGCCTGATCGCTGGCGAGTCCAGCCACCAGCAAAGGTTGCTGGTGGCTTTCAATCTCCGTGTTCACATTGGCCGCGAGATCAAGCACGTACGCCGCCTTGGACGATTTGCCCGTGGCATCGGGCAATAGCACCGGCAGGTCGCGCCAAAACGCCCGCCCTTCGGTAAAGGTCAGGCGCAACATGCCATCGCCGTTGGCCTTCTCCTTGTAGCTGGCCATGGGATCGGGTGCATGCTCGTCCTCGGCCAAGGCAAGACCCGCCGCGAAACGGATCCATCGCACTTGGCCCTGTGCGTCCGGCAGTAACAGCACCGCACGAGTGAGGCGGGCGTAGCGATCATTCGGACCGCTGGCAGGCGTAGGTTCACCACGCAACTGCGCGATGCTGGGCGGTATACGCTCCCAGCATGGCAAATCTTCATGTCCTTCTGTTGTGGGGACATGCAGGGCCAAGCACAGCGTCTTCGCCAGCGAATTGCCCAGAGGTAGTACGGCTGCGGTATTGGACAAAGGGCCTGCTTTATCCGCATCGCGCAAAGTCTTGACCAGTCCGCCCGGCGTGAACTGATAGAAACCCAACAAGGCGCGCAAAACCGTACTCGCCGGTATCGGTTCAACTGCCGCATCGCAGGAATGATCGAACACGACCGCCGCATTGCCGCTGGCGCTGCCGAGAGAAATCACTGTCCACGGCTTTTGCTTGTCGCGGGTTTCTTCAGCCTCCGCCAGAGCCGCCACCTGCATGAAGGGATGTTCAGGATGGAACAACCAGAAGCGCTCGCGCCAGTGCTCCAAATAGTCACGAATAACCTCTTGCGGCAGGCCCTCGCGATGCCAACGCTGGCGGTCACGATCCTTCCAATGGCCTTGCGCGCGAGTTAGCGCGCGATGAAAAATGGCCAGCAGCAAGCGGTATTGAGCAATCAGGCTGGGCGGCGCAGTTTCGGCCAATGCACTGATTTCGGTGGCGCGTGCGAACACATCAAGCAGACCCAGCTCATGGACCCTGCCGTCATGCAACTGCACAGGCAACCAAGGTTCGTCGAGTAGGTTGAATATTTCACGCATGGGTGTGATCATAGCAGCAAAAATAAAATTTGAAAGGTTGAATGTTTTAATCTTTTTTTGGTATCCTTTGAACTTCCTCTTGCAAAAGTGGATGAACCCGTTGATTGTTTGAATGACAACAGCTCCCCACGTGCGTGGGGATGAACCGTACTGCCAGATCATCGCGCCGGCGCAGAACTACATGTTCCCCACGTGCGTGGGAGCCGAAAGGCGGTCGGTGCTTTCATGCCGGCGTCAACCTG
>Ga0209628_10003589_pt1 | contig 10954 bp, 2 predicted proteins | sample TergutCu122P4_FD_187285 | JGI IMG/M metagenome (GOLD analysis project Ga0209628, IMG submission 187285) | Cubitermes ugandensis P4 segment gut microbial communities from Kakamega Forest, Kenya - Cu122 P4 (SPAdes) (version 2) | ecosystem: Host-associated > Arthropoda: Insects > Digestive system >...
CTCGCGGCAGACCCTGTGTGATATCCCCGCCGGCGGCGACGCCGCCCGTGTGGAATGTTCTCATGGTAAGCTGCGTACCAGGTTCCCCGATCGACTGGGCCGCCTGTATACCTACGGCTTCCCCGATATTCACGGGTTCTCCTGTGGCAAGGTTGCGTCCGTAACACTTGGCACAGACGCCCGCAAAGGCTTTGCATGTCAGGACTGAACGGACTTCAACCTCAGTAATGCCCGCCTTGTCGATTGTGACCGCGTGGTTTTCGTTTATCTCTTCGCCCGAGGAGACGATTACCTCGCCGGTCTCGGGGTGCACGATATCTTTCAGAGACGTCCTTCCCACGATACGCTGGCGCAGAGTCTCAATTATTTCTTCTGTTGCCTGATTCACAAACGCGGATACGGAAATACCTTCTTCAGACCCGCAGTCCAGTTCGCGGACTATCATATTGTGAGATACGTCCACAAGGCGTCTTGTCAGATAACCCGACTCGGCGGTCCTGAGCGCTGTGTCCGCAAGGCCTTTTCTGGCTCCGTTCGAGCTGATAAAGTATTCGAGGACCGAAAGCCCTTCCCTGAAGTTGGCTTTGATCGGGATCTCTATCGTCTTGCCGGCCGCGTTGGCCATGAGGCCGCGCATGCCGCCGATCTGACGTATCTGGCTTTTGGAGCCTCTGGCTCCGGAATGGGCCATGATGTAGAGGCTGTTCAGTTCACCGAGGCTTTCCATGAGCGCGTCCGCAACTTCGTCAGTAGCGTTATTCCATGTCTCTACGATTTTATCGTAGCGTTCCTTTTCGGTAATAAGCCCTTCTTTGTACATATCTTCGTATATACCTACGTCGTTATCCGCTTTCCCGACGATTTCGTCTTTGACCTTCGGGATCTTCATATCCGAAACACTGATCGTTACAGCCGCGACAGTCGAGTAGTGGAAGCCGAGGTCCTTGATGTGATCCAGCATTTTCGCGGTTTCGGTATTGCCGTGTATTCGGAAGCACCGGTCAATGATGCGGCCGAGTACTTTTTTGTCGCTCAGCGCGTCCACTTCAAGTGAATACGGATCTTTTTCGCGGTCGACAAAACCGAGGTTTTGCGGCAGATGCTCGTTGAAGATAAACCGGCCGACCGTACTGTCAACAAGTTTTCCTTTTTTATCATCCGGCCCGGCAAACCTGCGCACGCGTACGATCGCGTGCAGAGACAGTTCGCCCTCCTGATATGCCATTAGCATCTCGTCGTAATCCGCGAAGTTTTTGCCGTCGACGATATGTTTTTCATCGCCTTCGCCCGCCACTTCCGAAATATATGCCGTATCCCTCCAGTAAGTCGTTCCCCTGGCGGGGTCTTTTTTATCGTAAGCGACTTTTATCGGGCTGTTGCTTTCTTCCTTGGTTTTCTTGTCCAGAGGGATCGGATTCTTGTCCTTCACGCCCTGGTGGGTCAGGTAGTACGCGCCGAGGATCATATCCTGCGTCGGCGTCGTGATCGGGGACCCGTCTTTCGGCGCGAGGATATTGTTCACCGACAGCATCAGGAAACGGGCTTCAGCCTGCGCCTCTACCGTCAGCGGAACGTGCACGGCCATCTGGTCGCCGTCAAAGTCCGCGTTGTATGCGGTACAGACGAGCGGATGCAGTTTGATCGCCTTGCCTTCGACAAGCACCGGCTCAAACGCCTGGATACCAAGCCTGTGAAGTGTCGGCGCACGGTTGAGCAGGACAGGGTGTTCCTTGATAACTTCGTCAAGGACGTCCCATACCTTCGGGTTGACCTTTTCGACCATCCTTTTCGCGCTCTTGATATTATGCGCCGATTCGTTCATTACAAGCTCCTTCATAATGAAGGGCTTGAACAATTCGAGCGCCATCTTCTTCGGGAGACCGCACTGATAAAACTTGAGCTCGGGGCCGACGACTATGACGGAACGTCCCGAATAGTCGACGCGCTTGCCGAGCAGGTTTTGACGGAATCTTCCCTGCTTGCCTTTGAGCATATCCGACAAGGATTTGAGCGGTCTCGAGCCGGGGCCCGTAACCGCGCGGCCTCTGCGGCCGTTGTCTATTAGAGCGTCAACTGCTTCCTGAAGCATGCGCTTTTCGTTCCTGACTATGATGTCGGGCGCGTTGATAGAAAGCATCTTTTGAAGCCTGTTGTTTCTGTTGATGACCCTTCTGTAAAGATCGTTTAAGTCTGACGTCGCGAAACGTCCGCCGTCGAGCTGGACCATCGGCCTTATATCCGGCGGGATAACGGGCACAACCTCAAGGATCATCCATTCGGGTTTGTTCCCCGAAGTCCTAAGCGCTTCTACTACTTCAAGCCTGCGGACAAGCTTGCCTTTTTTCTGGGCTGTCGCGCCTTCGAGCTGGCCTCTGATTTCCTTTGACAGTTTGGTCAGGTTGACAGCGGCAAGTAGTTCCCTTATCGCTTCCGCGCCCATTCCGGCGTGGAAGGCGTTCTTCGCTTTGAATCTTTCGCGGGCCTCGCGGTACTGATCCTCCGAGAGGATCTGCATGTACTCAAGATCCGTCTCGCCGGGATCGGTCACTATATACGCGGCGAAGTAAAGGACCTTCTCGAGGTTTTTAGGAGTCAGGTCGAGCACCAAAGAGATCCTTGACGGGATGCCCTTGAAATACCAGATATGCGATACCGGCGACGCCAGTTTGATATGCCCCATGCGCTCGCGCCTTACCTTGGCTTTGGTGATCTCCACGCCGCAGCGGTCGCAAACCATTCCGCGGAAACGGATACGCTTGAATTTGCCGCAGTGGCATTCCCAGTCCTTTATCGGCCCAAAGATACGTTCGCAGAAGAGTCCTTCTTTTTCAGGCTTAAGTGTCCTGTAGTTGATCGTCTCAGGCTTTTTTACTTCGCCGTGCGACCAGGAAAGTATCTTTTCGGTAGAGGCCAGGCTGATTTTCAGAGCTTTAAAATTTGTAAATTCACTATTCAAAACCGCACTCCTTCCCCGTTATAAGTCTTCATCGCCCGGATCCAAACCAGGGACCAGGGTAGTTATTTCTATCGGATCGTCGAGGACGTCATCAGGTAAACCTATGATGTCGTCTGAAAGCACGCTGCTTTCGTCGAGATTATCGTCGAGATTGTCGTCTAGATGGTCATCTTGTTCTTCTTCAGGGACTTCCTCCGGCGGCGCTTCTTCTGCCGGCGTCAGGAATGTTTCGTCAAGGGGCGTAAGCGAATCCGTTGAGATCATCCGCTCTAGCGACGCCGAAGCGCCGAGGTCGGCGAACTCCTTAAGTACGATTTCGTCGCCTTCTTCATCGCGGACCGTGACGTCCAGGCAAAGGCTTTGCATCTCCTTGATAAGCACCTTGAACGATTCAGGGATGCTCGGCTCGGGGATATTGTCGCCTTTTACGATCGCTTCGTAGGTTTTGACGCGCCCTACTATGTCGTCCGATTTTACGGTGAGGATCTCCTGCAGCGTATATGCCGCGCCGTACGCTTCAAGGGCCCAGACCTCCATTTCGCCGAAACGCTGGCCGCCGAACTGGGCTTTTCCGCCGAGCGGCTGCTGCGTGATCAGGGAATAAGGCCCTGTCGACCTCGCGTGGATCTTGTCGTCGACGAGGTGGTGGAGCTTGAGCATATACATATATCCGACTGTAACCGGGTTGTCGAACTTTTCACCCGTCCTTCCGTCTCTGAGCCAGAGTTTGCCGTTTTCCGGGTAACCGCATTCTTTGAGCAGCTGCGTGATATCCGTTTCATGAGCTCCGTCAAATACAGGCGTACTGATGTACCACCCCTTGTCTTTGGCCGCGAGCCCGAGGTGGACTTCAAGCACCTGCCCGACGTTCATTCGGGACGGTACTCCGAGAGGATTGAGCATGACCTGCAGCGGCACGCCGTTTTCGAGGAAGGGCATATCCTCTTCCGGCAGTATCCGTGAAATAACTCCTTTGTTTCCGTGGCGTCCCGCCATCTTGTCACCGACGCTGATTTTGCGTTTCGTAGCGACATAAACGCGCACGAGCTTGTTGACGCCCGGTGAAAGGTCGTCGCCCGCGTCGCGTGAAAACGTCTTGATATCGACAACTATGCCGGTCTCACCGTGAGGCACTTTCAGAGAGGTATCCCTTACCTCGCGCGCTTTCTCGCCGAAGATGGCACGGAGTAGGCGTTCCTCAGCCGTCAGGTCTGTTTCGCCCTTCGGCGTAACTTTCCCGACGAGAATATCGTATGAAGTGACCTCTGCCCCTATGCGCACGATGCCGTATTCATCGAGATCTTTTCTCGCGTCGTCGCCGACGTTCGGGATATCGCGCGTGATCTCTTCCGGACCGAGCTTCGTATCCCTGGCTTCGCACTCGTACTCTTCTATATGAAGCGAAGTAAGCGCGTCGTCCATAGTCAGGCGCTCGTTCAGTATGATAGCGTCCTCGTAGTTGTAGCCTTCCCATGTCATGAAACCTATCAAAAGGTTCTTGCCGAGCGCGACCTCGCCTTCGTCCGTGGACGGGCCGTCCGCGATGACCTCTCCTTTTTCAACATATTCGCCTTTTACGACGATCGGTTTCTGGTTGATACAGGTACCCTGATTGGAGCGCTTGAATTTTAATAATCTGTATACGTCGACTTCTTCCTCCGGCGGTTTTCTCGCGCCTTTTTTACCGCCGGTATCAACACGGATCTTTATGACCTCCGCGTCGACATACTCGACCACTCCGGCGTTTTTCGCAAGCACGACAACGCCGCTGTCGCGGGCCGCGAGAAATTCCATGCCTGTCCCGATTATAGGACTCTCCGTTATAAGGAGGGGCACTGCCTGACGCTGCATGTTCGAGCCCATAAGAGCTCTGTTGGCGTCGTCATTTTCCAGGAACGGGATCATCGCAGTAGCGACGGACACGACCTGTTTGGGGCTTACATCCATATAGTCGACCATCTCTTTGGGAACGAGGTCGATGTCGCCCTTTTGCTTGCGCGCCGCGACGCGTTTGTTTACAAAGTGGCCTTTGCTGTCAAGCGGTTCGTTGGCCTGGGCAATGATGAGGCTTTCCTCTTCGTCGGCCGAAAGGTATTCGATTTCTTCCGTGACGACGCCTGTCTTTTTATCTACTTTGCGGTAAGGCGTTTCGATAAAACCGTATTCGTTTACCCTCCCGAACGTGGTAAGGGAACCGATAAGGCCGATATTGGGCCCTTCGGGAGTCTCTATCGGGCACATCCTTCCGTAGTGGCTGTAGTGAACGTCCCTTACCTCAAACCCGGCGCGCTCGCGCGAAAGGCCGCCCGGCCCGAGCGCCGAGAGCCTGCGTTTGTGCGTGAGCTCAGCGAGCGGGTTGTTTTGGTCCATAAACTGTGAAAGCTGAGAGCTTCCGAAGAATTCTTTTATCGCCGCCGTCACAGGCCTGATATTCATCAATTGCTGCGGGGTCGCGGATTCCACGTCCTGGATAGTCATGCGTTCCCTGACGGCGCGCTCCATCCTGGTAAGGCCAATACGGAACTGGTTTTGCAGAAGCTCTCCTACCGTGCGCACACGGCGGTTTCCGAGATGGTCTATGTCGTCGTCGGAACCGATACCATAGGGCAGCCCTATAAGATAAGAGAACGAAGCGAGGATGTCATCCGCCAGCATATGTTTCGGAGACAACGCGCCTTTTTGCGCCACGGCTTCTTCTATTATATATGGTCTTTTATCCTTCGCTTTTTTCGCGGCTGCCGCTTCCTGAGCGTTAGCCAATACTTTCATCAACGCGGGATAGTAAACTTTTTTCGGTATGCCTTTTTCCAGAAGCGCCGCTGCAGTATCCGCATCGATATAAGCGTCCGTATCGACAAAACGGTTTCCTATGACGCGGACTTCGCGGAATGAAGTAGACTCTTTTAATGAATGATCTTCCCCGACGTACATCTTCTTTACGACATTTACGCGCACAGTCACGGAAAACACTCCGGCGTTTTCTATACGCCTCGCAAGCTCTTTACCTACCTCTACCGAGTTTTCGCCGCTCGCCTGGACTATTACTTCTCCGGTTTTAGGATCGATAACGTCTTCTATCAAAAGCTGCCCGAGAAGCCTTGCCGAAATGCCGAGCTTTTTATTGTACTTGTAGCGCCCTACTTTCGCGAGATCATAACGCTTCGGGTCGAAAAACAAATTTTCGAAAACACGCCTCGCGTTTTCCGGCGTCGGCATGTCTCCCGGACGGATCTTGCGGAAGATCTCCATGATCGCGTCTTCGTAAGTTTTTGTCACGTCTTTTTCGAGCGTGGAAAGCAGTGCCGGGTCCGCTCCGAATACGCGGATGATGTCTTCTTCGGTACCCTTGCCGAGAATGCCCGCTATACCCGAGGGATTTCTAGTCATCTCGACACTGTCATTTTCCGCAAGCGCTTTTACAAGGACCGTGGCCGGCAGTTTTCTTGTGCGGTCTACGCGGACGTAGAGCACGCCGTTGTCGTCCGTTTCATATTCCAGCCAGGCGCCGCGGTTCGGGATGATCTGGGCTTTGTACCTGACGAGATCTTCGATGCCCTCGGTCTCGGCGATTTTGTCCGCCGCCTCCTGCCTGCTGGATACGCGGTCGGTAGTCCTCTCTCTTTCGGTTTTTTCCTTGGCGTCCATAATATTGTAGTACGGGCCGGGGGAACGCACGAGCTGCGTAACGACGACGCGTTCAGCCCCGTTGCATATAAAAGTACCCTTTTCCGTCATAAGCGGGAATTCTCCCATGAAGACTTCCTGCTCTTTTATCTCGCCGGTTTCTTTGTTGATAAGCCGGACCCCGACCTTCAATGGAGCGGAATATGTCGCGTCGCGCTCCTTGCATTCTTCCTGATTGAACTTGGGGGGATCTTCGGGCGTATTGTATTTGTGATCGGTAAAATGGAGGGCAAGATTTCCGGCAAAATCCTCGATCGGAGATATGTCCGTAAACACTTCTCTGAGCCCTTCGTTAATAAACCAATTGTAGCTTTCTGTTTGAATTCTGATTAGGTTCGGAACTTCAGCGACCTCTCTGATAGTCGAATAATTCATACGTTCCTTATTGCCGATTTTGACAGGTTGGGGCATCCTCATCTCTCCTTTGTTAGAATAAAAAGCACATCTTGCCGCAATTTACTAGTTTATAACAGTAACAACAAGCCTGTCAAGAAATTCTTTCAGGAGTTTTTATGAATTTTTTTAGATGGTGGGGACGCTAGGACTCGAACCAAGGACCCCTTGCTTGTCGAGCAAGTGCTCTAACCAGCTGAGCTACGCCCCCACACACTGACGTAAATCGTATGTTACTTTATCCTTGCTCAGGCTGTCAAGAGACAAAAGCAGATATTGCTTAAGTACAATAACAGATATTGCTTAAGTACAATAACAGATATTGCTTAAGTACAATAACAGATATTGCTTAAGTACAATAACAGATATTGCTTTAGTACAATAACAGATATTGCTTAAGTACAATAACAGATATTGCTTAAGTAGTCTGACCAGCGTTACTGTTCACTCGTGGTTCGGAACGGCATTGCTACAGGACAAGCCTGTCTGTCAAAATATAATGAACCCGTAAAAAAAGAGTCGATTTATTATATTTTCAGCAAGAAATCGGGCTTTTATTGGGTGATTTGAAGTGAAGCTGGCCGAAAAATATAATAAAACTCCTGGAAACAGCTTTGTTTATTATACAAAGTGTAGTGAATCGTCCTGTTTTGCAGCGATTTATTATATTCTCACAATTGTCTGAACTGTAACTGACCAGTAGTCTGATATTACTTGTTAAGCGAGACCCACAAGGCGGGGCGCACGCCGCCGCCGATATCGTCGACGCCGAGGCCGCCTATGAAGATACCGCCGTCACGGCCGATGCACGCGACCCGGCTTTGGTCACCGCCGGGCGACCTCAGCCACCACCACGAAGCCCTGCCACCCACGCCGTATGCGATGCGCGGGGAATTGTACTGATCGTTCAGCCAGAATTCGTTTTTGGAATTTCCGTTCCTGAGCAGGCCGCTGTCGCCGAAGTACCCGACAGCCTCTTCGACGCTCAGTAAAAATACCCTGTCGACTGTATCGTTCCCGCCGCTTGTCCCGTGCCATGGGTTGGCCGCGTTTTTTATCAAAGCTTCCCTGATAAGCGCTTTTTCTTCCTCCGCGAAATGATTGTAAAACTCGCTGTTTAAGTACTGCCTTATGTCGCAGATCTCCCAGGTCACGTCAGCCAGGTCTTCGTTGTATGCCCTGCATTCTATAATTTTTTTGCTCAGTATCAATGCATTATTGCCCTGCGTATCAAGTACCTGCCAATCATACAAGCCGAAATTTATTATGTTGTCAATCGTTTTCATGTTCTGACTCTCCAATCAATTCATAAAAATCAAAAATATACGTATGCGTAAAGAACATCAGGAACCACACTTCCTATCTCATAAAAGTTCTGAGGCATGTCGCGTTCTTTTACTATATAGGTCTCCCCGCCCATCAGGCCGGTAAACACCGCTTCGCCGGTCTCCGGGCTGCTCAATTGTTCGTCTGTTTTAAACTCGGTACCGTTAATAATGCGGTACAGGTCAAACCAGACTTCGCCGATCGGCACATTATCGGTACCGGTCTTCGTGACCGTAAAGGACGTCCGTTTGATGAAATTCGTCACTTCGCCTGTGCCTGTAATACCTGTTTCGCCGTCGCCGAACTTCGTGACAGATCCTGAGACCGGGTCGAGCGTGACGTAGAACGGCGTCACCGGATTGTGATGGGCCGGCGCATTTATCTGTTCAACAAGGTATTTCCCGCAAGGAATTCCCGTAAAGGATACCAAACCGTTTCCATCGCTTGCCGCCGTACCTGTATATGTATTTTCCTGCGCCTGGCCTGTTATTCGGAAAACGGCTCCGGGCAGCGGCGCTTTGGCAGACAAACCCTCACGGTCGGTATACAGAGTGAACACTAAATCTCCCAGGTCAGGCTCGGGTTCTTCGTAAAAATCAAAGCCTGCGGAAGAGCCAACGAAGAAACTGGGGAAAAAGCCCGAGAAGGAACTGGGCGAAATGCCGCCCAGCGGACTCGTAGAGGTAAAACTCTGATAACGGTTCAAGGTGAAAATATCAGTGGGCAGCTTATCAATGTAATATAAGACCGGATAGTTATCCGAGCCATTGCGGGTGTCCAGCGCGTCCTTTCCGTAGGCGTCGATCGTAAAAGCGATCTTGGGCGCAGTGGGCGGGTCGGCGGGCGTGCGGGTAAATTCGAGTTTTAGGTTATCGACAGGTTTAGCCGCTGTGCCATATAAGAAGTACGGCAGGATTTTCGTGTACTCATAGCCGTTCGCCGTGACCGGGATCGACGTGTCATAGATATAGTCAATAGAAGGTAGCGACGCATATTTTTCCGCGTTCGCAGCCTGCCCTTCCTGCCCTCCGACTGCAATATACAGGAAAAACGGAGCGGTGCCGCTTGGGCATTTGAGAGCGTACTCTCTGTTTACGTCAACGTCTGCTTCAAAGACATAGATTTTACCGTCGTTGGGGATGTGGAAAGCGGTGCTGGCGTTATTTTCCAATACGTTGCTCAATCCACCGACGCCGCCGTCTCCAAGGTATACAACGGTTGAAGTGCTTGGACTGTTTGTAATGGCCGACTGCAAAGCGAAAACGATTTTTGCCGGCTTTATTGGATTGGCTCCTGTGTCAATTTTGCTTAATGAGAAAAAAATCGAGTCGGATATTTGTCGAGATCCTGTACTTGTCAAACCTGTCCATCTGTCATAAATATTTTTGTTAGCCAGGTTGCTCGAGACATTAAACTGAATCCCATGGCTGAAAGCTTTGACGGGGTCTTGATCCAACGGATCGACTATATTGTTGTGAAGATAGTTTTGAAGGGGGCGGAGAGACATGTTTGGATCATTGTTGTCATCATATACGGCGGCCAGGTCCACCTCTACGGAGTTTGCTATTGTATTGGCCGCGCTTGAATAATTGGAACCCGCCGCAACGAAGTTCACTGTGGTTTTCGGCTGACCGCTCGGAGCGGCTGACAGCGGGTTGATTTTGGCTTCTGCGTTGTTCCCGGAATGGATGGCAAAAACCCCGAACACATCCAAACAGGCTTGCGTCTTCAAACTCACTATATTCGATGCGTCGCGGTATATGCAGTAATCCTTGTTACTCTGAGTTGCGACCGGCGCCGCCGGCGTCCAGCCTTGCGGTATCATGGATGTAACCCAAACACCATCGGCTCTTGCGGTCGATGGGGTCCCTTGCGGCAGGGCTTTGGAGTCTCCGCCTCGCAGGAAGTTATATGCCGTACGGTGCACTAAATTCTCATCATAAAAGGTGATGGTCTGTCCGACATTTTTATTATAAAAATCAGCATAGAAGTATCCTGTATCGCCCGCGTACGTTTTTGCGATTTTCTCTTCGATACCAGATACCAGAGTCCCGTTGATTTTCGCATTCGGCCCGACAAAACCTATCGTGGTATATTTGCTGTAATGGTCCATACCAGGGCTGTCTATTTCAAGGGTCGCATCCTTAATGCTGATATTGTAAGCGTCCCCGTCAAGATGGCCGCAAAATACGCCTATATGGCACTTCTCTTCGTTAACTCCGCTTTTCGCGGTCGCGTGCCCGATTGACGACGGCAGGAAATCAACATAGTTGCCGACGCTGATAATAGAAGGGCTTTCAAGAATGAGGTTGAACACGCTGCCTTCTTCGCCTATATTGCCGAAAAAGCCGATGTCGATTTCGCCGCTGTCAGCAATAATGACAGCGTCTTTGATGATTTTGCCGTTGCCGTCAAACACGCCCCGGAAAGGATATTCCGCCGTGCCGATACCCTTCATTGTTACGCCGTCCATATCCAGCGTATTGCCGCCTTCCGGAATCAACCGGAAATAATACTTGGTATTTCCAAAATCGCCGCCGTTATTCAACAGTTCAAGGTTTTTTAAATGATACGGCGTTTGGATCAAAAATGGAT
>Ga0209628_10003590_pt1 | contig 10953 bp, 12 predicted proteins | sample TergutCu122P4_FD_187285 | JGI IMG/M metagenome (GOLD analysis project Ga0209628, IMG submission 187285) | Cubitermes ugandensis P4 segment gut microbial communities from Kakamega Forest, Kenya - Cu122 P4 (SPAdes) (version 2) | ecosystem: Host-associated > Arthropoda: Insects > Digestive system...
GATGATGAAAATAGGACGTAAAAAGACTGTAAGCGGCCGAAATGTCCCCTTCGACGCCCTTCAAGTACTTTTTGAGTATCATGCTTTGAAATAGTCCCATAGCCGTATCTTTTGCGCAGCAAAGGTAGTGTAAGTTGAGCGCAAAACCAAAAACAAAAGAGAAATTTTTATTTTGGGTTTTGCTTGCCTTCGGAACTTACATTTAAAAGTCAATTACTGTGTCTCTTTCCGAAGGGAAGAAAAGCGACACATTGATTATGTACTATAGGAAAGTTGCCGAGACGCCGCCTACCTTCATTTTTCGGATAAAATTGCTATCTTTGCGGGCAAAATAACAAGATAGCGTATGACTAAATTAATAATTGAAAGGACGAAACCCGATGCTATTGTTGAGTTTATCAATTCATTGGGCGTCTATACAGAGAATAGAACGACCACGAAAAAAAGAAGGTAAACGACAATGGGCTTTTTGCCGAATCATTTGGGATGTGGGCAGACCGCGACATTGATATTAGGCAGATTAGGCAACAAACACGCCAACGACGCACAAAATCTTTAAAACATGATACTTTGTGAAACGAATGAGAATGGCGCAAATACAAAAAAGTATTACTGCTGCCATGTGCCAACTGAAGGGAGTGGCAAAAGATTCGACTTTCGAGCGCATCCCCAGACTTGCCTACACGCCTGAAGAACGTCTCAAGTCCATTAGTAATGCTGAGGAGAATATTCGTTCTGGTAAATTGTTTTCAGCCAATGAAGTCCGCGCAATATTTCCTAAATCATGACGATTGAACACGCACCGGAAGCTATTTGGTCACTTAAAAAATTATTATTGGCGTCTATAAAAGCCATTGATTCGTCTAAAAGTTTTCATCTTAACGATGCCCGCACCAAAATGGCTTCGCGCGATTTGAGTTTTCGAGACGCTTTTCAAAACGTATGGAAGCCATTATTTATCACGTTGCCGCATCACATATCGACGATGAATTGTTGCTCCGAATAATAAATTGCATAGTAGATTGCAGCGATTTTGACGAAAAATTGAAAATAGACATCATCCATACCATGCAGAAAGGAGAAATATGTAATTTTGATGGGGTTACACGAAATTAAATTTGAAATGTCGAAATTAATAACATACAATATTATACCCGAACAACTTAACATCTGCTTCCTTTCTATAGTCGAAGCGGCAAAGGGATAGCCTGCTAAAGGGTTGGAATTTGAAAAAATCAGAAAAATATGGGTCAATAATTTGTGGGGGAAAAAAATGTCCGTATATTTGCGTCCTTATTAAATTGATAAAATATGATCAAAACAACGAATTTACAGAAAATCTTCCGCACGGAAGAAGTGGAAACATGGGCGCTTAACGATGTCGGCATAGATATTGAAGCGGGCGAATTTGTCGCTATCATGGGGCCTTCGGGATGTGGTAAAACAACGCTACTCAACATCTTAGGGTTATTAGATAACCCTACCGGTGGGGAGTACTACTTGGATGGAAAGGAAGTAGGTAAGTATTCCGAAAAACAACGGACACGCTTACGCAAAGGCGTTATAGGGTTCGTATTTCAAAGTTTCAACCTGATTGAGGAGTTGAATGTCTACGAAAACATCGAACTGCCGTTGTTATACATGGGTATCCCGGCTGTCGAACGACGCAAGAAGATACAGGCAGCCATGGACAGGATGCAGATAACGCACCGCGAGAAGCACTTCCCCCAACAACTGTCGGGCGGTCAGCAGCAACGTGTGGCTATCGCCCGTGCGGTAGTAGCTAACCCTAAACTGATTCTGGCGGATGAGCCAACCGGTAACTTAGATTCAAAAAACGGGAAAGAAGTGATGAGCCTGCTAACCGAACTCAACAAGGAAGGAACGACCATCGTCATGGTGACCCACAGCCAGCACGACGCCGGTTATGCCGGTCGTATCATCAACCTGTTCGACGGGCAAGTTGTGACCGAAGTGAGGCTTTAACCGGTCGATTAGATGAGCAATAAATATCTTATTATCATCTTATTCTCTATCTGTTGGATGACATGGCAGGGATGCAGCCAGCAACAGCGACAGCGTCAACAAACCACCGCTGAAGAATTACCCGCCGTACAGGATGTTCCCGAAGGATGGAAGTCACTGTTCGACGGTAAGACACTCAACGGATGGGAGATAGTTCGGCTTGGAGGCGAAGGCGAACCATTCGTCAAAGATGGCAAACTGATATTACCGATAACTTACAGTGGATACATAACCGGCGTAAGCTGGGTAGGCGATTCGCTTCCGGTAAATAACTATGCCTTTTACTTTGAGGCAAGACGCACCGAAGGGATTGATTTCTTTGCCACCTTATCATTTCCATATAACGACACGTTTGCTTCGCTAATTCTTGGAGGCTGGAGTGGTATTATCGTCGGTATCTCCAGCATTGACGGATGGGATGCTTCGGAAAATGAAACTACCCGTCGTCTGTTTCTTGAGGATAAACAATGGTATCAGATAGAACTGCGCGTCACCCCCGACAGCATCCGCGCTTTTATCGACACACAGCCGGTCATCGAACTCTCTACCGTAGGCAAAAAAATCCATTTACGCCCAGGTACTTATGCCACAAGTTTTACCTTTATGTCGTACCAGACGACAGGCGAAATAAGGAATATACGCATCAAAAACCTCCCCTAAATAACAACGGCATCCCTGCCGTTGAGAATTTCTTTGTAACAACGGCATCCCTGCCGTTGAGAAATTTGATTATTATCTCATACGCTGACTTAAAAAAAAGATTGATGAACTTTACAATTCGACCCGCTACCGAAGCAGATTTTCCTGCCATTTTAGATATCATTAAAGCGCTGGCTCTCTTTGAGAAAGCTCCCGATAAAGTGACTAACACCGTCGAACAGATGAAAGCGGAGAAAGATTATTTCCGCTGCCTTGTGGCTGTTAATGACGATAGTGTAATCATTGCTATTTGCCTTTATTTTTTTGCCTACTATACATGGGTCGGCAAGTCGCTCTATCTCGATGACTTGTATGTGCTCGAACCCTATCGCAGTCAGGGTATTGCCGCTGCACTCCTCAAAAAATTAATAGAAATTGCACGTTTAGAAAAATGTAACCGGATGCGCTGGCAAGTCCTGAACTGGAACGAAAACGCTTTCCGGTTCTATCAAAAGTTTGGAGTTACAATTGATGATGAGTGGGTAAACTGCGATTTAGACAGGACGCAGATTATGTGTTGATTTCTCAGCACAGAGACACAGTTCTCAGCACAAAGACACAGAGAACACAGCGTTTCACAGAGAGAAACCTATACACTAACCGGTTGGTGACGTTCTACAAAATCGGGGTCAAAGATGACGCCCATGCCGGGGCCTGTGGGGGCTTTCATCTTGCCGTTCTCTACTTTAGGAGGCGCTGTGGGACACTCGTAACGCACATTGGTACTGAGACTCTTAAACTCATGATGCTTGTCGGCATTGGGTATCGCCGACACGAAAATGTTGTTATACAGGAACCCTAAGCCGCCGCCCGACATGTGCGGAACGCAGGTCTTGCCGAAAGCATGTCCCATCAACGCTACCCGCATGGAACGGATAAAACCGCCAAAGTAGTAAGTATCAGGCTGAACAATATCTAATCCATCGTGTGCCAGCAACCACCGGAAATTATAAAAGCAATGATCCTGCTCGCCATTCGCAATAGGCAGCGTAAGTGTGTCGGCGACTTTTTTTATCTCTTCAAAATGATAGAACATGACCGGCTCCTCAAAATAGGCATACTTGTTTTCTTCCAAAATGCGACCTATCCTGATAGCCTCATCGGCGCTGTAATAACCATTCGCATCGGCATAGAGCGCCATGCTTGAGCCATAATGCGCGCGTACCATCGGAATCAATTTTTCGGATTTTCCCGGAATACCCTGGTAATGGATATCACGGTTACTTCCCCACATAAATCCTACCTTAATTTTCAGCGCATTGACATCATAGCGCGCCACCTCGTCTTTGATACGCGAAAAATGCTCTTCTAAGGGCAATTCCCTAAACTCAGTCGCCATGTAAACGCCTATGTAAGGGTTGTGTATCTCACCAATCAGTTGTGCCACAGGCTTATTGACAATCTTCCCTAACATATCCAAAATGGCAAATTCGATGGTAGCTAACGGCAGTCCAAGCGCCATCCCGTTCAGCCGAAAGTTAAGGTTGTAGCGGATAACCGTTTCAAGCATCAGGTCTAAGTCTCTCGCATCCTGCTTGATGAAAAATGCCCTAAGCCGCCTCATAAATATCGGCGCAAAAACAGGCATATCGGGATGCGCCACCGAAAGTCCTTCCGCCCCATCTTGTGACCGCACACGGCATAAATAGCTGTTGTTGTATTGCAACAGTTCGAGCGATTGAATAATTACCGGTGAAGGGAACAGCTCTTTTTTGAGAATCGGCTGCTTTAGAACCTTGTCCAACCGGTCGAACCGCGCCTGCAGCTCGTCCTTCGAGAATCCTGATACACAGGAGGTAAGCGGCATCATTGCCGCAGCGGCTCCGCCTGTTACAGCCGAAGCAATAAAGCGACGTCGAGTAGTAGTTTTCATAATTATTTCGAAAAAGTTTGTTATTTCAGGCGGTAAAGATAGGGAAATTATTTCTTTTCCATACCTTTGCGGTAAAAAAAATAACAAAAAGAACGATGAAAAAGGAAATTTTGACACTTACATTAGTGATAACAATGAGTTTACAGGCTTTCTCACAGGAGAATCCGTTTTTTAAAAACTGGACAACACCTCACGGTGTTCCGCCCTTTAATGAGATAAAAGTCGAGCACTTCTGGCCTGCATTTCAGGCAGGAATGGCCGAAGAGATGGCGCAGATTTGGGATGTCATCCGTAACCCGCAGGCGCCGACATTCGAGAATACGATTGTCGTTATGGATCAATCGGGCGAGTTGCTTCGTAAGGTATCGCCGGTCTTCAGCGGACTGACAAGCGTGAACAACAACCCTGAATTACAACTGTTAGCGCGTAAATTATCGCCGGCTATGAGCAAACACCGCGACGACATCAGCCTGAACCCCGAACTGTTTAAACGGGTCAAAGCGGTGTATAACCAAAAGGACAAACTTTCCCTGAACGTCGAACAACTAAAGTTGCTCGAAAACACCTATCGCAGGTTTGTACGCGGAGGCGCTGACCTGCCGGAAGATAAACAGGAGCAACTGCGTAAGATAAACAGCGAGCTGGCAGACTTACAGTTAGCCTTTAGCCAGAACCTGCTATCCGAAACAGCAAACTTCAGGTTAGCCGAAAGCGACAAGACAAAACTCACCGGTTTATCAGAGGCCATGCTGGCGGATGCAAAGGCAAGGGCGCAAAAAGCCAATGATGCTAACGCCTACCATTTTGGTTTGGATAACCCAAGTATCATGCCCTTTTTAGAGAACGCCGACAACCGCGAGATGCGGACACAACTGTTGAACGCTTATCTCAGCCGCGGTAATAATAACAACGCGCAAGACAACAAGGAAGTGGTCAAGAAAATCGTGACCCTCCGCTTGGAACGCGCCAAACTGATGGGCTATGAGAATTATGCGCAGTTAGCGATTGAAGACCGTATGTCGAAAGACCCCGAAACTGTGATGACTTTCCTCAACAAACTGTGGACGCCCTCCTTAGATATGGCTAAGAACGAGTTGAAAGACATCGAAGTCATGATGAAACGTCAAAAAGTGGCATTGCCCTCAACACCTGCCGATTGGCGTTACTTCTTCAACAAATCCAAACAACAGAAATACAGTATTAACCAGGAAGAAATCCGCCAGTATTTCCAATTGGAAAAAGTGCGTGAAGGGATCTTTTATGTATGCAACCGTCTGTGGGGCATCACGTTCACAGAGCTGAAAAACATGCCTGTCCCGCACCCCGAAGCCACTGCATGGGAATGTAAGGACACAGACGGCTCGACCTTGGGCGTCATTTATATGGATATGCACCCCCGTCCGGGCATGAAAAACGGCGGTGCCTGGTGCGGCCACTACCGCTCACAAGAGATGAAAGATGGAAAGCGCAGCTACCCTATCATCACGATTGTCTGTAACTTCACCCGTCCGTCAGGCGACAAACCGGCATTGCTGACCTCTGACGAGGCCAACACCTTTTTTCATGAGTTCGGACACGCCTTAGACGGGTTGTTCCGGGCTACTAACTATTTCGGAACAAGCAGCACACAGCGGGATTTTGTCGAGTTTGCGTCCCAAATCATGGAGCATTGGGCCTTTGAACCCGAAGTATTGAAAGTCTATGCCAAACATTATAAGACAGGCGCTACCATTCCGGCATCATTGGTGAAGAAAATAGCTCAAAACGAAATGTACGGACAGGGGTTTGCTACGACCGAATTTCTGGCAGCTTCGTTATTAGATATGGAATATCACCTGCTCAAAGAGATACCTCGCGACTTCGACGTGCTCAAATTTGAGCATGCAGTATTGCAAAAATACGGATTGATATCTCAGATTCCACCCCGCTACCGCAGCACCTATTTCGCACACACCTTCTCAGGGGGCTATACCGCCGGCTATTACATGTATATCTGGGCTGAACAATTAGACAGCGACGCCTTCGAAGCCTTCTTAGAAAAGAAAAACATCTTCGACTTGGACTTAGCCCGAAAGATACGCTTCGAGATTTATGCCCGCGGCGGCATCGAAGACGCCATGATACTGTACAAAAACTTCCGCGGCAAAGAACCCGACGTAAACGCCTTGCTCCGCAACCGCGGCTTAGGGAAGTAGAGTCCCTAATTCCCCCTTTGAAGTTGTGTCTGCCGACAGGCAAAGGGGGCAGGTTACAACACTTTGTGCGCTTTGTGAAATCTCTTTGTGTACTTTGTGGAATAACTTTTTGTTTTACCGGTGTGGACTCAAATTTTAATCTTTTTACCACTAGTACACCGCTTTATACCAGGCTGAGTTTCGATAGGCTGCATTGAGCGCTGGGTAAACGCTCTGTTCGATATAGGTAGACATACCACTGTGGCGTTCAATAAAATAACCGTCATATTCGGCATAATAAGGAGCGCCATTCTGGGTGTTTCTTAACAGAAAGCGTTTGGTGTTTCCTTTCCAGACGACCGTTCTGTCTAACTGGGATAGGAACTGGGAATAGGGTGAGCCTGAAATAAGATTTTCTATGACATGACCGAGGTCGAAATATCTGTTTCTTCGTGGCCCGCTGACTATTAATTTATCAGGACGGTCAAAACGCTGAATGGTATCAACGTTAAGCGTTGTTTCATCCATCTGTGCGCCTTTAAGCGCCGCCTTTACCGTCGAGGCTAAGTTGTCCATTTCACTCATCCGTATTACACTCATCGAAGCAGAACAATAGACATCATCCTCCGGATAGGTCATCTTTATATAATCCATATAAGACTGGGCAAAACCGGCAGTTACCGAATAGGCGTCACTGCAAGGCTTATCGAACAAGCGCATGATTTCGTTTTTAAAGATAGGCAGAAATCCGGGCGAAACAATCTCGGTTGAGGCAGCGACAACATACGCCGCTTTATTCCGCAACTCATAGAGGGAGATGACATCCGACATAAAACAGGCGTCAAAGATAATGAAATCAAACAGTTTGTCGGGTATAGCTGCGGCAAAATCTATATAGCTCATTTCTTCCCCATTATCAATCACTAAGGAGCGTATTTCGTTATCGGACCGTCCTGCCTTTTCCGGCCCACGGGGACGTGACATCATCCCTTCGGGGAGCCATCCGCTGGCATGTGAAAAAAACAGCATCCCGTAGCAGCCGGCAGGGTAATCCTGCACGACCGTCTGAATGACACGGCTCAGCACAGCCGGGTCAGCCGAGCTTTCTTCCTGGTAAACCTGTATCGTATCTATTCCGTATAAACCGTTCATATCCTTTTTGTTGTTTAGACGCATCAGGCAAGGCAAGCGACCGGTCTGGTCGGCATAAATCAACATCTCACCCCTGCCTGGAATCCATCCGGCACGCATGGCATCTATTTGTTGTTTTGGCTCATCGCCCTGGAATCCGTTATCTAAACCATTCGTATCAGTACCGATAAAAAATAATATCGTTCGCTTAGGCGGCGCTTCCACTTCAACGCTGATACAGGAAAACATCAGCAGGCCTATACATAACCCAATTGTATATAAATGTCTATTTTTCATCTTTCGTAACATGTTCCATTTTACTCATCCAACGATAGCGTCAGCCCTTCCCAATAAAAAAAGCATTGCTACCCAACTGCAAAAGTACAAATTATTTTCGAAATGTTTGCTTGAATTTTGTATTTCTCTCTTTTTTCACTATTTTTGCATAATCTTTAAACATAAAACAGATGAAATGTCCATGATACAAAACACCAAATAAAATGATTATCATGGGCATTCCATCTGACCTTAGTGTTAAAAATTAAAAATATAATCAGATGAAAATCATCATTATCTATTCCTCGAAGTACGGCACAACTGAAAATATTGCCGGTATGATTGCCTCTAAACTAAGTGATTCGCACGAGGTCGAACTGACTAATTTGAAGGATAATCCAAGACCTGACTTTTCCGGTTATGAGTTTGTGATACTCGGCACGCCTGTTTATGCTAATCAGCCCAACAAAAAAATGAAGGCATTTTGCTTAACAAACGAACCGGTTTTACTCCAAAAAAAACTCAGCTTTTTTGTATGCGGCATGGAACCCGACCCGGCGAAACGCATCAAAGAGTTGGAAGACGCTTATCCGGAGGCTTTACGCTCCCAAGCAATAGCAACCGGTTTTCTTGGCGGCGCTTTTCTATTTGAAAAGATGAACTTCGCCGAGCGCTTTATCATTAAAAAAATAGCCAAAACCGATAAAACCGTCCAAAGCATCCTACCAAACGCCATCGACGATTTTGTTAATAAAATAAAATCCGTTTAAACCCATTCAATCCGTGTCATCCGTATACTAAAAAATAAAACTTATGAAACTAAAAACTATTATACTACTTAGCCTTTGCTCCACATTGAGTTGGGGGCAAACATACCTGCTGTCTGAAACCATGACAGCCGTTTTAGACAAGAACGTACTCACCGTCAACACAACGAAAGACGCTGAGGCAATGCCGGATTATGACTGGACTTCTCTACCCCCATGGTTTGAAGATAGAGGTGGAATTCATTCAGCTGTGATAGAAGATAAAGTAACAAGTGTTGGAACCTGGGCTTTCATGCATTGTGCCGGTCTTACATCTATCTCATTAGCTAATTCGGTTAAAGAAATTGGGAATTGGGGTTTTTACAATTGCTATACCCTTCCATCGGTTGTCTTATCAGAAGGGCTAACAACCATAGGAATTGCTGCATTCTTGTTGTGTGGCAGCCTAAAAGAAATTGAAATTCCGGCATCCGTATCGTTTATTGGAGGAAGTGCTCTATCTGAATGTATTAAACTTGAAGCCATTCATGTACATCCTGATAATGTCGTCTTTTCGTCGGATAAGGGCATATTATATGATAAAGACAAAACAGAATTACTTCTTTACCCCATAATGAAAAGCAGCAACACTTTCGAGATACCGGGTACAGTTAAAAAAATTGCATCCAGCGCGTTTCTCAAATCAAATCTTACATCTATTTCTATTCCCAATTCTGTAACAGAAATCGGAGAAAGCGCTTTTGGGTCATGCACCAAACTGACTTCTATTACGATACCCATTTCGGTGACAGTTATTTATGACCATGCTTTTCAAGAATGTACCTCATTAGAGGAGGTAACAGTTGAATGGGATACGCCTTTAGAACTTCTATATGAGACCTTTTTGGGGGTTGATTTATCTGCTGTTACATTAAAAGTTCCCAAAGGAAGGACTTCGTTTTATAAGGCAGCCGATGGTTGGAAAGACTTTGGAAAAGTTGTTGAGTATACGTTCTCCGGTAATGCTCCTGTTGTTACCCCTACCCTAAACGGAAATGCTTCGAATGGCATCTTGCATCTCGGCGGTCTCAGTCCCGGCAAGCCATTGTCAATTTATAATCAAAACGGCCAACTTCTTTTTAATGGTACGGCCACCGCAGACGAGATGCGTATCCCGTTAGCTTGGCGTGGTGTCTTGGTGGTCGTTTCTGGGGGACAACAGTTAAAAGTGATGAATTAAATCAACGGCAGGAAGCCGATGTTACTTATAAAAACTGTGTGCAAAAAAAAGTAGGGTAAAAAGCAACTTATTCGGTATAGGTACAGTCATGCTAACAAAGGAAGAGTTTAAAGTAGTTTTTGACGAGCATTACGATGCCATCCGCCGTTTCGTATTTTATCGTTGCGGCGATATAGAGGCCGCTTCCGATTTAGCCCAGGACGTCTTTTTAAAGATTTGGGAGAAACGGAATGTACTGTCTATCAGCTATATCAAACCTCTGCTCTATAAAATGGCCTCCGACAGCTTTATCAGTTACTATCGGAAAGAACAACTCCGAATAAACTTTGAACAAAGCCTTGTTGACGAGAAAGAAGAAAGTGAGCTATCCCCCGAAGAGGAGTTTGCGTTCACCGAGCTATCAGCGACTTACGCCAAAGCATTAGAAAAAATGCCTGTGAAGCAACGTACCGTATTCCTAATGAGCCGCGAAGAAGGGATGAAGTACGCCGAGATAGCTGAATATCTGAATGTAAGCGTAAAAGCTGTAGAGAAACAGATGACCGCCGCTCTCCGCTTCCTGAAAGCAAGAATAAATAGTGGTTAACGGTTAGTGGTTAATGGTAAATTTCTGAAATTGTAAAGTAGAAGACAGAAAACCTGAATTGAAAATCGGCCATAGCCAAACCTGAATTGAAAATCGGCCATAGCCAAACCTGAAACCCGAAACCTATATTAAAATGGAAATAGAACATATCAAATTAAGACCCGTTTGGTCGAAAAGCAAAGAACAAATCTGGGCGGAAGTCT
>Ga0209628_10003591_pt1 | contig 10950 bp, 7 predicted proteins | sample TergutCu122P4_FD_187285 | JGI IMG/M metagenome (GOLD analysis project Ga0209628, IMG submission 187285) | Cubitermes ugandensis P4 segment gut microbial communities from Kakamega Forest, Kenya - Cu122 P4 (SPAdes) (version 2) | ecosystem: Host-associated > Arthropoda: Insects > Digestive system >...
CGGCAAATTTCTTTGATATGGGGATACAAAAGCTGGTGCAGCGTCTACAAAAGTGCTTGGATCGAAATGGCGATTATGTCGAAAAATATAACGATGTTTAAGCTTTCATATTATGTATTTGGTTTTGAAAATAAATATTGCTGTTTATTTTTAATAAATAAGGGAACCTTACTTTACGATCAGCCTTCGTACATGGCCTGCATCAAATAAGATGGTTGGTAGAGGACTCTGTTTTTCAGGGATATATTACACATCACTTGGTATTCAGTTCTGATACTTCAAAGGAACACAGGAAATGCATCTTCATGGATCTAGAGCTCCAAGACCTCTAGACCTCTGAAGATGGAAGTCACTGGGTTGCTTTGGAATGCAGAACCCATTATTCAGTGATACAGCGTCATATACCAGACAGAAAGAGTCCTGAACGAAGGTGCTATGAAAACGTCACAACTTGGTAGACTTACACAGGATCTGCAAAAAGTAAGAGAGATGTCTGAGGCCTCTGCTCTGGGACATGACGCCGTATCACTGGGTAACCAATTCCTGATGTTTCTAAGGCACTATATACCTTCACACTGTTAGGAACTGATTACCCAGTGATCTGGTGTCACATCCCAGAAGATCAGAGTCTTCAACCATACCATGACAAAAAACTCAAGACTTACACTGGATCTGCATTGATAAGCCCCCATGCTCCCAGAATTATGTCTGTGTCACTAATCAACATCTTCTTGCAGTCCTCTATGAGTAATTTAACATGTTCTGCAGTAGATGCACTATCCACTTCATCATCAGTCTTCTCCTGGCTGAATACATCCTCTGACACAGGATTACCTGAGACAGAAACATTGGCATTCATAGATTAAAGAAGATGCTATAGACAGCGTCCATTAATAAGCTCAGTATCAAACACACATTACATTTCTCTAGACAAAACTGCATGTTAAGCCCTGTGCTAACAGCATAAATATATTACATACCTAAAATAACAGGACCACAACTCAAATAACTAAAATGTCTGAGATTCTGTGTACAGAAACGAAACAGAAGTGCCACCAAGCATGAAGATAACCTTATAGTGCAATGTCAGAAGCAATTCTGGCTTACAAATAGTGCAGAAAAGTTTTTTCTTTTTAGTTGTAACCCTGTTACTGTATAAAATAATGCCAGTAGCCCCGTCACTGGTTTAACCCATGGATAAAGAATTTGCGGGAGCCCCCAGCCACACAGAAAAGCAATAATGTGGCCTTAATCAGCCCAGAGTAACAGTTGCGATACTTTGTCAAAAAAAATGTGCACACCCCTGGTCACTCTGTATGTGACATACCACTAAAATGCAAGTGATACTATTCAGCTCCCACCCACAAGTAGAAGCCAGGCCTCCATCACTCATCAGACACAGTCAGCCATTAAGATCAGAATGTATCTGTTAGCAGTGTGCTGATAAGTGCACCAGGTAACTCAGCCTCTGTTCAGTTACCCAATTTGATGACACCTATCAAAACACCCACCTGCAGTGTGTCAAAGGCATTACAAAACAAGGTGCATAGCCAGAGTACATTAATGAGGATGACACAAGAGGATTAAAAAAAACTTTCCAAAACAGTTTTACCCTGAAGACACACCTAACACCCACAGAGGCTTGGAGGAGCATATCTGAGACAGAGCGATAGAAATTTTGAAATACAGCCCACTCACCAAACATTAAGTCATTTAGCAATAAAAATTTGATCCTTGTGACCATATACGTATCCGATGCCTGCCACATTAACTCTTAAACAAACATAATTTGGAGCACCCCATACAGAAATGTCGTGAAAGATCTTCAGTTTCCTTCCCCAATAAATTAAGTACCAAAAAAAAACTCTCTCCCTAAAACTTTACCCGTCACTTTGTGTGTATGAAAACTCTGGAGACTGATTAAACGTAGCTAATTCAGATATAAGATCAAGATCTGCAAGAGACAAACTATTTATGCATCATGCATGATTACATACAGTTGTAAACATATAACAATATTTACTGGTCCAAATTAAAAAAAAAATTCTTTAAGTAACAAATATAGGAACACTCACCCAACATCATATCAATTGTGGCCTGTCTGTATGTGTCCTTGAAGCGACTTAGGTAGTACCTGGATAATAACAACACAATATATGTTATTTCACTGTTTCACCATGCATTTTAATTCACTGAATCTTATACACCAACTAATGCACTTCTATATACAATAAAATATTAGTCTAAAATGTTCTTATTAAAACACTTAGAAAAATGCTCCAACATGTTTCGATCATCATTCAGATCATCTTCAGGCAGCTCGTATGTTCCTCGTTAAAGTCACTGATTTTAAAATTTGTTAAAAATGTAAAAAGTCAATGTGATGATGTGGCAGCAAAACATTTGGTGTGTGTGTGCGCGTGCACGCACACGCACCATATGTTATGCTGCTGCATCACCACATTGACTTTCTACATTTTTAACAAATTTTAAAATCAGTGACTTTAACGAGGAACATACGAGCTCCCTGAAGATGATCTGAATGATGATCAAAATATGTTGGAGCATTTTTAAGTGTTTTAATAAGAACATTTTAGACTAATATTTTATTGTATATAGAAGTGCATTAGTTGGTGTATAAGATTCACACAATATATGTTAGTTTAAGAGAATAACAGAATGACACTTTCTGAGCTGGTTTTATTTAACTAAACCTTGAGGATTCAATTCTTCTCGGACAAAACGTTGCTTCATTCAGCAAGCAGTTCCCATGTTTCAAAGAAAAATGTGACCTTCAAGTTCAAGGGAAATGAAGACATCTTTACACTGGAAGATGAAAGCACATGCACACATACAGGGTACAGCCCTACTTAACTGACCCAAACAGAACTGAAGAACAACTCTATAATAGGAAACATCACACAATATGGAAGAATAATGAGCAAGATGAGGGTAAATATCAATTCAATGTATAAGTCAATTTATTATTAAATCAGAAGTATGGCTATGGTGGTCCCCAGTGTCTGGCGCTGGCAACACAAAAATAAATTCAGACTTGAAATGAATTAAAATTAGTATTGGGCTTCCAGATGTTGTACGTACAAGTGCAGAGTACAGCACTTGACACTTACACAACATCTGGAACTGTTTCTCTTTCTTAAGTTAGCCACTGTCAACTAACACTCTCCTAGACACTGTCAGCCACTGTCCAAACAGCAACACATAATCACTATAGTATTTTTTTTTGTCAAAAAAGAGTAGTAACCTTAACATTTTATGTTTGTTTCTAAGCCCAAATAATATCCATAAATAAAGTAACACTGTAGCAGTAATAGCAACTTCATGCCATTTAAATGCAGTTGCAAGGAAAAACAAGGTGCCATTTAAAGAAACCTTAATGGCATTAATTATGGCTTTCAGTGAAGGCTTATATGACATTAGGTGAAGTATAGTGTCAACTTATCTCCTGGATGTAATTATACAAGCAGCAGTGATGTTCCTTATGTCACAACGTTCAGCACAAAATGTAGAAAAATCGTATATGTAGGGCCTTAACTTATCTGAACTGTCTTGCCATTATTATAATAAATAAAATTTAAAAGTAATACAATGAATTGCAGTGGCAAGCTTCTTGATTTGAGATGTCATAATATTTTTACTTTGTACAAAAATATCTGCTGCAATTTCTAAAAATATTTGGCATGTTTATAGAAGCTACAGAAGTGACTGTCTACAACCTGCACAGTAATTAAGTGAGACTGCAGGAGCAGATCAACACAGTTTACTTCAGAATTTGATCTACAAACATTTAATATCAAGTCATCCCATAGCTCAGGGAATTATACAACACCTTCCCTCTCTGAAGGATGGGGTTAAAACCCACAGCATTCTACAAGTCAGTTGTGATTAACAAAGCACCAAGAAGGCAGGTTTCTCTCCATGTACTCTGGTCTTCCCTGCCATTCATATCATCCTCAGTTCTCAACTACAGCTTAAAACTTTGACCCCACATACTGGTCACAATTTTATCTCAACCACTCACACTCCCAATAACTACGATCACTAATGTCACTGGCTGAAGGAAACTCATCTCTGTCAAAATAAGGGATAGCATAAGGGATAAATAAGGTATGCAGAAACTATGGACAGAATTCCAACTGATTGCTTCTCCCCACACTTCCCACAAGCTGTTAGGTTTTCCCCTCCAGCATACTTCCTTGTAGACCCTACAGTCATCTAATCATTCTCTTCAAAGAAATATTAATACTGATAACCATGTGCTAACTCTTGCTGGTAACACATGCTGTGGACTGCTTCCTACTGGCAGGGGTTGGGTAAAGTGGAACAAAACAGTAGACATATGGCCACATCATCATACCGCGCTGTTTCACAGATTGAGAACATTCTTAACCCTTGGTGGTCCAAATTATTATTGTAAATTCCAACAGTCTGGTCAAAATTAATATTTCAGAAGATCTCTAATCTTCAGGGTTCAAAAGCAACCACTAGATAAAATGATCTTATGGAAAACCAACAAAGAAAACTGCAAAACAGCACATCAATCTGAACTCGACACTGGAGCTGTTACAGCGCAAAGCACTGTTGAAATTAAATCAACATTGGACTGATAAGGGCCAACAGTGTGTGCAGCCTTTTCCCATTCCCCCAACCCCTTACTTACCTATATCTGTTACGACCTCGAAGTTGACACTCAGGTTCTGGGTAGTGACCAATACAGTCTTAAAATCAGTTTGGATCTTTTATTTGGAAATTCCCTCTTGGCCAGCCTCCCCAGGTAAGAGTCTCTGACCTGGCATCATGGGGTTGTGGATTGTCTACGTACTTTAGGTTTATCCCCAAAATATCTTCTGGGTATTTGGTTTCCCTGAGTATGTAATACGGGCATGAATTTGTTGTTTGGCTTGAAGACTGTAAATATGGCCATGTTTGAGTTCATTGTTCCCTCACGTCTATGTATAGTTCATTAATGATTTTATGCAACACCCTCATGGCTTCCACAATATACAGACCAGAAGGAGAGGGGTGCAAAACCACCCATCAACAAGACTGCTTTCTTCAGACTCAATAATATACAAACTGCATGACCACTGGTTTGTAAAAGTGCCTTGCACCAATTTATCTTACCTGTACAGAGAAGCATTTTGTTCATTTACTTACAGATGCCCACACTAGTTTAACCTAATGTCTCTAGACACTTAACACCAATCTCAACAACAGCATATACATGTAAAACTGTGACTTAGATATGAAACAACCCATTAGCATATTGTGTACAAAGTAAAATACATTTCATAAGAAACAAATAAGCAACAAAAAATATTAATCAAGCTCAAATGACAAAGTCTGAAGACATGTTATATGAAAACTTATACTGCCACAAGTAGAACCCAAATAGCTTATGTAATATTGTTACAGGGGTGCTGATAAGTCCTTAGCCCGACCTACTTCCCCATGTATTTTGTTTGATGATTAGAATATTTTGTTTGATGCTAGTCTTGTTATATACACATAAATAGTACTAATATTCCTCCAATTATGTTTATAAATAGGATATATGAAACTCAAAATCTTCTGTCACTGTAGCTTGTTTCCTTCCTGGTCGGGCTAAGGACTTATCAGTACCTCTGTATATGCATAACACTATTTGCAATTCTGAGTCCAAAAACATTTACAAAATCTCAGTACAAACACTACAAACTTAAAAATTTTGAATATACACGCTCTATAAGCTTAACAACAAGCACACAGAATAAATCTAAGAACAAATTCAATAATTCTCACAATATCTGCATTCACCAGTTCAGCCAGACTTCACTGATAATGAAGTATCATAATGGTAAAGTAAAGTTGCCCCTGTGCTTAATTAAACACCATGCCATGAACACATATGGGAGAGGAGAAGGCACAACTCCATGTGTTCTGAACCTCAACACTAGATAGAAACATGTGGTCAGCTTCATGTATCAGTATAGGGTACAGTAAGTGTTGCAAAATAATATTAAATGAGTAAGAGGAATAATGTACTGACTCTACAGGACAATGAAGGTGGAGAGTGGGAAAATGGAGGAGAATAGAACTTGGATACTATGACCCAGAGGTTCTCACAACAGTGCTGTTGACGACTGATACTTTCTGGGATTTCATGCTGAGCTGGCTGGTAAATACTTATCTGCCAGTCAACTTGGTGTAACATCCAAGAAGACTTGAAACTTAAACTTCATGCTAATTAAGATACAGCCGAAGCAACAACCAGCCTTCAGTACTCAGTTTTTAAAAGTATCAGTTACATACAAGTGATTCAAACATAAAAGGGAATTAAAATATTTAAACAAGGTAAATTGTGCCTCTGTTCAAATAATTGAATTAATTCAGTTATTATTAGTACCTCCCACTGGCATTTATTTCCTCCATCACCTGGTTTCCTTTTTAACTATCAGCAACACATATCCTTACATCACACATACACAAAAAGGTAAAAGAAGAAGTGGTTCCTATGCTGAAGTGTCCACCTTGCCATAAAAATATGTGGGGGAATAAAGACATACCTCCACACATGGGTACAAAAATCCTGGGCACCGGGCTCCCCAGGCAACAGAATTATGAACAGTAGCACCTAATATATGTGAGACCTCAACATGAAACTTGCTTCATATCACTCTTATAGCATCTAAAATTTTGAAATGGCTCCAAGATTTTTGGAAAATTTGTGAACCCCTGCCTCCATACATTGTCAACCTCAGTGCCATATGTTACAGTCAAGAAGTCACCATTCCTGCTACACATTCTGGAGACCCTGGGCTCAAATCTCAGCCCAAATATTGATTCTCTTGACCCAAACATTCATAGTTTCTTTCAGTCCCTTCTGACAAATTTGAGAGAGTACCTCAAATTAGGTGATGTGACCCTTTCCTTTCATACACTTTCCAATTTGCAATTCACTACTCATCTTTCCATTCACAACTACACAATCTGAACTATTAACAGCTTCATTAACATAAATAAATTAACCTCCATTAGCTTCACACCCTTCACTGCCTTAACCGTAGGGTAAGATCCAGTGGTACCTACAGCACATGAAGCTACGTGGACCCCAGAGTTAGAATTAATGCTGTGTAGAGGAGAAAAATTTCTGCCCTTACCAGAAACCAAACACCAATTCTTTGGTTGTCCTGCTTATAGTCTTGCTACAATACCAAATGAGCTAACCCAGCTCTAGCACACGTACACAGTCAAGTGAAAACCAGATCTTATATTCACAGTGCTGGAATGATAGATCTCAAACAAGAAGTATATTAATAAGCACTGAAGTGTGAAACATAACAAGCCCCGATAGCTAAAAGAGACAAAATGCTGTACACAAACAAGGCAGCAGGAAGTGAGAAAGGTGGACACACACCTTGTCATGTGATACAATGCACTGATGAAGTTCATCTCAGGACCAAGCGCTATGTCTGACATGTACATAGGTGCAGATAATGGAACCAGAGCCTGTGCTATAGAAACTGCAGTTTGCAGCTCACTGGAGCAGTTCTCAACATCCTCATCATTGATGGTTTGACCCTGCATTATGTCGATACCAGCTTGGCGATAAGAGTCAACGAAGTGACCCAAATAATATCTGTCACATAAATAATATCTCTGACTAGTGAATCTTCCAAATTAAGGGCCTTTTTATAGAAGCATAAATATTTTAAGACTTTTATATGTACATTACGCTTACAAAAGTTACACAAGATTCAGTATGACAGATGTTACAGCACCTGATAGCTTAAAAAGCCTACCTCTTTGTAAATCAATAAATTAAAAACACAAGATTTTAGAACGGACAATTATCCATGTGTGAGGGCATAGGGATAGAGATCCACACATTTTTCACCTTAGCATTAGCAGGAGCTGAGTGAGCAATTTCACAATCCAGCCATTTTACTCTCAGGCAAAGAATACCCATTACCCACTGGACTGGAGGCTGGATGGACCACAGAGCCTGTCTGGATGCAGTGGCAGGGAGAAAAATCCAACCTCTGCCAGAAATAAAACCCTGACCATCTATCCTGCAGCTTGCCACCTCACTGACTGAACTATTCCAGTTCTAGTAATATATAAATTAAAGTACAGAACTCACGAGCACCCTTAAAACATCTGAAACAAAGCCACAAATACATAACAATGACCAAACTGCATTTCAGAAACAGATTAGGACTGGTAACCATACACAAATGAAGTAGCATTAATCTGATCAATGGATGGTATATAATTTCAGCTTAATTACAAATTTTTGGTTTCTATCATTTCCTTCTCAAAACAACAAGGACTAGTGTCTATGAAGTCAAACAATAAACAGAGCAAAAAGCATAAAATAATACTATAATAATATAAGGTTCTTCTTCTTCCTTTTGTTCTGCAGCCTGGTTCTAGTTCAAGGTTACAAGTATCAAATTGCTTAGTTTGTCACTCAAACATTAAGGAACATGCAAGACACAGTAAAAGCACTGCAGAGAGTAAAATAAGTGCAAATACTAAGAAGCAATCGTGCATACAAAATTCTGAAACTTTCAGAACATGACTCTTCTGTCTGACACAAATAATCCTGCATTTTCATAATAACCAATTCACTCAAGTGAAAATCTGATACTTTTCAAAACATAAGAATCTTTGTGGACTAAACCACAAGTTCTTTGCATTTTGAAAGTTTTCTGAACCTACTTACATCCTTGGAAAATCCATGAATCTTGTAACACATCCTTCATGCATACTACAGTATGATGACTCATATACGATGTGTTTACAAGGTTCAGAAGCCTTTCAGACAGAAAAAGTGCAAGTTACAACACTTCTACCAAAAAACATTACGCAATGGTAACATTAAATGACAGCCTGCAGGGACATCACACTGTGTACTACAGTTTTAGGTCGATGCTTCATCATACACCTGAATTTAATTCAGTCACCCCAAAGATGCAAGCAGCATGTTCCTCCAATATGCCAGAACATACCTGTCTTACATGGTTAAATAATCGAGAAGACTAACATTGAGCGGCACCCACTGTAAAAGCCTAAAAACTCATAACAATGATAACACATTCTGGTGGGCTGGTTCACCATTGTTCTGAAAAACTCAGCCACATATGTTTTAAAGATACCAGACTGCTGTTCAGTGTCTTCACCATGCATCAGCCATGCCATGGTTTAAGCAGTTAGTCAACAGCCACTCACCACAGAGGCCCGGTGTCAACCCTAGGCAGTCCAAGTTGGATATGTGCTGAACAAAATGCCACTAGGACAGATCTTTCTCCAAGCACTTTGGTCTTCACATGTAAGTGTCATTCCACCAGCTATCCAAACTCCTACTATATTCATCTAGTATAAACACTACATAATCTTCACAACTGACAGCACCATTACACAAAACTCTATGCCAGGTTCTTCAAAACATCGGCTTAGGATATATCATCATCACCCAAGATTGAAAGTTGGATGAAACACCCAATCAAGAAAATTACAGGACTTTTTCAAATACACAGTTTTTACAACTTCACTTTAGGAATCTTTTCATACAATAACTAAAACCCTATTATAAAGCATGATCCTAAAGCCACCCACTTTTAATCACTTAAGCAGATGTTAACTATTGACAATTGCACTTACTTTGGAAGTTCACGATGAAAACAGCTGACAGCAACACTTAACACAATCAAAGGAAACTTGAATATAGTACAACAATCTCTACACAAAATTCTCAACAGTATTTCCACCTTATACAGGCATTTCAATCAGCTGCACCACAGATCCATGACTCAAGGCCAAAAACTTCCATTATGAAAGCAGTGACTATAACAGCAATGTGACACAGTAAGAAAAATGTGAATATACATAAATTACCTATTGGCAGAGTTCATCCCATCTTTCATCATTCCAGTAAATTTTCTCTCTCCAGTCCGTGTGTAATCACCCTGAAATTAAACAACCCCCATTACAAATTTAGCCACAATGTCTTCCAGCCCAGTATTAATCCTAGATGGACTTTACCTGTATTACAAAACAGATGTTTGTACCTTCCTAACGTCTTCCTGCACATCTTACTCCTCTGGGTTGGAATCCATAATATTTTTGAGGATTTCTGAGGATGTGAATTTTCTCAACATAAGACAGTTTATTTCTGCTATGATACAGAGAAGAATAGTGTTCGGTTTGATTACATTTAGATTATTAAAATACAGTGTAATGCAACTTAATTTCATAAATCTTTAACCAGCAAAGGAAGAAGAAAACAAATGCAGTCACACAGTTTTTATAACCCTTTCCTAAAGAACTACCACCTAGTAAGAGAGAATTCTAAATTACAACACAACCCAAAAAATGTATGTAAGCTATAACAACCAAATGCAGGATTGTCAGAAAGTTAAATCAACACATCTGGAAACCCAAGTATTACGGTACTTAATTTTAAAATGTTAAATATTAATTGTAAAAATAATTGCAATATTGTTGTTTAGAAGAAGGTTTTTCAGACTACAGATGTTTGCATTACATACCTTGAGGGCATTGGTCCCTGCATACTGCCTACTGATGATATCACCATTGTTTGCCCAAAGCAGCTGAAACGTGTTACGAATACTGGGGGGCATGCTTCCTTCTGGTGGAATCAGACCAAGTTTTGAGAATTGGATTTCCATCACAGCCTTTGCTAATGCAGTCTGAAATATGATTGTAGGAAGTAAAAAAGTAAACAATCAGATCAGTTTTATTTTAAAAAATACATTTAGTTCTCCCTTTTCACAAGTCATGTAAATCAGCAAACAAGGCATGTCCGGAAAGTAAAAGTACATCACGTGTAGGCTGATAGGGAAATTTTTTATGCTTATTATGGCAACACTGCCGTCGACCTTGATCCTTTACCTGTGAGCCGTGCTCGTTTGACAGTGGTAGAAC
>Ga0209628_10003592_pt1 | contig 10947 bp, 7 predicted proteins | sample TergutCu122P4_FD_187285 | JGI IMG/M metagenome (GOLD analysis project Ga0209628, IMG submission 187285) | Cubitermes ugandensis P4 segment gut microbial communities from Kakamega Forest, Kenya - Cu122 P4 (SPAdes) (version 2) | ecosystem: Host-associated > Arthropoda: Insects > Digestive system >...
CATTGAAGAAGCCATTGAAAAAGGTAAAAAAGAATTGGAAGCCGCTAATGCATAAATTATGATTGTAGAAATTTGTACCCCAGATAAAGAAATTTTTTCCGGAAATGCTTCATTAATACAACTTCCGGGCGTGGACGGTTTGTTTGAAATATTGGAAAACCATGCCGCCATGGTAGCCGCATTAGCCAAAGGAAAAATTAAACTCGCTTCTGAAAAAGATACCCATTTTTTTGAAATTAAAGGCGGCGTAATAGAAGTGTTGAATAATAAGGTTCAAGTGTTAGCGGAATAAATCCAAATTTAACAATTATCTGTTGGTAAACTTTTCAACAAAGGGATTAAAATAGTGCATCGTTTTTTCGGCTACCCCTTGAAGCCCTTTTCCTCCTGTTTTCGGACGTTTTACATTTCCAAAATTACCTTTTTCCAAGGTAGTAAAAAGCCCTTCCTTTTCGATGATTTTCAACAGTTTAATAGCTTCATCTAAAACAAATTGGGCGCGTTTGCGAATGATCCCATCTTCTTTAAATTCCACTTCATCGCCAAGAGAAGCCATGTTGTTAAAAATATATTTTGCATTTTCAATGGAAAGAAATCTATCAGACATAAACGGGGTATGAATCGCTTCGGTGGGCATACCCAATAGTTGTATCCCTTGTTTGGTCCAGATGCCAATCATGTTAAAAAGTGCATCTTGCAGGTGTCCTTTAAAAATGTTTCCGGTTTTAAATTTCGTGGGGGGCATATATTTGAGGGGTGCTTTCGGAAAAATTTCGCGGGTAAGTTGAGCTTGAGCAAGTTCGTAGAGAAAACCGTTTTCCAAGTCGGGGTCCATTTCAAAGGCGTGCCCCAATCCCATCTGTTCTTCGGGAATACCTGCCAGCAACGCCAACTGTTCATTTATCAAATCGGAAGCCAGCACAGTGTGCGCTTCTTCAAAAGCATCGGCAGTAGTGAGGTAGTTGTCTTCGCCGGTGTTAATAATTACGCCGGCAAACCCATTGATGATTCTTGAAAAATATTGGTCAACCAGCGTCCTTTGCGGGTTAATATCTCGGAAAAGAATGCCGTACAGGGCATCGTTGAGCATAACATCTAATCGTTCTAAAGCGCCCATGGCGGCAATTTCGGGCATACACAAACCTGAACAATAGTTGCACAACCGGATGTATCGCCCCACTTCCTGCCCCACATCATCTAAGGCTTTGCGCATAATCCTGAAATTTTCCTGCGTAGCAAATGTCCCACCGAATCCTTCGGTGGTTGCACCGTAGGGCACATAATCCAACAAACTTTGACCGGTGGTTCTAATTACCGCAATAATATCTGCTCCTTGCCTTGCCGCCGCCTGCGCCTGAACCACATCCTCATAAATATTTCCGGTAGCAACAATCACATAGACATACGGTTTGGTGCCCTCTCCCAAAGTATCTAAAAAGCGGTTTCTTTGCGCCACGTTATCCGAAATTTTTTGAAATGTGGTTTCTACATAAGGGGCAACCACATCTTTTATTTTTTCTTCAGAATGAATGGGAAGCCTGGTAATATCCAACTCATTTTGGGCTATTTTTTGGGCAATTAGTTGGGGGCTCAATTGGGTTTCCAACATGGCATTACCCAAAAAGTAAAGCACCCCCTGCCCCAGCAAGCCTGTTTGGTGCAACTGTTCTACCACCACATTGGGGAGCGGCACATCGTGGGCATCCACCCCATCAATGCCCAAAAGCCTGCAAAGGGTGCGCTCTACGGAAACTGTGGTGTAGCGGTTTACAAACTGTTGCACCTGATTGGCTATGGAAGCCGCCATCGTTTTGGCTTCTTTCACTTTGTTAAAATCAATACTGAGTTTGCTGTAATTCATAATTTGTAAGTTTATTAAAGATGTTGGAAATAATTACTGAATGATTATTTTTCCTGTGCGTATGGTATTATTTTGTAAAACTGCACGATAAAAATATAATCCGGGAGGCAAAGAACTGTTTATATGAATAGTTTGCAGTTTTGGGGTTTCCGAAAAAACTTTTCTTCCCAACCCGTCATACAACTCAAAACTTTCCAACTGATACTGGCAGGTTACGGTGAATTGACCATGAGAGGGGTTGGGGTAGAGCAAAAGTTTGTTGTTGTAAATTCTATTTTCTGTATTGTTGATAGGATTTGCACAATTGTTTCCAAAGTGTTGGCTGTCGTAAAACTGTTGAATAATTTTGGCACGCTGTTTGAGCAATGCAACGGAACTGATATGGTCTCCCCCATAATCTCTGGCAAAGGGTAAGGCAATATCCACACATATCGTTTCACCCGCAGGCAAGGTAAATGGACCACTACTCATCATGGCAAACTTATCTTTTCCTTCATTGGCTACCGAACCAGGGCCATTAGGGGTAATTTCTGTCCATCCTGCTTTCATAACAGGGTCTCCGCTAAACATAAAATGGGTATAATCGGTGGATTCGGGGTTATATCCATCTCCCCAAAGGGTAACGGGCGTACCATCTTTCCAAATGGCTTGAAAAAAGTTGTAATAATCTATGGTATAATATGGAAGACCATGATTGGGGGAGTAGGGGCCATTATTAAAGAACAGTGCAGTAGTTATTTTTTGGTTAAGAAACATAACGCCTTGCGCGGGCGGATGTTCCCCATAAGCACAAGCCTCTCCATTACCATCTCTACTCCCCGCATTATACCCGTAAATCATATTCAGCAAGGTATCGCAGCCCGCGTAATCATCCCAGCCATATCCTATATCTAAATCATTAAAAAAACCTATATAAAAATGGTTGTAGTTGTTTAACGATCTGTTTTTTATCACGTACGACATAAAGATAGTATGAAACAGTGCCGAGTCAGGGCTGTTGTAGGCGTATGCCATCCCCATAATTTCCACTCCTAATGGGGTTCCCATAGATCCGATATGAGGGCCTGTTTCATCATTGGTAATAAAATAAACTGCTTCGTCGCCGCGAATAAGCGGGTAATCTCCTAACCAGGGGGCATACCAACCGTTTCCCGACACACTTTTGTAGGGTGCCAAATGTTCACTCTCTCCAAATGCTGTTCTTCCATGGGCAGGCCAATGGGCAATTCCCCACGGCATTACATAACCCTGCTCGGAATAATGTTTTTTATGATATTCAATCTCCTCTTTGGTTACTTTCCAGGTATAGTAATACTTTTGTATAAAATTATCAGAAACCATCTTCTCCCCAAAAACTATACTATCATAATCTTGGGTAACAGGTCCCATATAGAGGTCTCTTCCATATTGGCAATGGTTTTGTGCGGCAAGATGCAGGTTTCCCTGTTCATCCAATCCACCCAACCAAATATTTAAACCGTAAGTAGTTGATTTTCCGCTATGCTTGGGAACCTCGAAATAATTGATGTTATTTTGAACATTTTCTTCATCAAATCTCACAAAAGGAGCGATGGGGTCTATATAGGCTTTAATATTGTTGGCTTCTAAAAAATTGAACTGCATGGTTTCATCTTTTGCTACTAATTTAATATAATCAATCACCAACTCAACGCCAATATTACTGGCGTTTCTTCTCGCATCAATATACAATTGATTTCCATAACTGCTTGTTGGTGCGAAAGTAGAAAACTGGCTAACCGCTGCTGAAGTAAATTCAATTTGATAGTGCTTCCATTCAGCATCAATATCAATCTCTTGTTTAAAGTAACTCAATTTATGCCATCCCGTATTATTGATGATTTCAAATGTAATTTTTGGTCTCCCCTTGAGTATTTTTGCGGCAAAATACAACACATATTTTTTACCCCAATAGATGGGAAAAGTTTCTGTGGTTACCATAGTTACTGCATTAATATGTTCCAACTTACAAGAGTAGGAACCGGTGAATGCGGGCGTGTATTTTGAAATAACAGTATTACTGGGAGTTATTTTCCATCCGTTGGGTTTATCATTTGTCCACTCTTCAAAGGGGCAACTAAATACAGAATATTGCGCAGAACAAGGTAGAAAGCAGAAAGCAGAATGCAGAAAGCAGAAAAGGAAACATTTAACATACAATCCGGTGTTCATAAACTTTTTTTTCTACCGCTGCAAATATGCAAATTTTTTTTTGATTAATAGTTTTCTTAAAAAATCATTAATCTGCGCAAATTTTGTAGAATCTGTGTCATCTGTGTGCCAGAAATTCTAAAAACTCCATCCAAAACCAATAGAATACAAAATTGGCAATTGATATATTATTTTTGACGTTAATCTATCCACATAGAAAATATTTTTATAGCTGTACACATTGGTTATCGAAGCATTCACGTCAATTACATTTCTTTCCCCGATAAAGAATTTTTTCCTCAGGCTCAAGTCTAATCTATGATAAGCCGGCAAACGTCCCAGGTTAATATCAGCAAGTTTAATATAGAGTTCTTCATTATTTTCCATCCAATTGTCGGAAATATGGCCATAGCCTAAATTAGGAATAAAAGCTTGCGTTTGCGTAAATGGGAATCCGGTGCCGAAATTCCATCGCACATCTGCTTGCCACGATTTACGTTTTTTCCCCCACTGATACGATGCAAGTAGATTTACATTGTGTCTTCTGTCGAAGTGAGGAAAATATGTTCTTTCATCATCTGTTCTTTTTACCCAACTTAAAGTATAAACAGCCCAAATATAAAAGTTTTTATGTTCAAATTTTGCCGTAATATCTCCTCCGTATGCCACCCCTTTTTCCCACAGAAAGTTATAGTCATCTTTAAATTGTTTATATCTGTTGGCAGCAGTAAGTTGTGAAAAATTTTTGAAGAATCCTTCAATATTTATGTGCGTATATTTCAACATGTCTAATTCAACTCCCAACACAACGTGTTGTGCTTTTTGCAAGGTGTTTTTCATCTCTTTTTCTAAAAACAAATTAGGTAGTTGTGATTCAGAAGGGCTTGACAAAAAACCGTAGAACAAGTTCACCACATCTCTATCGGATGTGATGCTTACAAAATTTTGAGAATATAATCCTCCGGCAAGTTTTAATCTTACATTTTTAGAAAGATTGTATTTGAAAGCAAGTCTTGGTTCAATGGGTGTTGCCGATAGTGAAGCATAATATTGAAGTCTAACGCTGGGTTCAATGAGTAAAATATCTTTGAAATTATATTTGTATTTTACAAAGAGGGCGATATCGGTGGTATAGTCAGGTTCTATACTTTGTATATTATTAAAAACATCAGGATATGAATATTTTGTAGTAAAGAGATTGACATCAACACCGGCTGAAAACACACTTCTACCAACAAAATAGTTAAAAATCCATTTAAACAAAGCACCATTGAGGGCAGTGCTTCTTGGGGCATATCCCGCATCATTCATGGCGGCTTGGTAGGCGGAGTAAGAGAGAGTTCCTTCCATGCTCATAGGCACATCACCGGGGATAATCAAAAAATAAGCGCCTAATCCTCTATTGTTCCAATTGTAATTTGCCACTTGAGAATAGTTAACCTTATCATCGAAATTGAAGCCAAATAAACTTAGTTTGGTTCCTGTATTTGTAGTTAGTGAAATTTTTCCGTACAAATCCCAATAATTATAAGGAAGTCCTTTTTCTACGTTTGGATAAAAAACTTTAGCGCTATGTTCTAAATAAGAACCTTTTACCGATAGGATAAAACTCAGTGCAGTACCTCTGTCTTCTTTCAGTTTTACAAAAGGTCCTTCTAAAAGCATTCGTGCGCCAAACAAGTTAGCGTCTAATTTACCGGAGACTCTTTTTTTATTTCCATCTTTTGTTTTAATATCCATCACCGATGATATTCTACCGCCAAACTCGGCGCCAAAACCGCCGGTATATACATCGGCATTATTAATAAGTTCCGTATCAAACACTGAAAAGAGCCCAATGGAATGAAAAGGATTATAAATGAGCATTCCGTCTAAAAGAAGCATGTTTTGAATGGGTGTACCTCCGCGAATATAAAGTTGCCCGCCCTGGTCTCCCGTAGAAACAATCCCAGGCAGTATTTGCAGATATTGTGCAAAATCTGGCGTACCTCCAATAGAGGGCATTTTTGACAGGTCTTTAGGAGTAATCGAAATTACGGATGTTCTTGTTTCATGCACACGTCGCTGCCCTTCCGCATCCACTTGAATTGTTTCCAACATTTGCGATGCAGGTTGTAGCAAAAAACGTCTCTGTACGACATTAGAATAAATTGCTACCGGCTCTGATAATGTTTCATACCCAATTATCGAAACTTTTACGATATAATCTCCGTTTGGAATTTTATTAATAATAAAATTGCCGCTTTGGTCGGTCATTGCTCCAAAAGAAGTACCCTCTAATTGTACCATACAAAACCGGATAGGTTCTCCATTTGAAGCATCATATACAAAGCCTTTTAGCGCACCGGTTTGTGAAAGACAATGTACTGATATAGATAAAATTAACAAAAGTAGAATGATTAGTTTTTTCATATTTTTTTTTGAGGCAGCAAAGGTATATTTTTTTAAATATAAAAAATAACATAATTTTGCGCCCAAAATAATATATGAATTACTTTAAACACGAAACCGCAATTATAGATAAAGGGTGTTGCATTGGCGCCGGAACAAAAATTTGGCATTTTTCGCATATTATGTCTAACTGCAAAATAGGTGAGAACTGTACCATTGGGCAAAACGTTTTCATAGCACAAGAGGTAGCGCTGGGAAATAATGTTAAAGTGCAGAATAATGTATCTATTTATACCGGAGTAACTTGTGAAGATGATATTTTTTTAGGTCCCTCCATGGTTTTTACTAATATTACAAATCCGCGCTCTGCCATAAGTAGAAAAGAACAATATGCCCAAACACATGTGGGCAAAGGCGCTACTATTGGTGCCAATGCTACGATTATTTGTGGGCATAGTATTGGAAAATACGCTTTTATAGGTGCCGGCGCCGTGGTTACCAAAAAGGTTCCCGATTATGCTTTAGTAGTTGGCAATCCTGCGCGGCAAACCGGTTGGATGAGCGAGTATGGGCACCGGCTGCATTTTAACGGCGACGGAATGGCTATCTGCCCCGAATCAAAACAAGAATACAAACTTACCAATGGTGAAGTGGCGCGAATTATCTAATCATTCTCAACGCTGCTTTCACTTCTTTCACAGTACCCACACACTCAAAAGGTTTAGTAGCCTCTTTTCCGGTAAGTTGGTTTAAAAAGTGTTTCATTTCCGGTTTGTTTAGTAAATCTTCTCCAAAAATTTGAATTAATGTTTCTTTGTCTATATATGGTGATAAAATAATGTAGGCAAACAAACATTTGGGGCAATTACAACACCATTTGTTCTCTTTGCTTCCCGCGTTGCAACTGCGAAAAACAGAAAAATATTGTGGATATTGCGCAAATTTTCCGGCGATTTTAAGTTCCGAATGCTTTCGCAAATAGCTGAAATAGAAAGCACAATTGTTCATAAACTTGAGCACATATCTTTGAAAATCTCTTTCAAATTCTAAGGATTTAGAATATTGATGATTAATTTCAGTTCCTAACACTGTGGCTTCGTTGGCGCTGGCTTCGTTCGACAAGGCAATTTCGCGCACACCGGTACAATAACTTACTAATAATGTGTAAAATGCCAACATTGCTGAAAAAGGAGTGTGGCCGTTCAAAAAACCTTGTTTGTTGCAAGTTAGTAAGTTTTCATCCATTTCTCTTTCTAAAATTACAATATCATCCGGCGTATTAAAACCGGCAACCCGGGCGCAATCTAACGTGGCGCCGCGTGGATTGATAATGAAAGGAATTACTTCTCGTTTTGCTTTCAATTCTTCCAACGTTACTATGGAATCTTTTCCACCCCCAATGGGTACAATCACTTTAGGCGAGTTCTCCGTTTTTTTGAAAAGCAATGTAGAATAGTGTTTGGCTTTCTCTGCAAACGAAAACTGCACAAAATCATCAAAATTGCATACTATCTCATTTTGATAAAAAAACTCTCCCAATCCTTTGAAATACAATTTTTTCCACCATTCTTGTTGAATTTTTGTTAATACATAATGATGAATAATAATTTGAGGAGAACAAGTGGCCTTCCAATAACTTACCAATTCAATAAGTCCAATATTAAAAACTAATCCATCCATCTCCTTTTTATTCATATTTTGCGTATATTTTCCCAATCTTAATCTCATTTTTGGAGAAAAAACAAGTTCATTAGTTTGGAAGAAAAATTGCATAAAAACTTCATTTTCATTAATATTAAAATCATAATTCAAATAATGAAATTGGGGATATTTTTTTCGCAATGAATGAAAAAGTGCTATGTTTTGCGTTTGCTGCATCAGAATAAAAATTGGAATGCAAAATTAGCATAAAAACCTTTGAATTGCACTCAGCAAAAAAAAAACAACAGGGCAAAAAAATTCAAAGATATTTATGCTTATTTTGCAGAAAAATAAATACACTCGTTTTACAACATTATTTATGAAAAAAAATCATTACTTTCTTTTGTGTGCATTCGTTTTAATATGCGCAACATCGCCACTTTTTGCGAAAAAAATAGACCAACAAACCGCTATGCTGGTGGCAAAAAAATTTTATTATGAAGCGTCAGCATCTAAAAACATAGAATATGATAAGATTACTGTTTCAGAATTTTTTGAAATTAAACGTGATGGAAACAGTGTTTATTATGCTTTTAACTTTGATGGGGGCGGTTTTGTAATTGTTGCTGCCGATGATTTATTTACCCCCATCATTGGTTATAACACCGAAGGAGCGTATAATGAAACCGATGCTCCTTGTAATTGGCAATGGTTAATGAGTGAATTTGCTGATATGATTGCATTTGGTCAACAGCAAAAAATGGAGGCCAATCCTGAATATTTAGCATTGTGGCAACATTTAATTGCCACGGAACCATCACTGCCTTGTAAGAATAGAGAGGTTGTAGTGTCGCCGCTTTGCAAGGCAATGTGGAATCAAGATTCTCCGTATAATTATTATGCACCTTCAGACCCCAAAGGTCCTGGCGGAAAAGCATACGCCGGCTGTGTGGCGACTGCCATGAGTATTATTATGCATTATTGGCAATGGCCCAAAAAAGGTACAAGTTCACATACCTATTACCCAAGCAATTGGAATTGTAGCAGTGTTTATCCGTTACAAACCGCTCATTTTGGCGATACCGAATATCATTTCGAAGGTATGCTCAACAAAATAACTTATGGTTTGGATAATCCGGTTGCGTTGTTGATGTATCACTGCGGGGTTGCCGTTGATATGATGTATTGCTATTCCGGCTCCGGCGCTTATTCAGATGACGTTCCCAATGCCATCAAAAAATATTTTAAATATGACAACAGTGCCAATATTTATGATAAAGAGTATATGAGTGAGCTGGAATGGAAAAATATGTTAAAAACTGATTTGAATAAAGGATACCCATTGTATAATTCGGGATGTTCTAATGCCGGTTGTCATGCTTTTGTGTGTGATGGATATACTACTGATGATCTTTTCCATTACAATTTTGGATGGGGAGGAGCTGCAAACGGTTATTATACTGTAAATAATGTGTATGGCTTTTATTCATGGCAAAGTGTAATTAATAATTTTATCCCTGATGTAACACAATATAATGCTGCTTGCCAGGAATTTACTCTTGTTCCTTTTATTGAAGGAACAATCGCAGATTGCTCTGGTCCCGTGCAAAATTATAAACCAAATATATCAACATCATGGCTCATTGACCCAGAGGCAGGAGGAGATTTGTCGAAGAAAACTACTACAATAGAATGGGAATTTCTTGACTTGGCGCAAGGAGATTTTCTACGAATTTATGATGGAGAAAGTGATACAACCCCTCTGTTGGCTGAATATACGGCAGAATCACAACCTCAGAAATTAGTTTCAACTAACTCAAAAGTGTTTATTCGTTTTACCTCCGGTCCAACTTCGGAAACAGCCAAAGGATTTAAGTTGAATTTTAAATCTACCCCTGTTATGTATTGTAAATACAGTAATATAACCACATTTACAGAACCGGAAGGTACCTTTTCGGATGGTTCTGAAGAAAATTACTACTACCCTAATTCAACGCAATGCAGATGGTATATTACGCCTGAAAATGCACAAAGCATTGAAATCACTTTTAACTATTTAGAAACAGAAGCCAAAAAAGATATTTTACGTATTTTTGACCCCACTACAAATAAAACGATTGCGTATCTATCAGGCTTTTACACACAGGAAAACTTACCTGTTGTTACAGTACCTTCCGGAAAAGCCCAAATTTATTTTACTACAAATAACACCATTAATGCTAAAGGTTTTGAATTGAACTATAAAGCCATTCAAAACGGCATTAAACAACAAAATCAAGCAGTAAATGCACTGACGCTCTTTCCAAATCCTTCTTCAACTCATTTGAATCTTTCTTTCTCCACGCCCCATAGTAACAATATCAAAATAGAGATTCTCAACATTTTGGGAGAAAATATTTTTTACGAAACCCTAACTGACTTTTCCGGAAACTATCAGAAAACCATTAATATAGAAATGTTGTCGGATGGTATCTATTTCATGAAAGTTATCTCTTCAAAAGGAATTTCTGTCATGAAATTCATTAAAAATTAAGAAGGCTAAATCTTTTTTTTAGTGTTAGAAAAATAATATTGATAAAAAAAATAATCTGTGTTTATACCAAAACTCAATATTTTTTTAACGCAAAGGCGCGAAGAATTTTCGCACTTAGCGAAATCTCTGCGTCTTTGCGTTTAGACCTACGTTTTGCACCCGATGGGATACGTTCGGACAACCCGAATGGATACGTTCGGACAATCCGAAGGGATACGTTCGGACAACCCGAAGGGATACGTTCGGACAATCTGAAGGGATACGTTCGGACAACCCGAAGGGATACGTTCGGTATGATGATACTTAAACCACCATTTTTTTCCTATTTTTTTCTACTTCTATGAATTTTATT
>Ga0209628_10003593_pt1 | contig 10941 bp, 8 predicted proteins | sample TergutCu122P4_FD_187285 | JGI IMG/M metagenome (GOLD analysis project Ga0209628, IMG submission 187285) | Cubitermes ugandensis P4 segment gut microbial communities from Kakamega Forest, Kenya - Cu122 P4 (SPAdes) (version 2) | ecosystem: Host-associated > Arthropoda: Insects > Digestive system >...
CCCACACCACCGCCTCGTCCGACATCCCGTCCGACGGCATCAGCCGGCGCATCATCGTCCGGAACAGGTCGGCGCGCACCTCGGCGTCGTTGACATCCGCGTCCTCGGGCAACCCGAGGTCGCGCAGGACCTTGCGCAGTGCCTCCAGCGGGTCCTCCGAGCCGTCCGACCGGTCGTATGGGTCCATGCGTCCTCCTTATGGCCTCCATTCTCTCGCATTCCCGGCCCGGCGGGGCGGCATTCGAGAGAATGGACCCCGGATTCGCTAGAGTTCCACTACAGGAGGAGCGCATGAAACGAATCTGGACGCTGGCGGCGTCGGGCCTGCTGCTGGTCGTCACCGCTGCGCTCGTCTTGTTCGCCCCGACGGGCTTCGTCGTCTGGTCCCCGGGTAGCGCGGTCGATCTTGTCGATCCGGCCAACCCGGTGATCCAGGTCCAAAGCGGCGCGGGCGCGCCGGGCGGCCACATACTCGCCACATCCATGGTGGCGACTGGCCGGGCGTCGAGCGCGTCGCTGGCCGAGATCGTGGTGGCCTACTGGAGCCCCAACCACGCCGTCCTGCCGTGGGACGCGGTCTACTCGCCCGGCCAGACCGCGGCCGAGGCCGCCGAGGCCGACCGGCAGGCCACCGAGGCCTCCCGCGAGCAGGCCCTGGCCGCCGGGGCCGCCGCCGCGGACGTCCTGGTCGAACCCCGTCCCAAGGTGCTGAGCGTGCGCCAGTCCGGGCCGGCCTACGGGCTGCTCCTGCCCGGGGACCTGATTCTGACGATCGACAACACCCAGATGGCGGGCGACGACGAGGCCCGCGACTACATCAGGACCAAGAAGAAGGTCGGTGACCCGATCGTCTTCACCGTGCAGCGCGGCGAGAAGCGGGTGACCATCACGATTCCCAAGCTCGCCGGTTCGTCGTCGGACGGCACGGTCCCCACGGCGGGCGTCACGCTCGGCCCCGGCTTCTGGTATTCGCCGAGGATCTCCGTCACCCTGGAGACCGAGGCGGGCGCCGCCTCGCAGGGTCTGGCGCTGGCTCTGGCCACGTACGACCTCGTGCTCGGCCGGGACATCGCCGCCGGCACCACGGTCGCCGCCGTCGGCCGGGTCGGCGCCGACGGCACAGTCTCCCAGGTGTCCGGGATCAACGAACACGCCATGTCGGCCTGGACGGCGGGGGCCGACTGGCTCATCATCCCGCGGGCCAACTGCGCCGACGTCGAGGGCCGGTTCGCACCGATGACGATAGTCCCGGTGCAGTCCCTGGACGAGGCAATCACCGCCCTGGACGGCATCGGAATCCCCGGCACCGCTCCGCCGCATTGTTGATTCCCCCCGCGGACGGGTGCCCGCCGGTGGGTATGCGCTAGACTTGAGAATCCGATTTCACAGGAGGTCTTGTGGCCAGCAGTCAGGCGTCCAGTCCAGTTTCCCCCTCTCGCATGCGAGCCTTGGTGCCCACGGCGGTGATCGTCGTGGCCATCGGGTATCTCTACACCGTCTTCGCGCGGGTGTGGACCGACCATCTGTGGTACGCCTCGGTGGACTACCACCAGGTCTTCACCACCATGCTCGGCACCCAGGTCGTGCTCTTCCTCGTCTCCGGGCTGCTGATGGGCGTGCCGGTCTCCGTCACCGTCTGGCTGGCGCTGCGCACCCATCCGCTGTCCGGGACGCGTACTCCGCTGCAGGATTCCTTCCACGCCCTGTCGGGGTGGCGCCGCCGCGGCGCGGTCCTGATCCCCGGAGCGGCCATCGGCATCCTGACCGGGGTGTCGTGGCTCAACAACACCCAGTTGTTCCTGGCCTGGGTGAACCGGGTGCCGTTCCGTTCCACCGATGCCCGGTTCAACCTGGACATCTCGTTCTACATCTTCGAGTATCCGTGGTATCGCGCCGTGAACGGCCTGTTCATCGCGATCACCGTCATCTGCGCGATCGCCGCCGTCGTGACCCACTTCCTCAACGGGAGTTTCCTTGCCATGGTCGGCGGCAAGCGCGCCACCGCGCGAGCCGCGCACGTCCAGATCGGCATCCTGCTCGGGCTCATCACCATCGGCTACGGCTTCTCCAAGATCCTCGACCGGTACGGCCTGCTGCTCGACACCGGGGGACTGCTGGACGGCCTGCGCTACACCACCGACCACGCCCAGCTGACGGCCAACCTGGTGCTGGCCATCATCGCGTTCCTCACGGCCATCCTGTTCTTCGTCGCCGCGGCGCGGCGCAGCTGGCGCCTGCCGGTGATCTCGGTCTCGTTGATCGTCGTGTCCTCGCTGATCATCGGCATGGCCTACCCCGCGATCATCCAGTCGCTCACCGTCACCCCGACGGAACCGGACAAGGAAGCGCCGTATATGCGGATGCACATCGACGCCACCCGGGCCGCCTATGCCATCGACAACGTCGTGGTCCAGGACTACTCGGCGGTGACGAGGGCGGAGGCGGGCCAGCTCAAGTCCGACGCGGAGGCCCTGCCCGGGATCCGCCTGATCGACCCGGCCATGGTCCAGGACACCTTCGAGCAACTGCAGCAGGTCCGGGGTTACTACACCTTCTCCCCGGTCCTGGACGTCGACCGCTACATCATCGACGGCAAGCAGACCGACGTCGTGCTGGCCGCCCGCGAGATGGACCACAACGGTCTCAACGCCGCCGACCGCAACTGGAACAACCTGCACACCGTCTACACCCACGGCTACGGCCTCGTCGCGGCGTACGGCAACCGGCTGCCGGGCGACGGCGAGCCGGACTGGCTGGCCAAGGACATCCCGACGGTCGGCCCGCTCTCGGCCGCGCAGCCGCGCATCTACTACGGCGAGAAGAGCACGGACTACGCGATCGTCGGCCGCCTCCCGGGCGACGAGCCGATCGAGTTCGACACCCCGGGCGGTGGCGTGGCGACCGGGACGCAATACAACACGTACACCGGTAGCGGCGGGGTGCCGATCGGCTCGTTCGGCGACCGGCTGCTCTACGCCACGCGGTTCGCCAACATCAACCTGGTGCTGTCCAGCCGCATCAACTCGGAGTCGAAGATCCTCTACGACCGCACCCCCCAGGAGCGCGTCCACCTGGTCGCGCCCTGGCTCACCACCGATTCGGACATCTATCCCGCCCTGGTGGACGGGCGGATCGTGTGGATCGTCGACGCCTACACCACGAGCGTGAACTATCCGAACGCCCAGCGGGTCACCTACGAGGACGCCATCTCCGACACGCTGACCGACCCGACTCTGGCGTCTTTCGTGCCGAAGTCCGAGATCAACTACATGCGCAACGCCGTCAAGGCGGTCGTCGACGCGTACGACGGGACGGTCACCCTCTACCAGTGGGACGAGACCGACCCGATCCTGCAGACGTGGATGAAGGTGTTCCCGGGAGCGGTGCAGCCCAAGTCGGCCATCTCCGACGATCTGAAGGCCCACCTGCGCTACCCGGAGGATCTGTTCAAGATCCAGCGCCAGATGCTGGCCCGCTACCACATGACGGAGCCGGGGCAGTGGTACAACCAGTCGGACCTGTGGCGGATCCCGCCCTACCCGGTGCAGGAGCGCTCGGGGTCGAAGGAGCCGACGTACTTCCTGTCGATCAAGTGGCCGGATGCCCAGGTGGGTGGCGAGACGGTCAAGGGCGATCCCGGGCCGCTGTTCAGCCAGACCACGGTCTACACCCCGAATGCCCGGGTGAACCTGGCAGCCTACATGGCGGTGGTGGCGGAGGCGACCTCCGACAAGTACGGCCAGATCCGGATCCTGAAGATGTCGGACACCCAGCAGATCGACGGGCCCGGACAGGCGTACAACCAGATGATGGCCGACGAGAACGTCTCGAAGGCCTTGTTGCCCTACTCGTCCGAAAGCTCGGTGGCCAAGGCCCAGAAGGGCAATCTGCTGACCTTGCCGCTCGGCGGCGGGCTGCTCTACGTGGAGCCGATCTACACCAAACAGGTGTCCGCCCAGGGGTCGTATCCGATTCTCCGCTTCGTCGTGGTCCGCTTCGGCACCCACGTCGCCATCGACACGACTCTGCAGGGAGCGCTGGACAAGGTGTTCGCCGGCAACGCCGGGGCCAACACGGGTGAGACCACCCAGCCGGGCAACCAGACGGGACCGGGCGAGCAACCGCAGACCCGGGACGAGGCCGTCAACGCGGCCCTCGCCGAAGCCCAGGCCCAGTTCCAGAAGGCGGCGGACGCGCTGGCCCGGGGTGATCTGGCCGGCTACCAGGCCGCCAACGAGGCGGCCAAGGCGGCGGTCGAGAAGGCCATCCAGGCGATGGGCGGCTGACGGATCAGAGCGAGAGCTCGCCCAGTTCGCCCCGGTCGGCCACCACGACGATGCTGGCCGTGCCAGGATCGACCAGCGACCGGTAGGCGTCCATCGCGCTCGCCGGGGTGACCCGGGCGAGGTCGGCCAGGCTCGTGGTGACATGATCGAGGTCCAGGCGGCCGGCCGCCAAGGTGGCGGCCTGTGAGGCGATCGCCTCCGCGGTGTCGAGACTGAGCGGCGCCGACATGGTCAGGTAGCCGATCGCGCCCGCCACCTCGGCCTCGCTGAACGGTTCGGCCGCCTCCAGGATCCGCAGGGTTTCCTCGATCAAGTCCGGCGCCGCCTCGGTGCGGGTGGCGGTGGAGATGTCGATCATGCCGCCGTGGCGGAAGGGGTGGGCGTTCATCGACACCCCGTAGGTGAAGCCGCGCTCCTCCCGCAGAACGGTGTTGAGGCGGGAGTCGAAGCTGCCACCCATGATCGTCAGGGCCACCTGGAGGCCCGCCCATCTCGGATCGCGCCGGTCGATGCCATACCAGCCGAAGCGCACGTCCGCCTGGACCGCCCCGTCTCGGTGGATCAGGGTGCGCCCTCCGGCACCGGGGGCGGCCGGAACCGGGCGCACGGGTTCGGTGTCCGGGTTCCAGCCGGCGAAGGCCCGGGCGGCGGCGTCGGCGGCGTCGATCCCGCTCAGGTCCCCGGCGATGATCAAGGTGGCCTCGCGGGCCCGGTAATGGCGGGCGTGGAAGGCGGCGACATCGGCCGGCTGAATGGTCGCGACCCCCTCCTGGGTGCCGCCGAGCGGCCGGGCGATGCGGAGCGTCTCGTCGAGTACGGCGCGGCGCAGGGCCGACGACGCCACGTACGATCCCCGCGACTCCTGCTGTTCGATCTCGCTCAACCGGTTGGCTTTGATTCTGGCCACGTCGGCCTCGTCGTAGGCCGGGGCGGAGGCCGCTTCGGCGAGCAGGGCCAGGCCGGCGTCCAGGCTGTCGTAGGGCAGCCCGAGCAGGCACTGGGCGGTGGACAGGCCGATGTGACCGCTGAACTGGGCCCCGGCGTCCTCCAGGGCCAGCGCGAACTCCTGGCCGGGGTGGGCCAGCGTGCCCTCGTCGAGGCAGCGCACGGCGATGGTGGCGACCCCCTCCCGGTCGGCCGGTTCGGCGTCGAGCGGCAACTCCATGACGAGGTCGCACGCCAGGATGAGCTGGCCCGGCAGGTCGTACGCCCACACGGCGAGACCGGCCTCCAGCGTCGTGATCTCCGGCAGCGGGAACGCCCAGGGCGGCGGGGGAGCGATCGGGGGACGTGGGATCATGAGGCGCTCCGGTAGGTGAGGACGGCGCGGTTGTCGGCGGCCAGCCAGGTGGCGGCCGCGGAGGCGACGCCCGCGGGGGTGAGGGCCCGGAAGCCGTCCAGGTGGCGGTTGACCTCCTCCGCGTCGCCGAACAGCGACAGGGCCGCGCTGATGTGGTCGGCGCGGTCCTCCACGCTCGCGAGATCGGCCAGGTAGTCGCGTTCCTCGGCCTTGGCGGCTCTGGCCACCTCGCCGGGCGTGGGACCGCCGGCGGTGAAGGCCGCCCAGCTATCCATCATGGCCTCTTCGAGCCGCTCCGGCGCCACTCCCTCGGCGCAGGCCGCGGTGGCGACGATCACCGAGTTGCCGTAGGCCAGGCCCAGGTCGAAGGCGTCGGCCGAGTCCGCGAGACCGGTGCGTACGAGGTCGTTGTGCAGGCGTGAGGTCATCGAGCCGCTGAGTATCGCGAGGGCCATGGCGAGGCTGTCGTGGGCCGCGTCGGCGATGGGCGGCACCCGCCAGGCGGCGTAGATGACGTCCTGGGGAACATCGGCCGCCATGCCGAGCCGGGGGATCCCCGTCATGGGTTCCAGGGGCGAGGGGGCGGGGGGCTCCGGGTGGCCGCCGGGGGAGATCCCGGCGAAGAACCGCTCGACCAGCGCGAACCCCTCGTCGGGACCGATCGCCCCGGACAGTGTCAGGATGAGGTTGTCGGGCCGGTAATGACGCTCGAAGAAGGCGTGCACGTCGGCGAGGGCGGCCGAGTCGAGGTCGGCCATCGAACCGATCGGCATGTGTGCGTAAGGATGCTCACCGGGAAAGACCAGCCGCATCAGTTCCGGGAAGGCGTCGCCGTAGGGCTGGTTGTCGTAGCGCAGCCGCTTCTCCTCCTTGACGACCTCGCGCTGGGTATCGAGGTTGACCTGGTCGACCCCGTCGAGGAGGAAGGCCAGCCGGTCGGCCTCCAGCCAGAGGGCCAGATCCAGCCCGCCGCGCGGGACTGTCTCGAAGTAGTTGGTCCGGTCGAAGCTGGTCGTCGCGTTGGTGTTGCCGCCGATGGCCTGGAGCAGGGCCAGGTGTTCGCCGGACGCGACATTGGCCGACCCGGAGAACATCAGGTGCTCGAAGAGATGGGCGAAGCCGGTCTTGCCGGCCGTCTCGTGGACCGAGCCCACGCCGTACCAAAGATTGACCGCGACACCGGACACCCAGCTATCGGGGTTGACGACCACGCGGATGCCGTTGGACGTCGAGTGGGTGTGCAGGCGGTAGGTGTGATCCACGGCGACGAGCTTACCTCGTCCGGGCCCGGGATCCGGCTAGGATCGGGTTGTGGCAATCGACATGAGCCGCCCAGTGGCGCCGGATCCCTACTCCGTGCTCCCACCTGTGCCGCACTTCACCTTGACCAGTGACGACATCTCGCCGGGCGAACCCCTGGCCGCGCCCCAGACCGCCGACGGCGGCAACGTCTCGCCGCAGCTGGCGTGGGAGGGTTTTCCCGACACCACCGCCAGTTTCCTGCTGACCTGCTACGACCCGGACGCCCCGCGCGAGGGCGGGTTCTGGCATTGGCTGGTCGCGGACATCCCGGTCACGGTGACCTCGGTCCCGGCCGGCAACGCCACCTCGGTGGTCAAGGCCATCGCCAGCAAGTTCTTCCGGCCGCCCTCGTCGATCGGGGTGGACGAAGCCACCGATCTGCCCAACGGCCTGGGCACCTACGGTTACCTCGGCGCCGCCCCGCCCAAGGGCGACCGGGTCCACCGCTACATCTTCGCCGTCCACGCCTTGGACGTCGCCACCCTGGAGCTGCCCCACGGGCGCAAGACCGCCCCCGAGCTCGTGGCCGCCACCGCCGTGCCGCACACGCTGGCCCGCGCCGTCCTGATCGGAACCCACCAGCGATGATGCCGGATTGGGCGAGGCACGCCATCTGGTGGAGCGTCTATCCGTTGGGGGCCTGCGGGGCGCCGGTCCACGAGCCGGACTTGCCCGGCGTCCATCACCGCCTGGCCCGCCTGGAGGGCTGGCTCGATCATCTGATCTCTCTCGGCTGCAACGGGTTGGCGCTCGGGCCGGTGTGGGCGTCGGCCACCCACGGCTACGATGTGACCGACCACCTCGCCATCGATCCCCGGCTGGGTGACGACGCCGACTTCGACCGCCTCGTCGCCGTCTGCCGCTCCCGCGGGATCCGCGTTCTGCTCGACGGGGTCTTCAACCACGTGTCGTCCGCGCATCGCATCGTCTCGGAGTCGCCGGCCTGGCTGCGCCGCGACGCGCACCACCCCGACGGATGGTCGCGCTTCGAGGGCCACGACGGCTTGGTCGAACTCGACCACGGCCGCCATGAGGTGGCCGACTACGTGACTGGGGTGATGAACCACTGGCTCGACCGGGGGGCCGACGGCTGGCGCCTCGACGCCGCCTACCGGGTGCCCACCGCCTTCTGGTCGGCGGTCCTGCCGCGGGTCCGGGCGCGACATCCGGGGGCGTTGATCGTCGCCGAGTTGCTGCACGGCGACTACGGCGCGACGGCTGAGAAGGCCGGTTTCGACGAGATCACGCAGTACGAGCTGTGGAAGGCCGTCTGGAGCGCGTTGAAGGACCGCAACCCGCACGAGCTCAAGTGGGCCCTGGAACGCCACGACGGCCTGGCCGGGCGCACCGGCGCCTGGACATTCGTCGGCAATCATGACGTGACGCGTATCGCCACGCAGGTGGGGCCGGCGGCCGCCCGGGTGGCGACGGCCATCATCATGACCCTTGCCGGCACTCCGGCCATCTACTACGGCGACGAACTCGCCTTCACCGGGCTCAAGGAGGAGCGGGCCGGCGGGGACGACGCGATCCGTCCGGAGCTTCGGGCGTACCCACCGGATGCCACGGGTCCGGCGGGCGAGACGCTGCGGGCGACCGGGCTCGCCGTACGCCTGCGGCGCACGCATCCCTGGCTGGTCGATGGGCGGACCCGGGTGACCGCCTGGGACGAGCGCCGGCTGGTGTGGCGCACGACAGGGGAGCCGGGTTGTTGGATCGAGGCGGAACTGGATGTCGGCGGGGAGCGGCCAGGCCTCCGCGTCACCGATGGATCAGGAGAGCTGCTAGTTGTCTGAACCGATCACGAACCCGGCCTGGCTGGGAGAGCTGGCCGGGCGCCTGGACCCGCTGGAGACGAGCTGGGGGCCGCCGGTGGGCCAGGGGATCCGCCGCTCGGCGGTCATCGCCCTGCTCAGCCGGGCGCCGGAACCCGACCTGGTCCTCACCGCCCGCTCGACCGGGCTGGCGCACCACGCGGGCCAGATCTCGATGCCCGGCGGCGGCAGGGAACCGGGGGACGCCTCACCGGCCGACACGGCCCTGCGCGAGATGGAGGAGGAGATCGGTCTGCGCCGCGCCGGCGTGGAGACGCTCGGCCAGCTCGTACCCCGCACGGTCGGGGTGAGCCGGAACCGGGTCGTGCCCATCGTCGGCGTCTGGTCGGGGGACGAACCCATCTGCGCGGCCGACACCGGGGAGGTCGCGGCCGTCTTGCGCTGGCCGCTCGCCGAGCTCGCCGATCCGGCGCACCGGGTGACCGCCCGCCACCCCGGGCGGCCCACCTCGTCCCCGGCCTGGCAGATGGGCGACTGGTTCCTGTGGGGCTTCACCGCGTGGGTCGTGGACGCGCTGCTGCAGGCGGGCGGCTGGGAGCGGGAGTGGGACACCGGCCGGCTGGTCGACATCCCCAAGGCGTTCCGGGGTAACTGGGCCTGACCGCCCGTGATCGGGTAGTCTGGCGGGGCCACGAGACGAGAGGAACGGTGATGCGCGATCCGGCCGATGCGACCGAGCGCCTGCACCGCCGGGTCCGCCGCATCGTGGCCGTCATCATCGTCTATCACATCGTCGAGGCCTGCGTCGCCATCGGGGCGGGGGCCGCCGCCTCGTCGACCGCCCTGGTCGGGTTCGGACTCGATTCGTCGATCGAGGCCGCCTCCGCACTCGCGCTCGCCTGGCAGTTCACCCGGCGGGATCCGAAGCGGTGGGAGCGCCCGACGCTGCGCGTCATCGGTACGGCCTTCTTCGCCATGGCGGCCTACATCACGGCCGACGCGCTCTCAAGCCTGGTCCGGGCCGCGCCGGTGGACCGCAGCCCGGTCGGGATCGCGGTGACCGTGGCCAGCCTGATCGCGATGCCGGTGATGGCCTGGTTCCAGTCGCGGGCGGGGCGGGCGTTGGGATCGCGGAGCGTGGCGGCCGAAGCCCAGCAACTGATGCTTTCCGGCTACCTGTCGGCGGCCGTCCTGGTCGGGCTCCTCTTGAATTGGGCGTTCGCCTGGAGCTGGTCCGACTCGGTGGCGGCGCTGGTGGTGGCGGTGTTGGCCGTACGCGAGGGGATCGTGGCCTGGCGCGGCGCGCGTCCGGATCCGCTGGCGGATGGTCAGCCGACGTAGCGGTAGGCGTAGCCGCTGGGGGGCCAGAGCGGGCCGATCGAGGCCGTACGACCGCCGTAACCCGGCCAGCTGTAGTCGAGCGAGGCGTCGGCCCGCTTGCCGCCGCCTAGGTAGATCACGATGTGGCTGTAGTCGCGCGGGATGAGGATGTCGCCGGCCTTGAGCGAGCCGCTTCCGGAGAACGAGATGCGCTTCCACTTGCCGGGATGGGCGTCCATGTAGGCGGCGAGTCCGGTGACCTGACAGGGGTTGCGGCCCGAGCCGAAGCTGGGATCGACGCCGGACTGCCACACGGCGACCGCGACGAACAGCGCGCAGACCCGGCCATCGGGCAGCCAGCTGCTCACGCAGGGCTTGGCGCGGAAGCGCTGGAGCGCCGCCTTGTAGGCCGCTGTCGCGGGCGTACCGTCCCCGTCGGAAACCCCCTCGCTGGCCGGCCAGGCCAGGGCGCGGGCGGTGTCGGCGATGTCGGCGGCCACACCGGAGCCGGCGGACGTGTCATCGGGCGGGGCGGAGCCCCCTTGATTGGCGGCCTCCGCGGCGGCCCGTTCCGCGGCTGCCTTGGCGGCCTCGGCGGCGGCCTTGGCCCGCAGGGCGGCCTGGCGGGCCTCCTCGGCCTTGCGCTCCTGCTCCTTGATCTGGGCGGCGATGTCGTCCTGCTTGGCGTGGGCCTTCGTCAGCGCGGCCTGGGCGGCCTTGAGCGCGGCGGTCGCGTCGTCGAAGGCCTTCTGCTGGTTTTCGAGCGCCGTGGCGACGTTGGCGGCAGCCGTGGCGGCGGCGGCCTGGGCCTTGTCGGCGCCGGCGACCCGGTCGGCGGCCTCCTTCTCGGCCTTCGCGGCCTTGGCCTGGGCGGCCTCGGCGGCGGCCCGGGCGGCTTCGAGTTCCGTACGGAGTGCCTTCAGCCGGTCGAGATCGAGCTGGTTGACGGCGAGTACGG
>Ga0209628_10003594_pt1 | contig 10940 bp, 10 predicted proteins | sample TergutCu122P4_FD_187285 | JGI IMG/M metagenome (GOLD analysis project Ga0209628, IMG submission 187285) | Cubitermes ugandensis P4 segment gut microbial communities from Kakamega Forest, Kenya - Cu122 P4 (SPAdes) (version 2) | ecosystem: Host-associated > Arthropoda: Insects > Digestive system...
TTCCAGCCTGCCAGTGAGTTCGTAGGCATCCTACCTGCGCAGGGCAGAGACTCCATTCCGCAACCTTCGCGCAGGCTTGAAGCCTGCGTTCCCAGGGACTTTGCAATCCTCCTGATTTTCCGGGGCTAAGCAGCAGGCAGGCCGCTAACAAGTTTGTATGAAAACCGGTGACTCCTTGTCAAATGTGAGTTAAACTGTGATTGGAAATTGGAAATTGGAGGAAGTTTTTCACTTATCACCTATGCCCGATTCCCGATTCCCGATGCCCTTGGCTGTTTTGAGTCACCATTTGTTTACGGTTTGAGAAAATAAGTTACTGCTCATTCAAGAGGAGAACAACCATGATGCCCGATTTTTTATTGCGTTCGACCTTGCTCCTTTCGGTCGGAGCGATTCTCCTGCTTGGACAGACTTGCAACCTTGGGGGGAAATTCGTGAAGGCTGGTCGGAAGAACAATTGGCGTTATCGAGTAAGTTGGCACCTCTTCAAATTGAGGCACGGTGTGCTTAAAAGCCCTCTTCCTTAAAATCCGGCAACGTTCCCGGCATAAGGTAATACGGTTGCGGCGTTGTCAGGAGATTGAGGATTCTTGCCTGTACGGACGCTTCTTCCGACCGACTTTCGAGGAGCGCGTCGAACAAGTTCTGTCTGCTGGAATATTTGACGACTTTGCAATTGTTCGCATTGAGACCAACAGTAGACATCGCGGCCTCTATCGCGTCGTCGAGGAATCCGATCTTGTCGATTAACCCATTGTCGAGTGCTTGATTGGCAGTGTAAACCTGACCGGTTGCGATTTCGTCAAGTTCTTCCGGTTTCGCCGCAAATTGAGGACGCCCTTCCCGAACAATCTGTTTAAATCGCTCAAAACTATCGTCGATCAACGCTTGCCAGATTTTCTTTTCTTCCTCACTCATCGGCTTGGTGATGTTTCCCATTCCTTTCATCGGACCGCTGACGATAGGATCGGCACTGATACCGATTTTTTGACAAAGCCCGGACAAATTGTACATCGGGGCGATGACGCCGATGGAACCGGTGATCGTCGTGTGCTCGGCAAAGAGAATATCGCCGGCCATTGCGACGTAATAACCGCCGCTGGTGGCGAGAGACCCCATGCTGACGATCACAGGGATACCGCGTTCGTTTTTCATCCGTTTAAGATGCTCCAAGTAATAATCGCTTCCTGAAATCGTTCCACCGGGAGAAACGATCCTTAGCACGACCACTTTGACTTGCTGGTCTTTGGAAATCGAGTCGATTTGCTTTTTGATGAAGCTGTTTTCACCACCGAGAATCGTTCCGGAAATTGTGAGGATGGCGACCTTATCGGGAGCGTTTTTGTTGCCGGAGACGTATTTTTCCGGGAGCCGTCCTTCGTTGAGCGAGAACGAATCCGGGTGCATGACGGCGATGATCGGGGAAAGCAGGATGCTCAGGAGCACGAATGCGAAAAACGCGACGGCGATCAGACCGCAACAAAAGAGAAAGAGCGACATGAAAAACGACTGCCGCCGCGGCGCAATGGCAACCGGATAATACACGAAATTGCCCGGCCCACCTGATGACCCTCCCCCGCTTGGTCCACCTGGCGGGGTTCCTGTTGGTCCGGAAGCCGGATAACCACCGGCAAACTGATAAACGTCTTGCGGATTTGTACTCACGGAAATTTCAAAGGCTAAAGGGTAAAACAGAAATGGGGAACGCTCCCAGTTTACTCTTGTTTGTCCATTGGAAAAGAGATTGCCGGGGAAAAAGTCTTATGACCTCAGAACAGTAGAGGGCATAGGGAATCGGGCATCGGGCATCGGGCATAGGGCATAGGTGATAAGTGAAAAACTTCCTCCGATTCCCGATGCCCGATACCCGATGCCCTTAAATTTCAACACTTTTTCCCGTTTCAATACCATTTCGTTTACACTTTGAGTTAGAAACTGTCAAAATTTAAAATACCCATTGTACGATTATAACGCCCACAATTCCTTGAAATCCCGGTCGAAAAAACGCTTACCCCATAATTTTGGGCATATTATTTTTTGACAGTTACTTAACGTAAAAACAGGCAATAATACCCCGCCGCCACTACAAGCCCTGGCAGGAGGTTGGCGACCCGGAGTTTGGCTTTGAGGGTCATGTTGAGGCCGATGCCGAGAATCATGACGCTTCCGGTCGCCGAAACCTGGGTAATCAAGGGTTCCGTTAAGACATCCTTCAGGTATCCGGCGAAAAATTCGAGACCGCCCTGGTACACGAGAATCACGCCTGCCGAGAACAAGACACCGAAGCCCAGGGTGGACGATAAGAACATGGACGACACCCCGTCAAGAACCGATTTGGTCTTAATAATGGTCTGGTCATTGTTCAAACCGCTTTCAATGGAGCCGATAATCGTCATGGTGCCAACGCAAAACAGCAGCGTCGCCGTAACGAACCCTTCAGCGAAAGTGGAATTGTCGTCGCGGCTGAGTTTTTCCTGCAACCAGAGGCCGAACCGGTTCAAGCCGTCCTCGATATGGAGCAGTTCGCCGACGAAAGTCCCCAACGCCATCGACGTGACCAAAAGCATGATGTCTCCTTTGGCCGCTCCCGTAACACCGATCACGCAGACGGCAAGCCCGATGGCCCGGATCACGTTTTCCGAGATGTTTTTCGGTATTTTTCCTCTGAATAGCAAACCGATTACGCCCCCCAATAGTACGGTGGCAACGTTGATTAAAGTGGCGATGATCATTTTTTACCCAAATTGGTTACTCAAAGTGTAAACGAAATGCTAATGAAACGGGAAAAAGTGTTGAAATTTAAGGGCATCGGGCATAGGAAATACCATCACACATCACTAACCACTTATCCCGCCATTTGTTTATGGTTTGAGTTGATTATACCATTTTTCTGACAAAGTACCCCTTACGCCCCGTATTTTCCAAGGCGGTTGGCGTGGGCCAGGGCGAGCGGCATGAGGTACATCGCTTCGAAATGTCCGAGTCCGCCGCTGTTGGCCGCCGTTTCTCCGAATTGTTGGCAAGCGTCAGTCCGCGCCAGTTCGGAAACGATCAGCGTCGGAACCGGATGGAAGCTGTGCGACGCCATCTTGGCCGGGGTGCTGTGGTCGCCGGTAACGACCAAACAGGCCGGCTTCAGTTCCATGATTCGCAGGATCATCGAGTCAAATTCCTCGATCATCTTGACCTTGGCGTCAAAATTGCCGTCTTCGCCGCGTGAATCGGTGTATTTGAAGTGGACAAAGAAGAAATCGTAATCCTCCCAAATGCTCTTTAGCACGTCAATTTCTTCGGACAAAGTGTGAGGATGACCGACGACCTCCATTCCGACGAGACTGGCAAGTCCCTTGTACATTGGGTAAACGGCAATTGCTACGGCTTTTACTCCGAACAACTCCGGGAAAAGCGGCAACGATGGTTTCGTTGCGAATCCCCGCATCGTATGGTTGTTCGCTTTCGGCTGACCGGCCAGGATTTTGACCGCTTGCGTGTGAAATTCCTTCGCAATTTGGGCGGTTTTCTTGCTCGCTTCGTCGAGAGCGACCGGATCGAGCACCGGAACGCCGGTTTTTTGCGGATCGGTGTCGGCCACGTTTCCGCCGAGTCCTTCGCCCCGGAACACAACGCAAAAACGGTGTTCCTGGACCGGTTCGACGAAAACTTCAATGCCGGGAATCTTGATTGCCTTCAAGGATTCGACGACTTTTGCGCTTTCTTCGGACGGAATTCGCCCGGCCCGGCGGTCGGTGATGTTTCCGGCAGCGTCGGTCGTACAGAAATTGCAACGGATCGCCACGTCGTTTGGTCCAACGGCGAACCCGATCCCGGACGCTTCCAAAACACCGCGTCCTATCGGGTATTGGAGCGGATCGTAACCGAATAAGCCAAGGTGTCCCGGTCCGCTTCCCGGAGTGATTCCCGGCTTGATCGGATAAGACATGCCGGAGACGCCGATTTTGGCCAGGGCGTCGAGGTTCGGTGTTTTCGCCACTTCCAACTCGGTCGGTCCGCCGGGCGACAAAGCCAGTCCGCCGATTCCGTCGGCAACAAACATCACGATTTTTCCGCCGCTTGTTTCCCGTAAACTTTGCACCAATTTATGAAAATCCATCGGTTATTTCCTTTCGTAAACGTGTAACCACTGTTAATTCGCACCCTGCAAAGGTGTAACTTCGCAAAATTCTACCTGATGCGTTGTTTTTTGCAATTGTCGCAGTGAAAGAATCTTGGCTTCTTGGCTTCGGGTCAGTCCGTCAGTCCGTGATTGTTTTCACAAAACGCTTGATTTTTTTTCCGAATCGTCTATCATTGCGTGGGAGTGGGCGTTTCGTCGCACAGGGTGCGGCGGCTCAACATGTATTCACAGCGATTAAAACAATGAGTGAACTTACAGAAATCCAATCAGAAGAAGAATTTACGGATGCAACGAAAGGCGGTGTGGCTCTGGTCGACTTTTTCGCTCCGTGGTGCGGACCGTGCCGAATCCAACTGCCGATTTTGCAAAAACTCGCAGCCGAACTCGGCGAAAAAGTGAAAATCCTCAAGGTCAACGTGGACAACCTCCCAAGGCTTGCTCTCAAGTTCGACGTCTCCAACATTCCGACCCTGATTTTGCTCAAGGACGGTAATCTCGCAAACCGCTTTGTCGGGGTACAACAAGAAACAACTCTCAAAAACGCGATCAATGGGTAGACAACTGACGACAGACGACAGACGACAGACGGCAGACAGCAGACGGCAGGATTCTGCTACCGGTCGTCCGCCGTCTGCTGTCTTTGACGATGTTCAAGAGGCTAACGTCGTTCTCCAATCCAGTTTCGTACCGCGAATCGTGGTTGGGGTGGTTGTCGTTGGCTTCCTGTTGACGATTCTTGCTCTCACGGTTCCTGTTGCAGATCAACCTTCGGAAAAGAAATCGCAAGAATCGGATGTTGTTTATCTGAACGAACAAACCTTCAAGGAGCAAACCACCTCGGGAATCGTGTTGGTCGATTTTTACGCCGATTGGTGCGGCCCGTGCCAAGCGATGAGTCCGGCCATCGAAAGCGTTGCAACCCGGTTCAAGGGGAAAGCGGTCGTCGCAAAAGTCAACTGCGACATGAGTCCGCGGCTCACCCAAAATTTTAAGGTCCAGTCTCTCCCAACGTTGGTTCTCCTGAAAGACGGCCAGGAAGTTTTCCGGACGGCCGGTCAACAAACCGAACCGGAACTCGCTGCATTACTCGAAACGGTACTCGACCAGCAATTGTAAAACATGGGAAAATGGGATTTTCTCATTTCTCATTTCTCATTTCTCATTTCTCATTTCTCATTTCTCATTTGAAATGTTTTCCATTCGACTTAATTTGCCCAGTTTAAAGTTTACTGCTTTGCACGGGATTCGATACGGAACCGGCGAATACGAGCCGCTCCATGAGCATACGTTCCGGGTCGTTGCCGGGATTTCCGGGCCGCTAAACGCTGCCGGGTACATTGTCGATTTTCACGTTGTCGAAAAATCTTTACGGGAAATCCTCGATTTGCTCGAAAAGAAGACGCTTCTTTCCGAACATGAGCTTTCTTTTCGAAACAATTGTGAAAATCCTCTTATTTTGCCGATAAAGAATACGACTACGGAGTTGTTGGCCGGTTTTATTGCCGAAGGACTCCGCCAAAAAACCAACTTGAATCCCGACCAATACCAAATCACTCTCGAACTGGAGGAATCCCCAGGATGCTGGGGGGCAAATTCCCCGTAAAATTCGACAAGGTAGCGAACGGCCCTCTTAAAGTGCAAAAACTCGGCTCTGTCCAGTCGAGGTTCAACATAACTCAAAAAACCAGCGGCAAGCTCCGAAACAAGAACCTCCCCGGCTCCATCAACCTGCAGGAGCAGACTGGGATTCTCTAGTAATTTGGTAATAAATCGGTCAAAGTTCTTCTTGGCTTCGGGTGAACCCCAAACACCGTGATAATAACGTTTCCCTTTGTACCAAGAAAGTGCCTGATTTCGGTCCTTGCACATTCGAGGTAATCCATTCTTCAGTTTTGGCATAAGTCACCTTCCCTTTCCAAACATCGTAATTACGATGTTTGGAAAGTTTCAATAACCCATGCAACTGATTTTCAAAAGTGCTGCAAACACTTGATATTATTGACTTTACGTCAATAGGTCAGGTAGGACTTGAACCCACGACCTAGGGATTATGAGACTGCGCAAGCATTTTTGTACAGTCTTCCGTAACCCATTTATTTTCAATAGGTTACACGCAACTCTCGAACACGTCGTCGCTTACGCAAAAAGGGAAAATCATGGAAAATCGCGGAATATTTGCGATCACCAATTCAAACACCTCGCCTTTTCGAAGGGAGATCACCACTGTGATCACCCAAAGATGGCGAAGTCCCTTCAAAATCAACCAATCCGTCGGCGGTTCCGACAACCACAAACCATGATGCAATTATACCAAAACTTCCCGAAAAGCAAGAGGAGGTGCAAATGTCAAACAAACGCAAATTTACGAGTGTTCGCGCAAATTCATGAATACTTGTGAATTTGCCTGTTGGTCGATTGCCATTTTTCAAGCGACAGCCTCTGTCCTGTTGGGATGAAGACTCTCGGCTTGCGATGGTTTAAGCCTTGTTTTAAAGGGTTCAAGGGAGTTGAAGTCTCTGTCCTGCTGGGACGGGTATACCCATTCTCGCTACTTTAATGCTTCTGCAAACTCATCCAACGACTTACAACTTTCGGCGTGGGCAAGCAAAGATTCCAAAGCGACCAAGTCCGTCATGGATTGAACCGCTTCCTTGATCTCTTGGGGAACCCCGCCAAATCGTTGTTTGAGAGTGGCCCGTATTTCACCCATCACAACACCTTCGGCTTTTCCCTCGGCTTTTCCTTCGGCTTTCCACAATTCGACCAGTGTTGACATGACTTTTTCTCCTACAACTTCTTCAAATGTGCCCAGTAAAGTATCAAAATTTCGTCTTAAATGCCTGGCGTTGTTCGCCAGGTAAACCCAAGTTGCCCGGATCAGCCGTCTCATCGCCGGGTCGTCCGAGTACGGCTTCAATTCCTGAAGCACCTCTTTGATCTTCGGCACAATGTCGCGCCGAAAAACCATTTTCAATACCATCAGAACAACCCGCAACTCCGGCACTTCCGGGTCATTCATAAGCGGATCATCATCGTCGATGGTACTCAAATCGACCAAAATCGCCTGTAACTTTGGCAAGTACCCTTCCAAACCCGGTAGCGGGAAAAAGAGTTCCGAGAGTTCCGTTTTACCTCGGAATTTCGACTTGCCGTGATACAAAATAATCGCAATCACTGGCGGCAAACGATAATCCGCCTTCGTTTCGCCACGCTTTTTGGCCGCCAGAAACACTTGACGGCAAATGTGGTAAACGTAACACCAAAGTTGGAAAATCGTCAGAAAATCCTGGCGGGATTTATGCTCAACCACGATGAAAAAGTTTACGCACTCTTTTGTTCCTTTGATCGGGACACGGTAGGTCACATCGGCAACCACACCCTTGAACAACTCATCGGTCGTATCCCGCCTTTCGGCAGTCAACTCTTTCAAATCAAGGCAAGCGAGCGTTTCTTTCGGCAACTTCTTCTTCAAAAACGCTATGGCAAAACGTTTTATTTGGAAGGCTTCCCGAAAATAACCATCATGTGTGAGCTTCAGGTCTTCCGGGATGATTGAGGACGGTTTTACTTTGGACATTTGTGTATTTTAGCCCAAAATTGACCGAAAAACAAGAGGCTATTTCTTGAATTTTCGCGATTTTTCGGCGATAATTCGGGGCAGGATTTCACCTTCTGGACGGAACCGCCAATGCTATGCTCGCCACTCTGTGTGTTTCACGTTAAAAAAAGTCGGTGGCCGGTTTTCAGCCGTTTTTATGCTACAGTTCCAAAAATGAGGAGTTTAACGATTATCTGTTTTATCGCGTTTGCGACGTGTTAAGATTTTTACAAAGTAAGGATTTTTAGAGGCATTCTGTTGACGGGTATCTCATTTTAAAGTATTCTTAAGTACCCGGTAGTGTGCTTTTACAGGTGTTGCTCTTTTGCCCATTCGCGTTTTTTCTTGCGAAGGAAACAGTTCGCACCCGTTTTTGTACATTGTAATATCAACAGTAACGACGATTTTTAGGCCATTCAAACATGCAGACTCGATCTTTTCCGTTTTTTATTCCGACCATCGCGGTATCGGCATCGGTAGTTATTCTTCTTGGCATTTTTTTACTTCCCGCCACGCAAGCACAAAATAATACCCGCGCACAAGCACCTGCACCATCGAAAGCCCCAGTGCAGACACCTAGTGAAAATCGTCCTGCTCAAGTGGAAACGGAAAAAAAAATAGAGCCGTCGGCGGATTTGACGGACCCAGAGTTACAGAAAGAACTTGAAAAAGCAGTCGAGGCCTTCAATGCATCACAATTCGCCGAAGCACTGAATATTCTCAAGTCGCTTTACGAAAAGCATCCAAATATTGTTCCTCCGCGTATCATTATGGCGCAATGGTATGCCCGATCTAATCTGGGAAATGCCGTTCGAGCCAGTCTTGAAATGGGGACAGAGGAAACGCCGAATGATCCCGAAGCCTTTCTTTTACTTGCGGAGATTTCACTTCGGCAAGGTTCTTTGACAGCGGCAGAATTACTGTTGCGTCAGGCAGCAACCAAAGTTAATGCTTATACCGCTAATCCGGAAAGAAAAAAGAATTTGTCCAGTTCGGTCCACCGGGTTATGACCGACATACAAGAAGCCAGGCAGCGTTGGTCGCAAATGGAAACAAGTATCAATCGGCAAATCGAGGCCGATGGTCGTACCCCGGAATTGTTGCGGAAAAAAGGAATCGCTGTTTTCCAGCAGAAAAAAGATGATGAGGCGAAGAGTATTTTCGTTGAAGCCGATCAAATGGAGAAGGGGGCGGAGACAAAAGGACTCCCCGCTGATGCAGCTATGTCGCAACTTTATCTCCTGCGAGGTGACAAAGATAACGCCAGAAAATCGCTTGAAACGGCCTTGGCATCTTATCCCGGTTCGAAAGAGGTACTTGCCCTTTCGATTCAGATGAAGATTAATGACGACAAACTTGAGGAAGCGAAACCACTTGCCGAAAAACTTCTGGCGGAAGACCCGAATTCGTCTTCGGCGAAGAGATTGTGTGCGACTGTTGCATTATACTTGAATGATTACGCAACTGCGGAAAAACTCTTCGAAGAACTCTTGCTGGCTTCTCCATTGGAGTCGCAAAATGCCAATGGGCTGGCTTTGGCACTCTGTGAACAAGATTCGCCGGAAAAACTGCGACGCGCCTTGGCGTATGCGGTTGAAAATGTCCAAAAAGACCAAAACAACAGCGAATACTTGGGAACTTTGGGCTGGGTTCTCTACAAGGCGGATCAACTCGAACAATCCGCCAATGCACTAAAACAGTCTGCGGCGTCCGGCCAGATCAATGCCGCAACAGCTTATTATTTTGCGAAACTCGCCGTTAAAACAGGTAAAATTGAAGAAGCCAAGCAATTTTTGGAAGCCGCCCTTCAAGGAGAAAGCCCATTTTTCAAACGACGTGACGCAGCCCAACTCCTCAAAACGTTGACAAATTGAATTGCCACGTTTTTCACCTCAATTCCAAGTTCGACAGTCGAAATGATTAACACGTCATGGTTGTCGAACTCGGTAAGTATTTATGACATAATGGGTTAGAGTATTTATACCGGAGCTTTGACCGCTCAATTGGCAGTGTTTGCAGTTTTTTTCACCCACAAAATTGTAAAAAAACACAAAATTGAATTTTTGCAAACTTTCCCTATCTTTCCAAAACCTACTGGTTTGGTAAAATAGGGGAAGTTTTTGGTTTTATATGAACAAAAGTCTTCCAAATATTTCATTAATTTGACTTTTGAGACACTGTACCAGAGAATTAGCATAAAATGATTTAGCGGCCACTAAGCCGCAATCTACAAATACCGGTATGAATCCACGATTCGACGCTCCAGACGTAATTTTAGCCTATTTGTTTTGTCAAAATTTGATCGTAACATATTGTGGATCAAAAGGTTACGTCATTTTTTGCTCATTTGTTGGTACAGTATCACTTTTGACAACAATTTTTATGACAATGAGACTTTCTTATCGCAAATTCATTCAGCAGGCTTTTCAAAAAGTTGTCGTTTTCTTAACCTGTGCGGCCATGCTTGTTCCAGCACCGGTTTTAATGGCCCAATCGCCGCCAATCGTTGCGGATGGTCGGACGCAAACGACAGTCACTTCTAATCCTGCCGGAACCATGACGGATGTTCGGACGGATACGATTAAGGGAATCAATGCGTATAACTCTTTTGAAAGGTTCAACGTACCGGGCGGAAACACGACCAATCTTTTCGTGCCGGACTCCGCGAAAAATCTTATCAACCTCGTCCACGGCGAGCGTTCGCAGATCGATGGTGTCCTGAATTCTTACAAAGATGGTCAGATCGGCGGAAACGTGTTCTTCATGAATCCACACGGTATCGTCATTGGGCCTGGCGGTGTTGTAAATGTCGGTTCATTGCACTTGCAAACGCCGACATCGGACTACCTGAATAAATTGGTAAATGAACACGGTGAAATCAGTATGGTCCATGAGCAAATGCTCTTCGATGGCACTGTTCCGATCAGTCCAAGTGGGCTCATTAGTGTCAAAGGCAAAGTCAATGCGGTCTCGGAAATTCAACTCAAAGCGGGCAATATCGACTTGGCCGCCGGTTCCCAAGTTCGGGCAGGGCGACAGGTTTTGGTCGAATTCGGCGACCTCGTCAATATACAAAAAATGGTTCCCCACCAGAATCTGTGGGCAAAAAAATAGGTTTTTTGAGGTATGTGGAACAGAAAAGTAGATAATGGACCTTGAAAGTAAAGTATTTCAGTCACGTTGTATCGAAATAGTACATCTGGAAAT
>Ga0209628_10003595_pt1 | contig 10938 bp, 16 predicted proteins | sample TergutCu122P4_FD_187285 | JGI IMG/M metagenome (GOLD analysis project Ga0209628, IMG submission 187285) | Cubitermes ugandensis P4 segment gut microbial communities from Kakamega Forest, Kenya - Cu122 P4 (SPAdes) (version 2) | ecosystem: Host-associated > Arthropoda: Insects > Digestive system...
CGCCTGCGTGAAGCCGCCACCACGTTAGTCGCCACCCTCGGACAGTGCGTGGCGAAAGACTTGAATAAGAGACAAAAAAGCAAGACCTGTGAAGCCGTAAGAGCAGGAAAATTTAAAAGTTGCGCCCGTTACGTATTAGGGAAACAAAATGAAAGAACAAGTTGAAAATTTTTTGAGAACTGAAAAGGAGCGAATAATGGCTTCTGAAAAACAAAAAAGGGATAATCTTTTAATAAGTATTGGACTTGTTGATAAGGAAAAATCAAGTCGTATTTATAGTAATGTTAATTATGAAACATCAGAATATAAATTATATGATGCAGAAAAAAAGGCATATTACAAAGAAAGTTTTGCGGCACTTGATGTGACAGAAGAAGAATATTTAGAAATTTGCAAGTACCTCCCTACAGAGAAAACGAAAGTAGGGAAACGCTATCCCGCATTAAGAACAATTGCAGGAATTTTTTCTGGATTTGCTTGGATAATTGGAATTGTAACAGTCATTATTGCTTATTTGGCTTGGGATAAAGGTGGGGAAACTTATGGATTAATGGTAGCAATTTCAACATTAGTCGTTGGAGTATTAATGGTCTTAGGACTACTTGGAACTGCGGAATCAATTAAAGTCATTATTGATATTGAGGAAAATACAAGGAAAACAGGCGAATAATTTGATAAAAAATGACATAAAATGGGCGGCGTCTAACGAGCATATTGCCAAAATTGCTGCCTTACCTCGCGTTGACAATTTTTGTGTATTTTTGCGGTCGTCGCTCGCGTTGATAAAGTGTTGGAAGCAGCAACTTCGGCAATATGCCACCACGTTAGCTGCCATGCGTGGACAACAAAACCAAATTTGAAAATATGAAAATCGGAAAAACAATTACAATCCTAATCTTTTTAGTCACGACTTTTTCTTTAGTGAATGGACAGCCTAGAATGAACCCAAAAAGAATGAAGGTGAAAGCAAATGAGAATTATACACACTCTCCTACAAAAGTGACCTTTCCCGACAATTTGTTTGATGATTTTTGGCGAAAAAGCGTTTATTCATTTGACAAAAAAAATCAAAATGTAGGTGTGTCGTATGATAAATTACACAATGGAGAAAAAACCACTTTTACTTTGTATATTTATCCTGCTGGAGAAGGACATGAACGACGGCTCCGCAGGGAATATTCAAACACAATACAATCTGCATATTATGCAATGAGAAAAGAAGGGCTATATGTTACGCAAGAAGCGATAAAGCATGAAGGTAACAATTATATTTGTAAAGGAATTCGCGCAATATTTTCTAATGATGATAATGATTTGTCGCAAATTACTTTATATGAGTCAGGGACATGGTTTTACAAAATTAGAATAACAAGCAATCGGAAAGATACAACTTATGTATTGAATTTAGAGAAAAAAATTGTAGAAAAGTATGACCCTACTATTCTTACAGAGTTAAATCCTTTAGGAAATATCTACACACAATATTATGATGAGATTGTTTTCTTGGATTCAATTTTATTAGGCTCTGCAATGGGCAGTGCAATTAGAAAGCATGAATGGACAATGGATAGTATAAGTGAAAAGGAAAGAGCAACGGGCTGTCCGGATTTATACCTAAGTTTTCATGTTGAAGCATGGAAAGCGTTTATGGAATTTCAACACAGATTTGATTTTGGGAAAAGTAAATTTACTGAAAACTTTTTAAGAGAACTACAAATGATATATGATGCAGGTTTCTTAAACGAATTTATTATGGAAGAACTCGGGTGGTTGATGTTTCCGCCTGAAAACGTGGTTTTTAGAGTAGAAGAGTTTAAAAAATGGAGAGATGAAAACAAGATTACAATCAATTTGGAGAGAAGATTTGCTACTATTTCATTTAAGTGAGAAAAGTGGAAGCACGTCAGCTAACGAGCATATTGCCAAAATTGCTGCCTTACCTCGCGGGATAAATATTTTGCTATTTTTGCAGCCGTTGCTCGCGCTGATAAAGTGTTGGGAAGCAGCAACTTCGGCAATATGCCCCCACGTTGGCTGCAAGTTTGTTTGGAAAGTGCACTCCGAAAAAAATAATGTTAAAATGTACCTATTTTATAATTTCTTGAAAAACAATAATACCTAAAAAAAAGAGTTTAAAATTTAAAAGTTGTGCCCGACACGAATTTAAGGGATAAAAAAAATGAATGAAAATTTTGAAAAAGAGTTTATTGAAGCACCTACTTGCCCTAAATGTAAGAAAGTTTTTTCAGCAGGGACAAAGTTTTGCGATGAAGACGGAACGATGTTAGTTACACACGAATCATTAAGAAGCAATTCTCATAATTGGAAAACATCACCACAAAAGCAAAATTTTACTACCATAACGTGGATACTGTTGGTTTTGTTTGTTCTAGCATTCGGTGCATTTATTTTTACTTGGACACAATATTCAGAACTTGATGAGGCTTATTACCGTTTACAAAATGAAAATATTGAATTGCAAAAGAGATTAAATAAAACAACAAAAGAAGTAGCAACAACTTCAACTAAACGAGATTGGTTTGGTCGTCTTGTTGTGGACGATGACCCAAATGGCAAGTATTATTGCGTTACTTGTCGCAAGCATCATAATAATCCTGATAATCATAGGGGTTGTTGGAATGATGAATCATTGCGACAATTTCTTTCTGAAGCTCCAGGTAAAGCAGAATATGTCAGTATGGAGTGGTGTTCAAAATGTTCAAGAAACCATTATTACCACAATAAATATGACTAAACATCAATGCCCTAAATGTAGTACAGAATTTGAATTGGGTTCAAAATTCTGCAAAAATTGCGGTTACAACCTTGAAAAAGAGTTTATCGAAACTCCGACCTGCCCAAAATGCAATAAAGTTTTCCCAATGGGAACAAAGTTTTGCGATGAAGACGGCTCAAAGTTAGTAACACCCAATGAATTGATACCTAAATGCGTAAAATGTGGGAAGGAATACCCTGACGGAACAAAATTTTGTTCTGAATGCGGAAGGCAAATTACATCTGAAACATCAAGAAATGATAGAAACGATGACAAAAACATAGATGTAACTGACGGACTCAAAATAAAGAAAAGTACAATATTTTCATTGGGACTAATAGTGGCATTTTTCCTTCCATGGTTTAACTTTGTGTTTTTTAGTTTAAGTGGATTCAAAATACCAATTGCATACGATAGTATAGTAAATTTTGCAGGACTATTCGAAAAAAATATGGCATACATGAAAGTAACTTATTTGCTTTATTTATTGCCATGTTGTGCTACATATAATATTTTAGTAGATTTGTTTAAAGGTAAAAAATACTTCCTTAATGAATTTACCATAGGACTGATTTTTTCTGTTCTATTACTTATAATTGTAATTTCAAATGGCAGTAGTCTTGCGTTTTTTGGCATTGGATATTACTTGACTGCAATATTTTCAGTTTTAGGTCTCTCATTTAATGACAGAAAAGAAATTAGAAAATCAAGTAAAATCAAAAAGGAATTTAAGTCTAAAAAATTTAGTTTTTGTTATCCCGGGAATGGGATTGTAACAGAACGAGGTAACCATAATTTCTTTAGAATAGGCATGGAACAATTGATTTACAGAAGGATTATGGCAAATGCATTCGCTCAGCTTGAATTTGATAGCTATTTTATTGATATTTATTCTTATTATGGAAACCCGCAAGAAATTATAGAATATAAAATAGGAGAAATACGTTCCCCATTTTTCCCAAGAAAAGGTTATAAGAAAATAGAAAATACAATTATTTGGAGTAATGCTACTTTTAATGATTTGCCAAGCATTTCTGCTAAATATACAGGAAAAGATTGGGACAACAACCTCATTTCATTTATTATGGATGGAAACACCATTTTAATATCAACAAAAAGATATGTAAGTAAACTTGCAAGCGAAGAGGAAAACATACGAATTCAAGAAGAATTATATGCTGCTTTTAAATTGATTGAAGAAAGTTTTGTAGTGAACAATTAAAAAATTAGTATAGGCTTTAATACAAAGATATTATGAATTGTCAAGAATGTAATTTTCAAAACGATGAAGGTGCAAAGTATTGTACAAATTGCGGTATAGAACTTCAAGTTTTTACAACAACTCAAAAAAGAAAGAAAGTACCTCCTAAATGGGAAGTACCTTTGAGAATTTTTACAGGTTCTATTTTGCTTGGTTTTTTTGTTATTTTAAAGAAACTTTTTTCGTGAACGATTGAAAATAAATTATTATGCAAATAGGTCCAGAATATATTTTTAAATGCCCAAAGTGCGATAATTTATGCAGGCAAGGTTATTTAATTAAAAATATTCGCAATCCTTTTGACGAAAAACTTTTTTCCGATGAACTAAGTTATGTGCCTTGTTTGTCCAATTTTCCCCATTTAACAATATGTAGAAACTGTGGTGTATTTTTAGATCTTAGAGAAATAGAAGTTGGTGTTGCAAAATACGACAGTTATAGAGGAGAGTACAATGATATAGAATGGGAAAATCCTGATTTAAAAATGAAGTATTTGCAATTAAATATAGAAGAGATTCCTTTTTCAATACCATTAGAAAGAAACGACCTTTATACGGCATTAGAAATGTTTCCTCAAGGGGAGTTGAATTTTAGACAGCAAATTTGGCGCTCATTTAACGACCTTTTGAGAGTTAGCGTAGGATATTTACCTATTTCTGAAGCCGAATTTAAAAGAAGAGTTCCGGAAAAACTATTTGAAGAGAATTGCTACGCTCTACTGAAATTGCTTGACCCGAACAACGAAGAACAAAAAGTAATGATGGCTGAATTGTTTCGTAATGTTGGACAATTTGATAAATGTATGGAATTGATAGATACCCTGCCTGACCATTCTGAAAAAATGGGTAATTTTTACAGCCGATTGAATATCAAGTTAATTTATAAAATAGAATGTGGAAAAGGAAATAGATTGCTTTTTCGAGTGGATAATTATGCAGAGCGGTTGGAAAGGCAATCAAAGGAAGAGGCAGCCAGAAGAGAGGAGGTAAGAATTTGGGAAAACAGATGGAATAGTCATCGTTAAAGAGAATTTAAGAAAAACGTAGTTATGAAACTTGCCCTTGATCATATTTACAAATGCCCAAATTGCAGTAATTTAATCAAACAAGGTAATTTGATTAGCGGAAATACTTTCGGCGCAAAATTGTTTTCAGATAGCAAACAGTTTGCACCGATGTTACCGAATTTTACAAATTTGACCAAATGTAAAAAATGTAATGCAATTTTTAAAATAAGTAACCTTAAAGAGTGGGGATGCAAAAACTACTTAACTCGTTTATTTTGGAAAGGAAAATGCAAAAAAGCAGATTCGGTTGGTTCCTTAAACACAAGCGACCTTTATACAGCATTAGAAATGTTTCCTCAAGATGAGTTGTATATTCGACAACAAATTTTGTGGTCATTAAACGACCCGCTAAGGTCTTACTCCGACTACGACCAGCCTATTTCTGAGGTTCTAATTAAAGTCAGAGAATTAGATACACGATTTGAGGAAAATTGCCATGCTCTTCTTAAATTACTTGACCCAAGCGATGAAAATCAAAAAATAATGATGGCTGAATTATATCGCAATTTAGGGCAATTTGATAAGTGTATAGAACTGATAAATAGTATAGATACATTTTCAAACAGAACTGAATTAAAACATAAATTGAAAAAATATTTTATTTGGGAGTGTGAAAAAGAAAATAAGTTTGTTTTTAGGATTGACAATTATATGGCACGAAAACAAAAAGAGTTAACTTATTCAGGATTAATAAAGCATTTCAAATTGTGAAAAGGAAAAACAAATTTATTAAAGAATGAAAACAGTCGCTTCCCCTATTTGCAATATCGTGTTTTCCGACACACTTAGCCGACACAAAAACACCATATTGCAAACCGCACACCAAGAAAATGGCGGCAAATTCCACCGCAAGCATATTGTAAAACAAAAAATTACAATATGCCCCACCGCAATATTTGCCGCCATTCTCTTGGTTTGGGCTTACGCACGCTCCAGAAAGTGAATCGTGAGTTGCAAAACCAAACAAAAGAAAAATTGCTAACGCAATTTGTTCTTTTGTAGCCCGCCCACCACCCAATAATGAGAAGAAAATTATATGCAATAATGAAAAAATATTTTTCATGAATTGTTATTTGAAAATAAATTGTATTTTTGCAGCCGATAAACGATTGGTAACAAAACGGACATTGTCCGATAATGATAACAGTACCCGTTGTGCATACCGTAAGAACTGCCAGCGGGTCATTTTTTAAAAAGAATATGACAAATAAAGAATCAAGAACAATTTCGGAACAAATCAACCTGCTTAAGACAAGAGGGATGTTGATAGAAAACGAACAAGAAGCGGCTCTTTATTTGAATCATATCAGTTACTACCGTTTAAAAGGTTATTGGTGGGATATGCAAACCGATTTTACCAATCATATCTTTGCCCCTAACTCAAATTTTGAAGATGTTATTGAACGTTATAATTTTGACCGTCAGCTACGGCTCATACTCTTTGATGCTATTGAATTTATAGAAATAGCCTTGCGCACAAAATTGATTTATCATTTATCGCAAACACATGGCGGACTTTGGTATTTAAACGAAACATTGTTTGAGAATATTGACTTGCACTCAAAACATATTGAAGAATTAAAATCTGAATTTGAAAGAAGCGGGGAGATTTTTGCAAAAGATTTTAGGCAAAAGCATCCTTCCGGAAGCGAAAATCCTGATGTTTGGATATTTTTTGAAGTGGCAACCTTTGGTACTCTTTCAAAAATTTACAAAAATCTCAAACATCAATTACCGCAAAAGTCAATTATTGCCAATGAATTTGGATTAAATTTGCATAGTGAATTGTCAAGTTGGTTGGAAACAATCTCCTACTTACGAAATATAGTTGCTCATCATTCGAGAGTTTGGAGTCGTAATATGGTAAAACGAATAACATTACCAAAAAAAACACGCCATTTATGGTTGAAGCCTGCAACAGTTTCAATACAAGAAAAGATACAAAAACCTAAACCATTTCTTGCAATTTCCACCATGATTTATCTTTGTAACGCAGTAAATCCAAACAATAAGATAAAGAATAAATTGTTGTCATTATTTCGAGACAATCCAAATATCCCCATTTACAAAATAGGATTTTTTAATAATTGGCAACAGGAACCACTTTGGACTTAATTCATTACGAAATTGAAAAACATAAAACATATATGAAAGCGAGAGAGACCGGGAAACAAACCAGCAGCCAACGAGCGGTTTGGCGCAATGGCGGGTGTGCATCGTTGGAAAGTGTTGCCAAACAGCAAGTTACGTGGCTCGTGGCAAGCATAGGTAGCCCGCCACTGCGCCAAGCCGCCACCACGTTGTGCGACACCCTGCGGACAGTGCAGCGAGAAACGGAAGTGAAAATTAACAATATCAGAAAGATATGGCAATAATAGATGTACTGAAATATGACGGACCAAACAATGTTTTGGTTTGGAAGTGGCGACCTCGAAATGAAGGACAACGCCAAGAAGAATTGCGTTTGGGAACGCAATTGGTTGTAAATCAATCGCAACAAGCCGTTTTTGTGAAAGGTGGACAAATTGCAGATATTTTCGAGGCGGGAACACATACACTTTCAGCCGCAAATCTTCCTGTAATTTCAAGCATTATCGGACTTGCCTTTGGTGGACAAAGTCCATTTAAGGCAGAAGTTTATTTTTTCAACAAAGCGGTGGCGATGGACAACAAGTTCGGGCTAATACCTTTCAATATGATTGAGCCGAATTTTCGTGTGCCTATTCCTGTTACTTCGCGAGGAAGTTTTGCCGTAAAAATTTTAGATGTCCGTGCTTTCTTATCGCAAATTATTGGAACTGTTCCCGATTTTGAGGCAGGAACTTTGAAAAATTATTTCAGAGGTATTATTACGGAACAAGTCAAAACGGCTATTGTTAAAATTTCGAGAGAGCAGAATATCAGTCCGTTGGAATTAGAAGCCATTGTGTTTGATGTGTCTTCCGCAGTGAAAGGTATTATTTCTGAAACGCTCGCCAAATACGGACTTTATCTCGAAATGTTTAACATTGAGGCGATTCCGATTATTGACGAAGATGAGCGTGTTAGAAAAGTGGTTGCAGACTATCAACGCCTTATGTCGCAAGATATGGAAGAACGAATGCGATTAAAACGCCGTGCCGAAAATTTGGAAATCTATAAAATTGAACGTTCTTTTGACACGACCGAAAAAGCAGCCGAAAATATTGGCGGAAGTGATGGCGGTGCAGGTGGAATTTTGGGAACAATGATAGGACTTGGTATGGTGCAGCCGTTGGGAAATGCAATAGGTGGTATGGTAGGAAATATTGCGCCAAATGTGCAACCAATAAATAAAGACGAAGTTATAAAATTGCTCAAAGATTTGGGCGAACTCAAAACCGCAGGCATTTTGACCGAAGAAGAATTTGCGGAAAAGAAAAAGGAATTATTAAATAAAATCTAATTTATGGAAGGTATAGGTATTGTAATTGCAGGTATCGGGCTGGGAATTCTCATTCTTGGTTCGATAATAAACTATAGTATCCGTTTGAGTGATAAGGCGAGAGAAAAGAAAAGAGAGCAAATAAGAGCAAAAAGCCGTGAGCGAAGACTCCTTGATGAAAAAAATAATGTTGCTCGCTACTCTGATACTTCAAGAATTTGTCCTCATTGCAAAAATCCCAATAAAAGGTTATATGAGTGTGAATGGTGTGGAAATAAAACTTGTTAATTAAAATACAGAAAAATATGCTTTGTCAAAAATGTAAAAACCCAAATGAAGATAACGCCATTGTATGTGAGTGGTGTGGGGCACAATGTCAAAAAACACATAATACAAATACGAACTACAATATAACTATACAAAGAAAGAAAAATTTTGCTGCGGCTGGTGTTTCAATGAAAATTTTTATAGATAATAGGCTTCGAGCGGCAATTCGCAATGCTCAATCCGCAACATTTACAGTTTTGGCTGGCGAGCATAAAATTAGATTGCAAAATAGTTTTTTGTCTTCTAAAAAAATGGAGTTTGATATTAATATTCAGCAAGATATGATAATTGTTGCAGACTTGGGAACTTTAGTCTATTTTATTCAAAAAACATAAAAATGAAGAATCTAATCCTTATTATCGGAACGCTTTTAATAGTGTTGAATACACTAATCGGTTTTATTGTAACCGATTATGCAACAATGAATTTTCTGTTGACAGATTTAAGTTTGGCTTTATCAGCAGGAATTATTTATTTTGTGGCGTGTAGCAAAATGGCAAACGGTTATAAAATCGGTTTAGCATTGTTTTTCCTTTTCACAGGAATAATTCGAGTGTTTTGTATGGTATTTATTCCGTCAGTTTTGGAAAATAATGTTTTGTTACTTGTTGCCGTTGGAATTTTGTTGTTTGAATTGGTTTGTGTGGCAGTTGCGTTATTTGCAAGTAAAAAGTGAATAAATCGAATGACAAATAGAATAAACGAAGAAAAGGGCGACCGCACAACGAGCGGTTTTGCGAGAGCGGGGGTGTATGCCCGCCCGAACTTTTGTGCTGATTTTCAAGTGTGTAGCCCGCCCGAACCTTTGTGAGCCCCCCGCCCTCGCAAAGCCGCCACCACGTTAGCAGCAACCCGTGGGCGACAGTGCGTAATTGACAAGGAAAAATAGTGAAAATGAAACAGACAATAATATTCATAATTTTACTCGGTTTGACAACTTGTAAAATTCAGACAACGAAAAATCAATCAGTATCAACCGAGAATGATTCGACAGAAGTAGTACAATATTCTGAAAGCGAACTCATTTCGTTTCTTGACAGTATCGGGAAACTTAATCCAAATTCGTGGGTTGAAGAATTGTTGTTTATGGTTGATTCAACATTGAACAATCAAGCCATTTTTAATCACGAACTTACTGTGCAACAATTTGAAAAATTGAAAAAAGCAGTCAAAGAAGAATTGATAGATTTTGACTTTGCAAAACAAATTTTTCCTAAACTTGAAGTAGATACAACAGAGTGGCGAGATAAGTTGCCAATTGAGTTTCATTCATTTGACAAAAGTGAAACGAATTTTGAAAAATTTGCAATTTTGATAGGTTATGGCGGTGGATTTTCTTGGGATAATGATGTTTATTTTTTTTACAAGAGAAAGGTAATTGCCAAACACAGTATTTATCATCGTTATGGACTTGACCTCAAACATTTCAAAGATGAAAACAATCAAACAATTATTTTCTACAAAGTAAATTATCAAAGCGGGTCTGGAATTTGGTGGCACCAATTTAATTTTTACAGATACAATGATGACCAACTCTTTCCTATCTTGACAGAAATTCAAAATATAAATCTACAATTCCCTTGGAGTATTCGGGGATATTGGATAGAATCGAAAATTGTGAATGAAAGACCTTTACAGATAAAGTTTGTTTATAACAATCAATTTTATGATGGTTCTGAAATAGATGTGCCTTGGGATTTTCCAACCAGAGATTTTATAAATGACTCAACTATTGTAACTTATCGTATTGACACACAAAGCGGAAAATATATCCCCGATTTTAACGGTACAAAACAAAACAGAAATAAATTGACAAGTTACTTTCTTTCGGACAAAGAACAACTTTTTGCAAACGCACATTACGATTTGTTTAAAAAGAAATTGAATGAGAAGAATGACACGATAATGCGAAACGCAATTTTGAATTATTTGAATGACTTGAAAAATGGTTTGGAAAAACAATAAAAATGGGCTGCTGCTAACGAGCGGTTTCACGCAAGCGGGGGTGTATGCCCGCAGACAGTTTTGTGGAAATTTGGAAGTTTGTTACCCGCCCGAACCTTTGTGGAACCCCCGCCTGCGTGAAGCCGCCACCACGTTGCAGG
>Ga0209628_10003596_pt1 | contig 10936 bp, 19 predicted proteins | sample TergutCu122P4_FD_187285 | JGI IMG/M metagenome (GOLD analysis project Ga0209628, IMG submission 187285) | Cubitermes ugandensis P4 segment gut microbial communities from Kakamega Forest, Kenya - Cu122 P4 (SPAdes) (version 2) | ecosystem: Host-associated > Arthropoda: Insects > Digestive system...
ACATCCCTGGTGTCCCCATTGCGGGTATGACAACACTTCCATTCGTGATATCGGTAAGGATTTATCGGACCGGGGGGCCATTCATGATATAGTAAACGTAAAAGAGTTTTTGGATGCGGAGCCTTGGCAACGTGTCATCGGGAACCCACATAACGTAAGAAACGGGTGGATTTTGAATACAAAATACGCCAGCGTAAAGTGGCCCTACGAAATCATTCCGCAAGACATCCACGCAGTGTACCTAACCCGTGCCAAGAACGGTCGGGTCCAAGTACGTGGGTACTACGATGGCGCCGGCGTCGTTCATCAGGTGTGAAAAGAGTGCTTGACAAGGATACTGATATTTGTTATAGAGGAGGCACTCAATGGCGGCGCATTGCAATGCCACGCCGGGCGATGCAAACCAAGGGTATTTTATAAATTTACCACGGCGCAAAGCAATGCTATGTATTGCCGGGCATTGCAAGGCAAAGCAAGGATACTTTATCAATTTACTACATTGCAGTACGTAGCACTGCATCGCAACGCATTGCAAAGCAAAGCAAGGATACTTTATAAATTTACTAACGCAAAACAACGCAAGGAAACGGAAATGCAACGGAAAGTCAAAGAAATCCAAGTAAAAATCAAAGGCGTAACACCACTCATCTGCAACCGTTTTACCGAAGAAGAGGCCATGAATGCCACGAAAGGCAGGCGGTCTTCGGCGGGTGCGAAGGATAGCGGAACTGAACGAGAAATTGCAGAAAAGAAGCTATACCGTGGCGTCGATAACAAGACGCTTATTGTCCCGCAGCCGAATGTTATGCGGTGTATTGCTGAGGGCGGGCGGTTTCACAAAATTGGTAAGAAGCAGGTGACTACGCAGCGCGAATCTCTGATGTACGCGTGCCTCGATATCCCTTGTGCCGAAATCCCGATTAAGCACAAGCAGCCTTGGCACGTTGACACGCGCCCTATCGTCAATCCACAAACACAAGGGAGGAGGCTTGCACATCGCCCCATGTTCGACGATTGGGAACTGTCCTTTACGTTGTTGCTGGACTCCGACATCATGCACCAAGACTTGTTGCGTGCAATTGTTGATGATGCCGGGTACCGCGTCGGGTTGGGGGACTTCCGACCGGCTCGCTCAGGGCCGTACGGAAGGTTTAATGTAACGCTTTGGAAATAACTCAATGGCGGGGCGAAGCAGCGCACTGCCGCGCACTGCAAACCAAGGAAGTAAGAGGATACCATGAAGATCACGATCGAATTCAATAGTTGGGAAGAGCTGGAAGCATTTCGTGGGGCTGTCGTAGAGCAGCCCAAGAAGGCTGAGCCTGCCAAGAAGAAGCAAGAACCAGAACAACCCCTGGCCCCGGCTTTCCAGGCCCCGCCTCTACAGCCTCAACAGGGCTTTACCCCTGCCCCAACCGCCCAGCAGGGTTTTCCGATGGCCCAGCCGCCGGCCCCCCAAAGCGCGGCCCCGGTCGTCCAGCAGGCTCCGGTAAATCCGCTGGCTCAGGCAATCGCCGCAAAAGTCGATGAACTCATCAATGTCCACAAGCAGGACCCGCAGGGGATTATTGATTGGTTCCGAAGCCAGTGTGGCGTTGGTGCCGAGCAGGCAGAGCTGCCGGCACTCACCGGCATCTTTATCCCGAAGCTTCCTGAACCGCACCTGAGGCAGATTTGCAATGTGCTCGGAATACGTAACGTGTGACCGCTGCGGCCAAGAGGAGGTCGCCCACCAGGCGGCCTTCTTCCTTGGGGAGACACTGTGCGCTGATTGCTGGTACAGAGAAGAACAGGAAGATGGCGACGATGACGGTGATAATATGTGACCGCTGCGGGTGTAAAATACTCAAGCCTACAAACGAAATCAAAAAAGTACATGTTATTGAGCGTAGCTATGACTTGTGCACCCTGTGTTTCGTTCAATTTGTCGAGTTTATTGGAGGTAAGAAAGACGCGCCATGAATAGCCACGCAGTCTTTGCGCCCTCTGCTGCTGAACGCTGGCTTAAGTGCCCCCCATCTGCACGCTTGACCGCCGGGCTCCCCCGGCGGTCAAATGCTGCGGCTGATGAAGGAACGCGCGTACATGAAGTTATCGCGCGGTTCTTCAAACTCGGTGATGTACCACTTAAACCCCCGTCTTTCATTAAGCAAGAAGGTTGGAGCGACTATGATATCGTTGCTTATCTGAGCCAACTTGTCGCAAGTCTTGGTGCCGGTGGCTTACTGGTTGAACAACACGTCGTAATTGAAAAAGGTTGTTGGGGGACACTGGACTTTGCGCACATCGGCAAAGACGTTATCACGATCCTCGACTACAAGAATGGCACGTGGGACGTCCCGGCGATCAACAACAAGCAACTTATGACTTATGCCGCTGGCTTGTTGGATGGTTACGCGCATCAGTATTTTCGGCTGATGATCTTCCAACCCAATTCATGGTCGACAGATGAAATTCTCAAAACACATGATGCTACGCGTCAAGAAATCGAGGTACACCGTTTGGCGGTCAAGACCGCGCTCGCGTATGAAGGACCCGCGATACCGGGGCCACATTGTCGTTGGTGTTCCGCGTTCTCGCAATGTCCCATCATGTCCCAAGACGCAAACTTCCTCATGGGCAGTGTTTCAAGAGACCCAGAAAACCTCACCGAGCTTGAGCTTGTGCGGATGCTACGCATCATCAGAGCCGTCGGAGACCTCAAAGGAACGCTTGAAAGTGAGCTACTCAGTCGTATCAAGTCTGGTGAAGCTGTTCCTGGGGTGGAGATGGTTCCGAGGGTTACTTTTCGTTCTTGGAATAATGCTACAGAAGCAGCCAGAAATCTCTATGAAATGCATGGACCGCAGGGGGTAAAACCGGTCAGTCCTGCTCAAGCAGAGAAGCTGTCCGCGGAGGCGAAGAAGTATGCTGCGGTCGCTGCCCACAAACCTGAAGGCGAACTCACACTGAGGTACTGAATATGCCGCGTTTTGTTGGTTTTTCTTGCTACCCGCGAGATTCTGAATCCGACACATATATAAACCCAAAAGAGGTAACCCACTTTGTACGTGTGGTAAATGGTGGCATCGAATACACAGTAGTGCATTTCAAGAATGGTGAGCACATATGTATAGATGCGCTTATTCATAATGTAGCGGAGGCTTTAGAATGAGCAACGAAAATGAAGTGTACCTTATCTGTGAACTGAGCACTACTTCGCAATGGTACTTAAACTTAAATGTAATTGAGTATACTTATAGCAAAGAAAAAGCAATCGAGCTTTTAGAAAAGAACAAGGGTTCTTTTGTATTGAAGGGGGACCTACAATGTCGCTTGAACTAATGCACGCTCATCAACTTAAAGTGCATGATGACACAATCAAGTTCTTCATAGCGCTTTTGGAAAAAAGCGGTCCTCTGCATACCGGCGCGGTCGCAATTGGAATGATGGTTGCTTGCCTAGCCGTGTTAAATAGCCAACTTGATGCCCGTGTCGTCATTGACATGGTTACGGATATGCTACGTGACTTTGAAGCTGGTGAAGTGAATTCAAAGAAGCTTGACAGCCCGTGGGCTTTGTGATATAGCTATCATTGGTGTCATCTCGTACATGAGGAAATGAAATGTCTCAACAACGCGTCATCAAATACGCAGTCATTCACAATGCGCGCATCGTGGGCATGCGGAATTTGTGGGAACCGATTACTACTTTTGAGGGCCGGCCTGTTCAGGTTCCGACGTACTTGGCGAGCTTTATCGTCCCCAAGACCCGTGCCGCGTGGCATGAGGAGCCCATTTTTGCCAATCTGATCCAGGCGTTCAATGAACTTTATCAGGAAGTCATGGCTCCGGCCGGATACCAGATGAACCAAGTTGAATGGCCAGTCCGAGACGGCGATGTGGACCTTCCTGGAAAGCGTTCCTTCGATTGGCAGAGAGGCCATTGGTCTTTCAATGGGAACTCCCAGTTCCCGATCAACGTTGAGATTGTCCAGGGCGGGGTGCCGGTGAAGCTCAAGAACAGAACGACCGTGAAGCCCGGTGACTATGTTGCGTGCAATGTCGGGGCGACCCGCAATGCACGGGACAAGCATGCCGTAAAGCTCTACGTGAATTCTGTGCTGTTTCTCAACCCGGGAGAGGAAATTGTTATTGGTAACTACGTCCCGGGTTCTGAGCTGATGGCGCAAGCCAAAGCGGCAGGATTGAATGTGACCGGGTTTGGTGCCCCTGTTCCAAACGCAGGGAGCGGTGGGTTTGGGGCGCCGCCTTTCGTTGCACCAAATCTCTCTAGTGGTTTCGGTAAACCACCGTTTTAACGGGCTGTGGAGGTCCGGCCCCTCCTGGGAAACCAGGAGGGGTTTTTAATGGGGGTAGAAATGAATGAGAAATGTTCCCGCTGCGAGGTCAACCTTATTACTACTAACTGGTGGATCGTGAATGTCGCCGCCTATATCATGAAACGCCCCGAAGGTATGTATTGGGGCGAAGGTTCGCGAGATCATAGCTGTGATCTCTGTACAAAGTGCTGTGATGAATTTTTCAAAGAATTCACAAAATGAAAAGTCTATTTTTAGATTTGGAAACCAGGAGCACGGTTGACTTGCTCAAATCAGGGGCGCGGCGTTATGCCGCAGACCCCTCTACCCAGATCACCACGGCGAGCTGGTTCTTCGACGGCCAGCTCAAGACCGCCAGCACTCTGAAAACCCGCACGAATGCCAAGCTGGACGATTTGCGCAACGATATTGCGCAATCGGACCGGATCGTGGCGCATAACGCTGCCTTCGATGTGAATGTCCTGAAGGGGCCAAACCACTTCCCGTTCTTGGTCCTGCCGGTTCAGAAAATTTCCTGCACGATGGCGCGCGCCCAAGCTATTTCGTTCCCGGGTGGGCTGGACGAAGTGTGCCAAGTCCTCAACATCCGGGGCAAAGACCCTCGCGGTCGGGCGCTGGTCATGAAGACCTGCAAGCCCAAGAAAAACGGCACGTGGGAAGAAGACCCAACAGTTATCAAAGAATTGATGGAATACAATATTCAGGACGTCCATTGCTTGATGGAAGTTGATAAGCTATTGCCAGAACTAAGCTTTGAGGAACGAAAAGTTTTTGAACGAACATGGCGGAAGAACGAACGCGGGCTCCCGGTTGATGTTGAACTGGCAACCGCCATCGCGGAGCGGCGCAAGCATATTGAGTTCGAAGTGTCGGACAGTCTCCGAATGCTGACCGGGAATGTCATGACCGCCATCACTCAGCGAGCGCGCATCGCTCCGTGGGCTGCCACAAAGGGCGTCACAATTCCGGGCACCCAGAAGCACGAAGTGGCTGAGCTGCTGGATGATCCGAACCTTGATCCAGAAGTCCGGCAGGTCCTGGAAATCATCCAGGAGGCCGGCGGCATGGCGCCAACCAAGGCCGAAGCGATCCTGAACCGGCATGTATGGGGATACTACAAGGATGCCACCCGGTACTTTGGGGCACGGTCTGGCCGTGGCACCAGCGAAGGGGCCAACTTGTTCAATATCGCCCGCCCCAGCGGCAAGTACGACGTTGAGAAGGTTGTTCAGCAGCTAAAGGCCGGCATTGGGCAGCACAGCAATACGGCCCTCACGGACGCTCTGCGGGGCATCATCGTGGCTCCTGAAGGGTACTTGCTGCTCGATTGCGACCAATCGGGCGCCGAGCTTGGGTTGTCACTTTGGCAGGCCGGCGACACTGACCGGCTCGCTTTGCTGGAAAAGGGTGACGACCTCTACATGCACAACGCCCGCGTGGCTCTTGGGCTGCCCAAGGAAGCCACAAAGACGACACACCCCAAGGAACGGCAGACCTACAAGAACCTCACCCTTGGGGCTGGCTATGAGCTTGGATGGCGAACCCACATGGCCCAGTCCCAACGAATGGCTGCTGACATGGGGATCAAGCGATCGCAGATCACTCAGCAGCGGTCCATGGACGAAATTGCCAGCTACCGGAAAATCAATCCGAAGATGGTCAAGCTATGGAAGGACATGAAAGACGCATGGGAAAAATGCTTCTACGAGCCACCGGGGCGGTCTTTTCATGCCGGCAAGATCAGCTTGATGAAAGATGGCACAACTATTTATATGTCGTTGCCTTCCGGGCGTGCCATCCCGCACTATTCAGTCTACGTGGATGATGAAGGCAACTTTGGTTTCTGGCGCGCCAAATGGGGGGCCATGCGACCACAGAAGATTTTTGGTGGGTCGCTAGTAGAAATTTCCTGCCAAAGCATGACGCGTGACCTTATCACGTCTGCCGAAGAACATATCGAAAATGAGTTGACAGACGTACACTTGATATTAGATATCTATGATAGTGTTGTGGCGTTGGTGCCCGAAGCCGTTGCCGAACAGCGTCTCAACCAAATTGTACAAATCATGAGTGCTCCTCGACCGTGGACAGAAGGTTTACCGTTACGGGCTGAAGGGTACGTCCATAAGAGGATGAAGAAGTGAAAAAGCTTGAAACCCCAGAATTCATGAAGGCCGTTGAGAAGGCTGCCAAGAAGCTCGCTAAAGAACGGGCAGAAGCACCAGTAAAACGCGGCCCTAAGCAGGGGCGCCCACTCCTCTACCCCGATCAAATCCTCTCTCGGTTTGTGGCAGGGACCAAGAACCGCATTGAGGAGTGTCTAAAGCCGGGCGAAAACGTCGTTGAGTTCGTCCGCGTGGCTGTTGAAGCCTTGCTCAAGAAGCGCGGCGTATGATTGACCCGTATGGCATAGCGTTCGGGTCTTTCAAGACCCGTCGCGTCCGAATGACGGACGCGGCGGGTCTATTTCCAATCCTCAGTGACCCTGAGCGGATGAAGTACATGCCGGAGCCGGTCCATACATCACTGGATCAGGTACGACAAACAATCCTCGCATGGCGAGGCGCAGTATTGTTCGGCGTTCATATCCTTGTGGTAGAGCAAGACGGCATGACTATGGGGCTGCTAAGCCTCAATGTTGATCAGCATGGCGTGGCTATCGGGTACAGGTTTTTACCAGAAGCAAAAGGCGCCGCCCGGCGGTCAGTAGCACACATTGCCAAGTGGGCGCTACAATACGTTCACCGTGTGTGGGGCTACTGCCACGTTGATAACATCCCTGCTCAACGGGTTATGACCCGTGCAGGAGCGGTCTTTGAAGGGCGCCTTCACAAATGGGCCGTGTTTCCAAACGTGTCGTCAGAACCAGCAGACTGCTTCGTTTATTCGGCGACTAGTTCCCATATTTCATGATGCCGCCGATCACACTGCCAAGACCACTACCCTTGCCCTGGGCAGTGCTAGCCGAAGCACTCATCTGCGAAGCATAAAGTGATGCAAGTGCCGAAGCGCCTTGACCATAAAGCGTTGATTGCTGACCGGCGGCATTGGCGCCAAGCTGCTCTTGTTTGTACATGTTGTCGAGAGAACCTTGGCGTTGAGTAAAATCTTGCTGCTGCCCGGCAGCGAACTTGTCGTAGTAATTAATAAGGTTTTTGTAAGCATAATCTTGTGCCATTTCGTTGTTGGCGCGCATGTTGGCACCAGACAAAAGACCGCCACGGGCTGCGGCCGTGCTGTTGAGTGCTCCAAGCCCGGATCGCATTTGATACTGGTACTCAGGCGACATAGAGAAGTTTGCAGCGTAGTTTTGGAAGTCAACCGGGTTTACGTCTGACATGACCCGGCCCATGCCAATAGCGTTGCTGCCAGCATTGTCGCCCAAGAGGGCGGTATTAATAGGCTCAAGATACCCAAGGCCCTGTTGCCGGAAAGGTTCGGTCGCTTGAACACCCTGGCCAATGAAATTGCTGACACCGCTCTGACCGGCTTGGGCTGCGCTGTTGATGTTGGATTGTGCCCTGCCCGAACCCCACATGCTTGCAAGGCCGGTTGCGATACCAATTGCTGGCAATGCCCACGACATAATCAATCTCCATTGAAAGTGTGTACACTTTGTGGTAAGTGTAAAGCATCATGGCCAGAAATCAATCATCGGATACCTTTACCATCCGCATCCCCAAGACGCTTATGGCGCGTCTGGAATACCTTGTGAGGAACCATGAAGCAGTCGAAAGCAAAACCCAAGCAGGCCGAAACGCCGTCCGAATGTACGTCGAAGTCTACGAAAAAGACCTTGAAAGGCGCGGCTTCAAGCCGCCTAAATGAAAAGACCCTCCATTTCCACGTTTGGCAATGGATGCAGAAGAACAAGCCTTACGCAATGATGTTCCACGTCCCGAATGGCGAAGCGCGGGGGTGGGAGACCGGAGCCAAGCTACGGAGGATGGGGGTGGTCCCCGGAGTAGCTGACTTCCTGCTATTCGCCCCCAATCACTGCATCGCCATTGAGTTGAAATCCGGGGCCGGAAAGTTGTCAGCGGCACAAGAAAAATGGGGTCTCCGATGGGCCGCTCTCGGTACTCGGTACACCTACTTCGTATGTCGAAGTCTTGAGGAGTTCATCCAATTTATGGACCAGTTTGAATGAAAATGAAAATTTTTCAAATGGGTGTGGCTGAAAGCCTCGGAACTAGCTCAGAGTACAGCACCGCGGTTGACTTATTTAGCGCTTCATGCGACCTCGCGGTCACTCGTATGTCACGAGAAGAAGCTCACGCACTCGTAGACCGGGCTTTTGACCGCGGGAAATCAAAAATCTACGACTGCGTGTGCAACGTGCTAGCAAAACTTGCCCATTTTTGCGAAACCCACAACATAAAAATGAGTAGTTGCGCCACTATCACGCTAGCTAAACTACGAGAAGCCACGCGCCGCCAACCTTAGTATAAATGTGTCGCGGGGCGGTCGTCACCACAGCGAGATCACCATTAAGCCCAAGACTGTTTACCGGAGTGGTGGTCACGTTGTGGATGACTGGGTTCCCCATAAGAATCTGGACGCTACCTTCTAAAGTAGTGATACGGGCAGAATGCCCATTCACCATGAGTTGAAGCGCATTCAGCGATTGTGACAGAATGTCAACCTGTGTCTTAAGCTGCTGGACTGAATTATTGAGTGTGTTGACTGCCAGAATGAGTTCTGAAAACCCCGGGATGAAATCAGTGTCAATGCCGCCAGCAGGCGATATGAAGGCGGTCAAGTCGTGCAAGTAGCGGTTCAATTTTGGATCAAGCTCAGGAGGGATCGGTGGCGGTGAACGAAAAAGACGAGCCATTGTTCAAGTGCTCCTGCGGCAAAACGCTGCGTGATAACGACGTATGTCCTATACCAGGAGGGAGGATTTGTCTATGGCCAACAGTGCGGATACCAATAAAGCCCATCACATATACCCAACGATACCCGTGGGAGAAAAAGTAACTTGTACTTATTGGTGCCCATATGATGTATGTTATTATGGGAGCATACCGGGTAAATGCTGTGACGCCATTATTGAGTACACGGCTATTTGCAATATGTTAGGCATCAATAAAGTTTTTCATGAACTAGCTGCCGGGGCTGCCTATAGCGAAGATTTCATCAATCGAGAAGGGGGCAACAGTTCCACTGTAACGGAAACGGAGCTGCCGCCGACGTGATGTTCCAAGCTGGCGCGCTATGGCGCGCCGCTCACCTGGCTTTGGAAACGCAACACGTCGGTATCCTTTCCATGTTTGAAGACCGTCTTGGCTCCAGTCGAATTGAACGGTACCGGCTTTCGGCCCCAGATACGAAGTGAATTGTACCTCATCAATGACGTGTCGGCGCTCCTGGTCCCCAACCCAATGGGTGATTATCGTCCGTTCCAAAACGCCAGAAGGCTCTGTCGAGACCGTCATATCCAGACGGCATATCTCGCCAGTATCCAAACCAACGTAAGTGACGCCACCGCCATACTCGATAGCACAACGGCCGGAGTGGTCCGGACGGCCATAGCTTTTCCGATACGTCCAAAGCATGGTGGAGAGAGCAAGCTCGATAGACCATTCGCCTTCCTTCGTGAGGACGTAAAATTCATCACCGCCTTGGGCATACATATACGCGGTGAGCGTGGTCAAATCGACTTGTTGAAGCAGGATATCAACCCACGCCGGCGACATGGCTTCGCCAGATTGAGCGGCACCGACCCACACCCTTCGGTCAGTGCCAACCCAACAAATTTTCCCGTGAATGGTTGCTAGCGTCCGCCTCGCCGCTAGCCCAACGTCCATCATGGAGTTGGTAAAGGGCGTGAACGGGAAGTCCTGAGTATTACCCGTATCGTACCATTGTTCAACCGACCGGGTCCCGAAGGGCCAAAAGTTCCGGACTGTCGTCACTACGTCAATGACCGGGTCCGCCCGTGCTTCCTTCGTGGCCCAGCGGTTTGCCGGCACGTTCGCAGGGTCAAGGTATTCAGATGCATAAAGGCGGTCGGATTGTTTGGCAATTTCGTTGCTGGCCCCGGACCAGATCGTGGCATTGTCGAGCACACAGACCGTCGTCGGGTCGAAGTCGATAGTGTTACGAAAATCCGCATTTACCACGCCACCACTTTGGGTGGCGGTATAACCTTCACCATGTCCAGCGATAACCAAAGCCGTGCGATCTTCTGCCATCCTGATAACTGGGTAGGCAGGGTTCACCACGACGGTGCCGGAAAAGGACGGGGCGTCTGTTTCCACCCCATAGAAGATAGACCCATCAGCATGGGCGCTCCACACCGTCCCCAAGGCCGTCTGGAGGGTTATGCAGGGTGAAGTGGTTGGCTGACAGACCTTGGCCAACCCAGGGTTCCCGACCAACCGAACGATGGCCGCGCGCTGCTCTTCTTGTCGACGCAGGACCGCCCGGACATTGATGAGCTTGGCGGCTCCTTGGTCCTGGTTCAACGGATCAGCGAATGACCCCAAGGTGAGCAAAGTCGGCATATCACGCCCTCAATTGCCGTAACCATTGCTGTCCTCTTGACCACGCGGCCCAGCGGTTATGGACCGCCTCGCTGTCAGTCAGAACTGCCTTCACAGCATCAAGATT
>Ga0209628_10003598_pt1 | contig 10933 bp, 5 predicted proteins | sample TergutCu122P4_FD_187285 | JGI IMG/M metagenome (GOLD analysis project Ga0209628, IMG submission 187285) | Cubitermes ugandensis P4 segment gut microbial communities from Kakamega Forest, Kenya - Cu122 P4 (SPAdes) (version 2) | ecosystem: Host-associated > Arthropoda: Insects > Digestive system >...
TTAAAAATTGCTGAATTTAGGACGCCAACACCCCAAGATGTTCGGAAAAAAGGCAGTAAAATTATAAAACTACCTACATTAACAATGACAAATAAATTGGTTGTCATCATAAATAGTCTAAAGTATAAAAAATTAAGAAAATTTTACTATATGAAATGAAATTTCTTGTACCAAATTAGAGCTGCCTCCAGAACCCCTGACTAGGGGGCTACCGCCACCAGATCCCCGTTCTCTCTGTCCTCTGTCCTCAACTGCATTTGTTGAACCTCCCCCCCCAAGAACAAAATTCCTGGGTACGCCACTGTTTCGACACAACACAGGTGCCATCATCAGGGAGTCCCCTCAGTTAGCTATCATTGCGCCCCCAACATGGTCTATTGCATAATTACTAGGCGAAACACAGCCATAAACGTACGCAAAAATTAAAATTCAATTGAAACACAAGACTATTCAGAACACAAGTATTTTGGATATTCATGTATTTGTTGCGTCTGAATTATAATTTTTGTGCAAGTGTGTGGCTGTGTTTTGCCCTTTATGGTACGAACCATTTCGAGGGCTCTGTGATGACTACTGAGCGGGGACTCCCTGATGATGGCATCTGTGTTGTGCCGAAACATGATGGAGATTTTCTAACGTCCGATAAATATATTTTGTTCATGTAAAGTTGGTTATACAAATTAATTTTTTATATGAATTGAGAACTCCTCTCTGTTACCACTGTTGGGACAAAATAATATTTACACAGAAGTTATGAAGAGATGCATTTTACATAGCAGGCCTACTGAGCCTAAATCTTCCACACGCTCAGCCATAAAGGTTGAATTTTATCTTTGACAAATGAAAGAACCTGAAGATGGAGGTAAAAGTCCCTCAGGAAAGGTCCGAAATAAGCGGTGTCATAGTTCAAAAGCCAGTACTCTTCATAATTACAGCCGCGAGGACATCAGAACCCACGCTATTTGATACTCCTGCAACTATTTTCTCTCGCACAATAAAATAGCTAATACACAGAGTATTCCGCAAAGGGTGCGCCGAAATGAGGATGTTTTCATATGGGTAATTTTCAGTAAAAAGTATTATATGAACGTACGCCGATTATTATTAACTGTTACATTCCTAGGAGCATTTTAATATTTTCGGGTGCTCTATGATACTGCGCGGTATCGGCGTTATGACCCTGCACACCCATTCCTTCGTCTGGCAAAAGCTGCTCCTTCGTAACTCGTCCTCATTCAGGTCCACAGGCCTAACATGTGAGGTAAACAAACCTCAAGTCCTTTGAATAATTCTGGCGGAGTCGCGTGACGGACATGGTCTGCTGGCAGATATCGCTGGCGAGGGAAGAAATCTTGCAGTGAATCATGGAATTCGCTGACCATATAAGGCGAAATGATGAAATTATCAGAAAGACAAAAAGTTCTTTTTGAGACACAGAATTGTGCATAAAGAAGGTGGAGGCCATTTTGAGTCATCTGTATAACGCAACTGAAATTTTGTGTGCCTTGATATTGATGCTTTTCTTCCACATTTTCAAGTAACTAACTCAGTAACAATTATACGTAATTTGATATCTGTCTTTTGTGGTATTTTTGACACGTAATATTCTTTCTATGTTGTACATACAGTAGGCCATGGCTAATTCTGTCTTGGTTTTTGCGGTGTAATCGGACACATATTGCAAAATAGGTTAACACTTCATATACCTGTATATCTTTTTTGTGGTGTTATCTAACACGCAACTTTCCTTTGGTTATTTACAGTAAGAAAAAAGTACATATTGTAAAATTTTCGATTACAGCCATGCAAATGTATTAAAATGTTCATAGCGGCGCAATGGTTGATAATTTGGCGTGTGTTGATAATTCGGCCAATGTTAATAATTCGGCGTATGCTGATAATTCGGCCTATGTTGATAATTTGGATTGTGTTGATAATTCGGCCTATGTTGATAATTCGGTGTGTGTTGATAATTCGGCCTATGTTGATAATTCGGCCTATGTTGATAATTCGGCCTATGTTGATAATTCGGCCTGTGTTGATAATTCGGCGTGTGTTGATAATTCGGCGTATATTGATATAGCATCATTCAGTCAAAATGCCTCATATAATAACATCCTGCAGTCTGGCGCACCTTATGCCGGTAAAAATATGAAAGAATCTGGTTCCACATTGAAGTTACTAACGTAAATACCTCTATTTAGGGGAATTAATATTATTCATTCCGCGCATTATGCTTGTAATATTTTCTGTACACCAAAATCTGCGCACAAAAAAATTTTAGGTAATACATGAACTTCGGCTTTCTTAAACAGGACACATTAATTGAAGCTACAGGGACTTAATGGGAAGAAAACATCGACATGAGATATTTGCTTACATGTAGCTACATTATAAACAAACCTATTACTATACATTTTAACCAAGAAGACGTTAACATCGCACTCGCCATAATATCCACAATACAGGGGCGCTGAAAAGTTCTTAGCCCGACCTACTTCCCGATGTATTTTGTTTGATGGTTAGAATATTTCGTTATACTCGTGTATATATATATATAGTACTAATATTCCTCCAATTATGATTATAAATAGGATATATGAAACTCAAAATCTTCTGTCGCTGTAGCTGGATACATTCCTGGTCGGGCTAAGGACTTATCACTACCCCTGTATTGCATTTTTAGCTGCTGTTTGATAAATTTTGTATATTTTGAACATTGTGCATGTGAGACTGACCTACTAATTTTATACGTTTCTTTGAACTGATCTCTCCCTGAGGATGGCGACTTATCGCTGAAACTTGTAAGACGGTTCAAGTTAACTTGTAACTTGTAGTTTGATTCTGTGTTTATTTTGGTGTATGTAAATGATTATATTGAGAAGATTCTTTTTTGAGAAGCTGACAGCCGCTCATCTGGTCAAGAAACTCCACGGCTAAAACAACAAGATTGCCAAAGGCGCAATTCGTGTCTCAATTCACAAATTTTACCAAGTCTTTTTAGCTACAAAAATGTCATAATTGTCCACGGTTCACAAGTAAATGTAACGTCATTTACGTCCTAAGAAAAGTTTGGTCTTCCCTGCACAGATTTTCACAAAACTCTCACTTGCTTAAAATCCCTTCTAGAGAACCCTCTGCCGAATTCAAAGAAAGCCCAAACAAGGGCTTAATCTTGAATGCTTGGTCGCAGATAGTCGGACGGACGGCAGCTTACTGGACAGATCTACAGGCACAGCCTTCTGTTTTTCACATCCGTGAAGACGCGGGCTATGTACAGGTTAAGAAATCCTTATTCCTTCAGAAACAAAATTCCAATTTTAAAACTGAAAATTAAGACTGTATTACATTTTGCACTATGATTAAAGAGCCGCGGGCTAATTATGAACAGTTAAGTTATTTTATGTCCTGCCTGAGTCGCCTGCAAGAATAAGAAATTTAATTCTGAAGACAGTAAAGTACGGAAATATCCACAGTTAATATCAAAGTTTTATTTACTCACCAACTGACGCACTAGTGAGTTGTCTTAAAAACAATATTAAAATTTACATCAAAATGTACATTAAGACAGCTCCGACATGTTTCGGTGCAGTTACACCGTCCTCAGGGAGCGCATTAATTCGTGCTTACTAAAGTCACATTTGTTAAAATAGACCACTAAAATACATCGGTGTGTGGATAATACGGTGGTGGTGTGGCTGCATATATATATATCGATGTATTTTAATGGACTATTTTAACAATTGTGACTTTAGTAAGCACGAATTAATGCGCCCCCTGATGATGGTGTAACTGCAAGGAAACATGTCGGAGCTGTCCTAATGTACATTTTGACGTAAATTTTAATATTGTTTTTAAGACAACTCACTAGTTCATCAGTTTGTGAATAAATAAAACTTTGATAATATCAAGATGCACGGTACGAATGTGGAAATTATCCACAGTTAACTTCACATCTTGCGCAGAAATCACAAATCGAGCAGCATAAGACAATCCATTTCCAAGGTCTTCTGTATAGTTCTTTTTTTAATAAATAATAATAAGGTATTAAATCCAGGAAAACATTATCGCTACTTGCTTCTAACATTGTTTCAGATTTCTTAGAAATAAGAATATCCATCATCTATTTTACACCAATTTATTGAAGTCTTGTACCTGAAGGTTACTGCTTTTCCTGCTTGCAGTTAGCAACACAGCGGGTGCTAAATTTAGCTACATAGCGGTTGCTCTATACAAAGGAATAATGAATGTCTATGTCGAAGCCCTTCTCTAGAGTTCTTTGTTGTCCAAGTCTTCTTTAGATTTACAACAAAGCGCCCTGCTCTTTATAAAACAACAGCCGTATAAAAATTGCAGTTTATTGCTTATAGTATGTACCTGGACCCAAATCACGGAGCAGAAATTCAAATTGTTTGAGAAAAATCGTGTGGATGGAATTTGAATGTTATTTGACCCTTCGAAGCATTAAGTTCAAGTACATAATAATTTAAAATTTCAGTCCCGGCTTCAGAGAAACCACCAACTTTCCGCTCAAAATACAAACCTTGCTTGATTTCAAGCTTATGACAGTTTGATCCCTGCAGATAGGACCTATAAGTTGTCTCGAAATGTAGGTAAATAATTAAAAATCAACGCTGCATAACTTCCCAAAAGTGCGAAGATCTCAAAGACAAACCGGTTATGGTCAGTTTGGAGGGCTCTAGCTTCTTATTTTAAGAATCACGAAAAACGCGCCAATTTCGTAAGAAAATTATTGGACTTCTAACATTCAGAAAGGTGATATATTTAAAGTACTGCTGTATTGTTCAGGTAGGTGGTAATTAGCCTAACAGTTGTTCGGAAAAACTATCTTTACAAGGTGTGGGGTTTTCAAACCACGTTTGCTGAAGCTTAAAGTTCACCGGGATAAAATACCGTGTCGATTGGTATTTGTCGAAGTTTCGAAGGACACTGCTGCCTCCATCTTCAGATAGTCAAATAAGTTCTTAAAATTTTCGAAGAAGCAAGCTTCTGCACAACGTCCACACCAATTAACACTGCGAAGTATCGCAGAATAATTTAATCTTTAAAATTATCTTTGTGTATTATTAGAACAAACTGACACTCTCTGGGAGAAACATTTATTTCTTGAAACTTCAATCAGGTTAAATATAGGAAAACCACTTCCATTAAGACTTTGATACGTAGACGACCATGCAGCTGAAGGCTCGTGGTCGTAGAGCCCAATCAGTAGATTACAAGTGTCACTGAGCTGTTAGAGAAGTTGCCGCACCTTAAGGCGAAGTGGATAAAGGTTTTTGATCTTCCATTCAGGAAAGAATGGATTTTAATTACAGTAACTTTATTTTTTATTGAGATATCCAACATATATTGGAAACTTTAAGGTCCATTACATGCCATTATCCTGCGTGGATAACAAAGCCCTGTTTGGTCAGGGTATGGTATTCAGAATCAAATCTGCTTGATATTTCTGCCCGATTTTAAACAGTTTTTGATTTTTTGACACATTTTAATAAAAGTCTCTACCATTAATTTTTACTAAGATATGCCCAGTGGGGGCCAAGCTTACACATACGGACGGATGGATGGACAGGCAGACAGACAGGTCGAAGGTAAGAGCCACTATTGGCGAATCACGCGAACGCGCCTAAAATGCAATTATATTGCAAGGACGTCTTTTTTAGAACTTAAAATACCAAACTAGAGGTCTTCCGAAATGTACTCTTGGTATTTCGTCTAATAAAATTTAGTAGCTACATAATCAAGGCTATGAATGTATAAACGGCCGGTTATAGTAGCCGCGCGGTCTAAGACGTGGATCTGCGGCCGCTCGCTTGCTGGGATTGCGGTTTCGAATCCTGCCGTGGGAATTGAAGTTTGTGTCTTGTGAGTGTTGTGCGTTGTTGCGATGGGCTGATCATTCGTCTAGAGGAGTGCTACTGAATGTAGTGCGTCGTTGTGTGCGATCTGGAAACCTCAAGAATAAGGAGGCATTGACACAAGTTAGGCCGCAGCGTTATGGGAAAAAAAAGTAAGACAGGGTATGGAGACAGAAAAAAAGCTAGATAATATAGTCTATAAAATTTATAGTTTACTCCGATGTACAAGAAATTACAATATGCCTAAAGACTGAGGAATTAGACCATTGCAGAAAAATTTCTCGTGCAAGATACTCAGTGGGCATTATAAAGTGGGCCACTCAGTGGGCTGTGAATGTAAACAGCTCAGTCCGTGACAGCAGTGAATTGGACATTTAAGTCTGGGATTCGATTTTCAGCGGAGGAAAGAATTTGCCCCATCTACACCACGGCCAATCCAGCTTTGGGACTGGTCAAATCCCCTCTCTGTAGAAAAGGTCTCTTACTCCAGATGGAACCAGAAAAATCGTAAAGTGACCACCCACTTCTACTTTTCACTTTATAAGAAACTGTGTAACATGGCATCCACAAAGCTTCTACTGGTCATCATGCTTATATATAGAGAGCACATTTTATCTCAGTCTTCAAGGTATTACATTTGAAGAAAGTGCTGGTTAGAACTTGTAAAATTTTTCTCTTCATTATGAAATAAAAACTTGCATTATATAAAGTCTTCCGAGATATGACGTAGTGCGGATTGATAAATAGATACCGATGTTTAAGCGAAAATTTGCTGCTTCCATCTTAAAGATCTATGCAGTGCAAATAACTTCTTCATCTTTATAGACTCTGAAGAGGGAGGCAAAAGTTTCTAGAAAACGCTTTTAACTATTGACTAAATAACACCGCGTGTTAGGTAAAACAATCATGAATCTTCATCAAAACAGCTGCCAGAACCTCTAACCTCGCAGTAGAACATGGTGAATATGACAAAGAACTAGCTTGTCGCTTGTTCTTCGCTTCAGAATACTGCTTATTGCACGAACCAGCAGTTTGCGTGCTAGAATTGCAGATGTTTTAAGGCCCCTAGGCAGACATGAATGTCAGAACACCGTAGTTTAAAATAAGGTTCACCCACTCCCTCCACCTGTTCAATACCTGTTATCTGATGTAACACCCACCCCATATGCGTGTCCCAGGAGTTTTCATGCAAGCTGTCTTATCGGGTTCATCTGACCTTTATTGACCTCATGAGGCACAGCGGTGCTCCAGTAAAACTCTGTTTCTCCCTATGCTATCTCAGGAGTAGGGGTTGTATACTTACGGACGATTAGCAGCAAAGGTTAAAGAACAGAACCGAACAAGCAAATTGTAACTGAAATTAAGCACAGACATAATAACACTTAAACATTTCACATCTATGGCATGTTGTCTTTGTTTGGCGATAAACACAAAAAAGACAGGCAATTTACGTATGAAAAGCAGGCGGTACCGACAATATAATCCCTGAGCTAATTAAACAAGGAAGAAGAACATTAAAACAAAGAATATATAAACTTATAATAATGATCTGGGAAAAAGAACTACTACCCAATCAATGGAATGAAGGAATAATCTGCCCGTTGTACAAGAAGGGCGACAGATTGGACTGCACGAATTAGAGACCTATAACATTGTTAAATGTTTCATATAAGATATTTGCAATAATCTTGAATCAGAGACTGGTAGATATTGTAGAAATCGAATTACGTGACTATCAGTCTGGATTTAGACACAATAGATCTACAATTGATAATATTTTCATGATAAGGCAAATTATAGAAAAATGCTATGAATATAATGTTGATATTCATAATATATTTATAGATTACATACATGCTTTTGATTCTATAAAATGAACAAAATATTAGATTCGTTAACCCAGTATAAAATACTCTCCAAATTAATAAGACTAATGAAACTACCTCTTGAAAAAGACAACAGCAGAAGTAAAAGTAAACAACGCATATACGATGGAATTTAGAGTGGAAAGCGGAGTAAAACAAGGTGATCCGCTCTCTCCCACACTATTCAGTCTGGTAATTGACACGGTATTAAAAAAACTTGATCTGAGAGGTAACATTTCTACACGATTCAGACAACTTACAGCTTATGCAGACGACATTTTGATAACAGCACGTACCAAACAGTCACTAATTGATACATTCTAACAATTACAGAATAACTCTATGGAAGTTGGATTAATAATAAGTGAGAAGAAAACTAAATACCTAAAATGTACAAAAAAGATATCAGAACCGAGAATTTAAATATTAACAACTTACATATAGAGCAAGTTCAACAATATAAATACCTGGCGTCCATCATAAATGATAGTAACTCAATCGAAGTAGAGATGAAATAGAGGATATCTCTTGGTACTAAGGCATACCATGCAAACCAAAAGTTCTTTAAAAGTAGATTGGTCACCAAGTATTCGAAATTAAAATTATATAGAACAGTAATAAGACCATTAGTGACCTACGCCTCGGAAACATGGGCGCTGAAAAAACCATAATTCAGAAACTGTTAGTCTTTGAGAGGAAAATTTTAAGAAGAATATTTGGGCCCACTAAAGAAAATCAAATATGGAGAATCAAAACCAACGAAGAACTAGATAGAGGTGCATGCGCCATTTTACGTTGTCATCTGTGGCCTGTCCGCCTGTACAATATTTTACCCCATTATCTCATAAACGGCACGATTTTCTAAAAGGAAGTTACTGAGCATAAAATGTGTACTTCGATTTTCTTTACAACTCTTATCTGAAACACCATTCATTCTAAGAATTCAGCGAATATTACCGTAAACATACATAGGTGTTCTGTGTAAAGTACCAGTTATTCTTCTTAGATTGTAATGTAACTTGAATTTTCTCAACAGATTTTCGAAAAATATCAAATTTTATGAAAATCGTCCATTGGAGCCGAGTTGTTCAATGTGGACGGATGGGTGGACAGCTGAACAGACAGACGGACGGTCAGTCAGAGAGAGAGAGAGAGAGAGAGAGAGAGAGAGTGACAGAGACAGACAGATAGACGTACAAGGGCTAATAATCTTGCAATTTTTCGAACGTCCCTAAAGGGCTTGCAGGTGTCCTAGCCAACGAGTCACTGAATCAAATCAATCTGCCTCATATTCATGCTGCTCTAAAGTCAAAGAATCTGCGCTCTTCCGAGACATTACGCTTCGTAGAGTGGTATTTAGCGCCGACGTTTCGGTACAACATACCGGTCCCATCTTCAAGGGTCAAAAATCCAAGAAGGCTTGGACTTGAGAATGGGACCGATAGGTTGTCCCGAAACGTCGGCATGTATTTTCCACTCTACATTATGTAACATTTCAGAAGAGCGCAGATCTTCTCTACATGGTGGCGGAAGCCTGAAATCTCTCAAAGAGTCTTCGTCCGGGAAATTAAAACGGAATTGAAAACACGTTGAAGTACCCAAATTGAGAACAAGTTTAAGTTTGCTTGAAATGCCTTGTAATATGTGCAAAAAAACAAACAATCATTCCCATTCAGCAGACCATTCCTTAATAAATTCAGCCTCTTATCCACTCGCAGCCCATGTGGTTTCCTTTATTCAAGCCTTCAAAGTAACATGTTCTAAGCGTTTCTCACCTCCACCATGTAAATAAACCTCATATTTTTATCGCTCCGTTCATATCTGATAAAAAGTGCGAATTACGAAAGCTCTTACTCCGTAATTGTCTCAGGTTTCCCTTTACGTCATCGCTCTGCATTACAAACGTTTCTTCCTTACTATGTTTTGAATCACCTGCCATGCTTTGTATTCCCCTGCGTTGAGAGACCACAAATATTCTATACTCGTACAGACACAAACGGACAGCTCATCGACACCTTAACTAAAATCCCATTCGGAGCAAGCTGAAGATAACCCAGGTCGCTCATTACTATTTTTGCAGGTACATTTTAATACCACTCTTCTTTCCAGTCTTAGACTTCCGTAGCTGTCTCTACCGTTGAAAATTCCTAAATAGGATTTGAACTCATTTTTTATTTCCCTAATTTTCCCAGATATGTTCCAGATATTCTACTTTTCTCACTACCTCTTAAAGAGCAAAAGATGAACTTTTTCATTAAATTAATTTTTCCCCTTCTTTGTTATTTCCAGTACATTAGTCCAAACATCTTTTCTAATATTTTCATTTTTAAATGCTTTTATTTCGTGCTTATTTCTGACAATGAATAAACTTGAAGTGTCACGTACAGCGGGGAGATTGTAGTAGAACATAGCAAGTGATGTATCACTATCCTGCTAATATTAGAGTTCTGTTAATTTTATAAAGCAAGGTGACAAAGACCTTATCAGTGTCGAATGCACTCACGCAAAGTTCAAACTGTCGCTCTACACCATTTGACTCTAATGACATACGCACCGGAGGGGGAAAAAACGCATAATATTTTCATTACGAGATACGTTTAATAAATAACCATATAAAATCACATTTTATTTTCTGTCTTCGCCATAATTACTTTTACTGATTTGTATTTAAGTGTTAATACAAACATTTAAACACAACGCGAACATAACTTACGAATGCATGGAATGGCGGTAATGATAAGAGAAACAAACAAGTATTTTTTGAGAGCCATATATTTTATTATAAAAATGTGAATTATATTTCAATAATTATGCAAATTAGTAATTTATATTTATTCACAATTTTCACTACAACAATATTCAAAGTACCGAAAAATTAGAAGATAAAATTTCATTGACTTTCTATGTTGCTTTTTTTCCAGCTTAATAAAGATTGTCACAGAACTTTTAAGCATATTAACCTTTTGAAGCCGGAATTTTACATTTAAATTTTAGCACACCCTGTAGGTAAAATGCGAATAATACAGAAACCAAACAAGGTAGCATTATGAAATAAAAGACATTTTGAAGAGAAAAAAACGGAGATTATGCAGCATGTTTAAAATATTCAGTATGTATATTTGTTGAATAAATATTTAAAATGTAGCGTCTGGAGGTTAGCGCTGCGGTACGACTTATTATATATATATA
>Ga0209628_10003599_pt1 | contig 10932 bp, 4 predicted proteins | sample TergutCu122P4_FD_187285 | JGI IMG/M metagenome (GOLD analysis project Ga0209628, IMG submission 187285) | Cubitermes ugandensis P4 segment gut microbial communities from Kakamega Forest, Kenya - Cu122 P4 (SPAdes) (version 2) | ecosystem: Host-associated > Arthropoda: Insects > Digestive system >...
TGAGGGGTGTATAAAGGGTTTTGGTGAGGAATCCTGAGGGGAAAGAAACCACTTGGAAGACCCAGGCGTAGATGGGAGGATAATATTAAGATGGCTCTTCAGAAGTGGGATGTGGGGGCATGGACTGGATTGATCTGACTCAGAACAGGGACAAGTGAAGGGCACTTTTGACTGCGGTAATGAACCTTCGGGCTCCATAAAATGCGGGGAATTCCTTGACTATTTGGTACCCGGTTAGCTTCTCAAGATGACTCTGCTCCATGGTGTAAATAAATAATAATAATAATATGTACACAAACTGTAAACAGCAACAAATAGCAAGGACAATTACGTGTTGCGAGGAACCACCTCCTTCAATAGTCCCACAAAAAAAAGACCACCATGCGACGAATCGCGCCTCACATACATGATCTGTGCCTCATATTTTCTGCCATTTTTTTTTATTTCGTCCATGCCATAACACAGAACGCATGATCATAGAAGGCCGTCCACGGCCTTCTGATACAAAGTGTTAGTTTTGTGTGGCGAGGTAAATTGAGTGTGTTATGGGTTGTGAATTGTGTAGAACTTTTATGAAGGTTAACTGTGGCAGTGTTTTAGTGTTATTATTATGTTAGCTTTACATTAGTTACAAAAGAAATAAATATTCGTAGTCGGAGAAACTGTTACAGAACAAGAAATGTTGTGACATTTATCGGCTATGTGACACATGGGAAACATGTGACTTTTGCTGCTGACACGTGCTGGTGGTTGTGACCTCTTATTGGTGTCTTGTTTTTGAAACAATCAGAAAGTAATTAGTACTGAACATGTGACGTACTGTTCAGATTGTTGAGAAAAAGTTGGTTGTATATACGTCATGCCACCGTGCACCAGCCGCCGTTATACGCAAAATGAGTGGTAGCAGAATTTTGTAATAAATTGTAAATGGTAGTAGGTAGGTATCTTTTGCTTCACTTACTCCACAGGTATAGTTGTGGCTAGCGTGACGCATTTAACTATATGTACAGGTTACGCATACATTAGTATATGTTTGGTAATAACGTGCATAGTCCAGGCATACAGAATTTTGGTTGGAAATCTGAAGGAAAGAGGGAACTTGGAATGGAGTTTTGGATGGAAATATAATGTTCAGATAGGCCTTCGAGAAGTAGGGCATCAATGGGAGGAGTATATTCACTTACTTGGGATAGGGTGAAGTGGTTAGGCATTTGTTATTCTGTCAAACATAAGTATCAGTTGCTCCACTTCACACCTAACATTATGTGGATAATTGTTTAGTAGATTTGTTGTCTATACGAAGAATTAGCTGCTTTTTTTTTATCTTCACAGAAACTTTATAAAGTGCTTGAGGACCATTTCTGGGCAGTTTATATAAATAAAATGGCAAATGAGTTGTTTGTTCTGGCAGAAGTTGACAACCTTAATGCAGTATTCACCCCACTGAAATCAGCACACAGAATTAAGGTGAGTACAAACTGTATTAATTTACTAAGGCACAGGTGATTAGATGTTTAACTTAGAGAACCAAGTCAGACCTGTGAGAATTGTGCAGAGGTTGCAGTCCATTTTAATCTGGTATGACATATATATATAAGGAAATTGGGAAGTTTAGACAGCATAGTGTCTAGGCTATGGCTGGTGTGGACAGTTGGGAGAAACTGGAGTTTGATTCCTGGCAGGAGCAGAGATCTCTTCTCTGCAGCTTTCATCCCACCTCTTAACCCACCCTATGCCTGGGTACTGTGGCTCTTTCTCCAGGAGTAAAGCAGGTGGGGCATGTAACTGACCGACTCACTTCCATCTAGTGCTGGGGTTAAGAATGCATGTGCATATAGGTCTACTTCTCCATATTCCTTCATGATATGATGCTTAATTAAGCTCAAAACAATTTTTCTTTTACTTGTATGGGGTGCAAATATGGTTGAAAAGCGAGAGAGAGAAAGAGAGTGTATGTGTGTGTGTATGCTTGTTTGCCCCATTGTGGTTTGTTGTGCTCTGTTTGAGGTTGAAGGACTGTGTTTTAAGTTTGTGTGAATTATTTATCTCTGGTAATAAACATTACTAATCCTAAGACATGATGTTATTAGTAATATGTGTTTACTTACATTTCTTGATGCAATGACTCACTGGCTAAGCTGCAGTTTACCCATTTCTGCTTTCCATGATAACATTGTGTTACCTCATTATTATTTTCAGTACACTTGCTTCAGTGTTTCTCGAAACTTCCTCATTTTTGGTGCAACAAGTGGGGGACTGTACGTTTTCAGACGTGAGCCATGTATTTTTCTTCAGCTTCTCCCAAATAAGGTAATATCTCTTCATTCATTTTGTGAGAGAGCAGAGGAGGCTTCTTCCATGATGGCTAATTTAGTTCACTACCTTTTTGAGGGCCACAGACTTCTGTGTTCTGTACTTCCCTTATCATTTCCACACATTTCCACATTCCACCACATCTGTATCTAAAACCAGCACCAGGATTCCTAGTTGGATACATGACAGTGCCAATGAAGTGTGGACCAGTTTATTTTACCTTAATTTATTTTTGTTACATGTTTTTATTTTCATTCTGATCTTATTTCTTTTCTCCTGCCAGTATTATATCACCAAGCACTATATTCTTACTGTATCTCTGTCAGTGCTGTGTAATCTGAGAATGTGAGAGTGTTTGAAAATTCGATACATGTTCCACCCACCCGCCTATCATCTGACCTTACATCCATTCACTAGTCTATGTCCAAACTTCCCTGCCAGTCCAACAAGGCCTTGCCAAATGCATAGCATTGTTAATTCCATTGGTTTGTCATCCCAATTGCTCTTTCACCACTCCAGCTGTCCTTACCTATACAGTATTCCCTGTGGACACAGGTACTCTTCTTTGGCTATGGGACCCTGAATATAAAAGCATTACAATCCTTCAAAATTGACATTTTGTGACATCCCAGCAAACATGAATCTTAGTAGCACTACCATGAGAACCTCAGATCTCATATGGTTGACACCCCGTTGTGTTTGGAAGGTCCAAGCTTGAAATCCAGAGGGTGGCTGTTCTGATCTAAGGTTTTTTTATGGCCTGTTCACTCCTTATAGGCAAGTGTCATGACAGTACTTTAAGTGGGCCACAACTGCTCCACTTCACATCCTTTCCAGTTACTGGTTTACTGATTATCTTATCATTCGATGCTGTATGGTCTGACCTATTGACAGCATCGCTATATAAAATATAAATCACTAAAATAAAAATGCAGTATTAAGAAATAACAACTTCTGTTGTTCATATGAATATGTGACATAATTTTTGTGTGTCCAATATTCAATTTTGCAGGACGGTTCTGTAACACAAGTGTCAGTTTCACCAGATGAGAAATTTTTTGCATTTTCCACCATGAAGGGAGTAGTATGCTTAGTAGAAAGAAGCCAGTCTTTGAAAGTTCGTCGCATCCAGATGTCTGTTGAGCATCATGGTTCTGAAGTCACAGCAATGCAGTGGAATCTCTGTAGCAGTGAACTGTTTGTTGGTGATGGTTCTGGAAAAATATCAGTTGTCAGTGCATCTGCTTTTGTGGTAAGCATCACACTGTAGTACTAGCAACTAGATTTTATAAAATTATAATGCAGTGTAATTTTAAGCAGTGCTTTTGAGTTACCACCTAGTTTGATGAAAACTCTAAGTAATGATAATTTCTTTATTCAGGGTCGGTACTTGATAATTCATCGGGAATTGTTTTGAGCATGTGTAACCGAAATAATGGTCTTATGTAATTAACTGTAGAAGTGTCATCACTACACTGCTAATATATGAGTACTGGGTGGCCACAGAGTCTCATTATCCCCTGCAGAATTTTTGACATTGGTGCTACAAATTTTTCCCTGTACAACTGTGGTATTATCTTCCTGCATTACACATTTTACAACATACTATACAAGCCATAATTGTCATGTGGACATGTTTGTACTTTATAATTCTCATGACAAGAATAATTCTGTGCCATGTTCTGTGGGACATTGAATGGAGTATTTGTGAGGTGACTTGATCAAAAGCAAATCTCACTGCTTGATTAAGGTACTCAGTGGTTTTGTAGAACTGCTGTGCAGCAGTCTCCTTTAGGAAGCCCCAGAATAAACTATAACTTGGTGACAAGTCTGGGTGTCAGTGTGGCCAGTCAAATGAAGCGGGCAGCGCTGGTAACCCACGGCCAAACCAGTGTTCTCAGAAACCCTCACTAAGGTGTTCCCAAACAGCAAGTGCATATTGTCCTGATGTCCGGTCATGTTGGAACCAGGCATTATCCTAAATGCTTAAGCTTTCCTGTTGGAACACAAACCACATTTTGCAATATGTCCAGATGAGTGTGCTGTTTAACAGGACCATCAAAAAAATGTGATCAGAACAGATGTTTACTCTCCATCCAAGTGTATATCATGATGTGTGGAGGATTATGTTCCAGTTTCTGAAAATAATGTGGATTCTTCTTGGACCAGAATGCAATTTTCTATGATCAACAGCTTAGGTATATGCCACATTTATCATTAAAGTGGCCTTTCCACATTTTGCAATTGTGTTAATGTCTGAATCATCCTTGCACATTCATCCCGTCTACAGTTTAAATCCATGTCTTTTAGCTCCTGACTGAACACTGGGCGATGTGGGTGCAATTTTAAGTCAACCTTCATGTAATTTTACAGTGTTGAATGTGATATTTACAGTACCACTCATCATGTACAGGTTGACTTTGTGGAGACCTGGCAATACATTCCTTGACCAATTTGCACTGCCACCCTCTAATTGATGGCCTTCCACTTATTGGCTTCTCTTCTATGTTACTGTTGCTAAGAGTTTGTGCTGCCATTACAAAAGTGTTCGTTTTGGAGGGATCCTTGTCTGCATTAATGCTGGAAATTGTCACGCATCTGGTTCATTGTCTTTCCTGGGTGTGGATGTTTATGTGTCCAGACATTGATGACAATCTGTTGTCCAGTGGTATAATTGCTTGTGGCATTCATGGTGTCATTCACCTAAGCTGCATGTGAAGATGAAATTAGATGTTGCTCACATTTCTGCAGGGGTAAGAAGACATCACTACCCTGTACGATACATACAGAAGCTCCATAACAACTTCAAGTGTTGGGGAAAAAATACCATGTAAATGTTTCTGACATTGTAGTTAAGATAAATCACGTTTTCAGATATAGCAGTTATTGTAAAGATCATGTGAATTCAGCTCAGGCACCACAGTTATTAGTTAGGGCCTAAAATGTGTGACACATGGCAACTGTAGAGTTAAAAAAACTCAGAAACAGACAATTAATGTATAAAAAATATGGAATAAAAATGAGTGAAATACATGATGATAGCTTCATTTAATTCAGTGTGACAGAATTTATATTGCCCTACATTTCTTGGTTGGAAACTGAACAGTCTGCCTTCAGGTGTGGCTTATCCCCACTCAACCAGTGCATTTACGGAGTTACTACCTTTTTCACAGTGCTCTTTTTGTAGTGCATGGTTTGGGTGACACACTGCACACTGGGATGTATGGTTTGGTGGTTGAACTGAGACATCATACACGATTGCAAGGGTTAAGTTACCATGACATCGTCCAGATTTCTCTGGTCATACTGCTCCCAAGCAGGTTAGATTATAAAGCATGTAAGAAGGTATGTAGAACCAGACAGCTGTGGGGTGAATGACAAGACAGTCAGGGTTGGGTGCCTGGCAGGGCAGAGATTAACTCTTCCATGTCCTCACTAGCTCTGGTATCCAGTGGGTCCTAGAAACGTTTTCCCAGTGGTAAGGCAGCTGGAGCATGATGCTATTCACTATCACCATCAGGCACAAGATGTTAAGAAAGACTGAACCCATATTTCTACAAGAAAGCCTTAACTCATGGTTGGTTGTAGTGCTAGTCCTTTTAGATGGTGTGTAACAAGAATTTGTCAAAACTATATAGTGAGAGATCTGCTGTGTTTGGTTCAAGTGTTCAATTCCAGACACACAAGCATTTTGCATTTACTATGTTCTGCATTTTTCAGAATATAATGAAATTATTTTATGCATTTCAGGCAAAAAACATGTTCCAGGCACCATTCTTCACATTAATGCAACTGGATTCTCGTATTGTTCAGTTGGACTCGTGTTCAGACCTGTTGCTGGTGTCAACTCTGTCTCGCTGTTACATTTGTGAGACTGTGAAGGAACAGTACTGCCAGATAGGTCAAAAACTAAGAGAGGGAGAGTATGGGGCATGTTTCTATGCAGCAGGGGAACAATGTGATGTATCGTTAGGATATCAGCAGCAGGGTGCTACCTTGGGTACTGCATGTACCTCACTAATGGAAGGCCAGAAATTGGCAAGCTATGAAGGCCTGCAGAATTTAAAAATGTTCTGTGCACGTCCTGGCTCTCGCTTGTGGGAGGTACACATTGATGGAACAGTGCTCAGTACACATCACTTCAAACAAGCATTGGCTGTTCCTCCCACTGGCATTACAAGACCGCATGACATACTGCAGGGTGGCAATGTAAAGGAGGCTAGTCAAAGTGAAACATGGAGTCAACAGTCATTTAACTTTACAAAACTATATATAATTGCAAAGAAATTTTTATTCACTTTCAAAAGGGATGGAATCTGTGTCCTTGATCCTGAAAAGGGTAAGGTTGTATTGTGGAATAATAGTTTCAGAGATATTGTGGATGCAAAAACACTGAATGATGTAATGTACGTATGGACCTCATCAGGACACATTCATGCTGTGATGATGTTGCCTGTGGATAGATTTCTAGTCAGATTGTATTTGCATAAGCAGTATGGTCTTTGTGCTAAGCTGTGTGAACAGCATAATGACTACCTAATGGAGTTAGCTCAAACATCTACTAAACTTCAACTTCTGGCAGATCTTGGAACTAAACTTGAAAATAATGAAGTAGCTAAAAAAATTTCTCCTCTACTACAAGAGATTGGAAAGCGTGCTGAAGAGAAACAAAATGCCCGGAGATTGAAGTCTGGAATATTTCTTGTGAGAAACATGCAGTCACTTCACAGTAAGGTGGAAGAGGGACAGGACATATCATTACAGGCATGTCCACATGTTCAAACACCGATAGAGAAGTCACGTTCATTAACTGCTTCACCAGAAAATAATCGGAGGAAGAAAAGTGAAGGATGCCAAAAGGATTGGAAATCTGTCAGTACCACATCACTGCCTGAACTAGTTCACCACCTGAATGACCTGAATGGAACAGGCATATTTACAGAAGATGGTACCCAGTTTCATAAGGAACTGTGTGCCCTAGATGTTCTTTCTAATTCTGAGGGCAATATTCTGGTTTCTCAAAGAAATTCAGAATTGAAGAGTGTTAGAGTAAGTGATACAGATCCTTCATTCCCTCCAGAAGCTCTCCAGGCACTGAAAGAAGTGAGGCATTCTGTGTTATGGAGGTCACTGAGAGAGAAGTGGCAAGCGTTAGAGGGGAAAATGAAACTTTTGGGTCAGGATATAGCATTAGAACCTTTGGCTATAACAGCAGCTGATTACCAAGAAGCTGTTCTTGAGGAAGAACTCTCAAATGAAGATGTAGAGCTTGTATATTCTAGTAGTGATAAGTTGAAGACTGGGTTATATTTTCCTGTGCTTGATGTATCAAATGTTGTTGACCTGTGTGTCCGCCTTATTACACATGAACAAAATGGAGGCAATAAGTCTGAATTGATATATGAGTTCCTGAATGCTATCAGTAACATTCACCAGTTATTTGTCACAGAAATAAGAACCCACTGTAGTATGGCAGATGATACAGCACGGACTTCAAATGTGAAATCTGAATTAAATATGGTTGGTTCCTTTCCATTTGCTCACTATTTTACTGATGATGTTATTAAAATTATTCGTGACAAATTCCACTTCGCTCTGCAAACCAGGTATCTCATTACATGGCTTCAAGATAAAATTCAAGATGTACAACATACAGAACAGTTTCCGGAGCATTTTAAACGTCTGTATTCAGAGGATACCCTGAAGCTCGATGTTCTTTTAAGCAAAGTTCTTGTTATTTACTCCGGCCTGCTCGATCCCATACCAACATTGAGATACATACAAACCTCGAACTTGCGTTGCTATTATCTCTCGTTGTGTGTAATTCTTGACAGATATGAAGAAGGCAACTTGTCCTCTAAAAGTGAATATGCATCAGGACATGCCACATACAATGAACTACCACCCCCACTGCTTCTCAGTACTATATTTTTTATGTTCAGTGTGGAATGTGTTGCTAATTGCTGCAAGTTCAGCAAACAGGTTTCTGTGAAAGATGTTTGGTACCTTGTGATGAGACTGCAACAGCATCTTGAAGGCACTGGAAGGAAAACAGATGCAGCGAGGTCCCACTGTTACACTTTATTTCTTTCATATTTGGAGAAGATTCCAGAGTGTAGTGACTGTTTATCAGAAGTGTTTGCTGATGATCAGTTGAGGTCGTATGTTACTACAGCATTTGAGGAGTTGAATTCGGTGACAAGTGGAGTTTGTGCTTGTGGCTTTCCTGTGAAAATTCCTCCAACATTGTGCTATTCAGACCTGGCGGAATTTATTGTGTTGTATTACTGGGAGAATAATCAAGGTTATCTTTTAGAGCTGTGTAAGAAAGTGCCATCTTTGTGGTATCTGGTGTTACGTCAGAGAAGAAATGAGAGTTTCAGTTCAGTTCTTCCACTCATCATTCATCTAGGTGACACATTAGAGCTTGCTAATTGGCTTTCATATATGGATCATGCTGCTTGGGTACAAACACTGGACCTTCTTACCACATTCCAATCTGGCACTTGTTTGAACTGTGGTTCTGTGTTTACAACATTCAGTGCTAAGGTGGGAGGAGTGCTGTGGTCTTCTTTTGGGCTTTTGATAGTGAAAGCCTTGGGTCCACATGAAGCAGTGCGGCTGTTGACAAAATATGCTTCACACATCAAATCAGGAGACTTGGACGCAAGGTAGTACAGGCAGATTTTAAGTGATGGATAATGATTTTAACTAAATAAATTTCCTGATTTACTTGGCACAAAAATTAGCATTTGTTATTAAAGATATTTATGGTTTAATTTGTAGCAGCATGTTTCAGCTCAAAATAATTTATCTTGAGGCTAATACTAATGTCCTTTTTGAAACTGAACATATCATTTAGTACTACTACTTGTTGAATCAAGGATCTCAGGTTTATTAAAGATTTTGTTCTCTGAATTGCAAGTAAAATGCTTAAAATTTGGAACCTCTTAAAAATTCATATTGTTATTTTATTCATAATGTGAGTACAGGGACATTATTTTAAATAACCACAATTCCTTGTTTTTTCATTGGGTTGCTGATGTTGTACACTATGTCCGCTCCCTGGCTTGCTCTCATGCTGCATGTTGGAGAGGGTGCCTAGTCAGTATGAGTTGTCTGCAGTGGCAGGGCATTCCATTCAAGCATCATGTTTTTCTGTGATGCGTACAATAAATGTAATTCCTGCAGCAAGTGCAATTGTAAATTCAGACAAAAATTGTCCCATGTCACTTGTTCCAAACAGGAAAACAATTTACACTTACATGAAAATGTTTTGAGCAATAGGTCCCTGTTCTAGGTGCTTAGAAAACAAGCAGGAGACACACGGGGACTGAGAAACACAGGGTGAAATTTATGCTAGGTTGGAGACAGCAGGCAGGCACATCTGTGTCACAGCACAAAATGTCACAGAAGTAATGCTTGAGAATCCGTATGAGACAACTGTGGTTCACTAAGTCTACAGTACAAATTGTGATGCAAGACTAAATTATGTGAACTGGTGTCTTCGTGGGGTGCATGCTGGAGAAAGAGAAGATTCCACACTAGTTCTGTGTAGTGCTGAAACTTAGTTTCATCTCAGTGAATGTGTGAACTCCCAGAATAACAGTCACTGGTTAGCAGAAATTCCTATGTCAATCCACAAAGTGTCATTACATGATATTACAGTGTGCTGTGAGTGTAGCTAGGATTGTTGGGGGCTCATTTTTTTTTGTCAAACACCACAAATTCATAACAATATGTAATATATATTCTGATTTCATTTTTTGAACACCTGTCCATTACACACGGTCCTGTCCCATTTTTCTTCAAGTTAGTTCAACCCACACGGCAGACAATTTTATATGTTGTTAATGGAGTGTATTTGGTGACAGAAGCAGGGGATTGTGGCCGCCTTTTTCACCAAATTTGAACCTGTGCCGATTTTACTTGTCGAGCTTGTTAAAGGGTCCCATATGTGAACTAAAAATGATGTGGAAAAAACATTTAGAATATAGTGTTTTCAGTTTCACTAGCAATAAACATGTTTGTGAGATGTGACATATATTTGCAAGCTCAAGGGAAACATTTCCAGTATCTTTTTCAAGTATGGTGAACACAAAATGTAATACATGGTAACTGCAGCTCATTGAATTAAGTAAGGCATTTGGACCCCACCGCATGGAAAACTGGAACACTGATGATCATTGCACTGCCTGTCACCAGGCAAAACTGCGTGTAGAATGATGTGTAATCTCGTTTAAAAAATGTCTTGGTGTAAGTGCTTCTGCTTTTAATGATTAGTACTGTTACTGCTTGCAGCATTTATGGAAGGACTACTTTAGTTTTGATAGATATATTATTGTTATTGATTGCTTGCTGTATTTGATTTTCTTCTCTGGGCTGTGCCACCATGTAATTTTGTTGGTGGATACCATTTTTTCACAGGAACTTGCTTCCTTCTGCACAACATGACCTTCATAACCGCAGACTTCTCTCCTAATTCTCAGTTTTACAGCTGTGTTCCAGCTCCAACGTCATATGAACTGATATATTTGAACAAACCACAAAATTCAACACGCTTGCTATCTACATTGTCATTACTCATTGAATATTAAAGAGAGTAGAGGATACTCCAAT
>Ga0209628_10003600_pt1 | contig 10930 bp, 12 predicted proteins | sample TergutCu122P4_FD_187285 | JGI IMG/M metagenome (GOLD analysis project Ga0209628, IMG submission 187285) | Cubitermes ugandensis P4 segment gut microbial communities from Kakamega Forest, Kenya - Cu122 P4 (SPAdes) (version 2) | ecosystem: Host-associated > Arthropoda: Insects > Digestive system...
ATGTCTCTGATATCTTCAGCGCTTTGAAAATATCCATCATTTTACCTACTGTAATAGTCGACGGATTAAAATCCGTTTGGAGTTCTGAAACTCTTTTTGTACCTTTGTCGCGTGCCATGTTTTTTATCGTTTTGAATTAGGCCGCTAAGGTAGTTATTTTCAACGACTTTAGCAAAAAAAAATGGCACTTTTTTTGTCCCTCTACCCTATCTCTATCCTCACTTTTCAAGGATATAGAAGGTGCGAAACATTAGTCTTGTAATAATTCTTTTTTATTTATGTCATCCTCCGAAATGTTAAACTACCTGGCAAGATACTGTTCGTTAGCAGAGCGTTGCCTTTTTGATGTGCGAAAAAAGCTTAAGGTTGAACAGTTTACCACCGAAGAAGAAAAACACATCATAGACTGGCTATTAAAGGAAAAGTTTGTAGACGAAGAGCGATATTCGCGCAGTTTTGTGCATGATAAATTTCACTATAACCAATGGGGAAGGGTAAAAATCGCTTATGAGCTAAAACAAAGAGGCATTCCGTCGGCCATTTGTCAGGAAGCCCTGGCTACGATTGACGAAGAGGAATACCTTTTGGCTCTGAAAGAATTGCTTATCAAGCATAAACGTTCCGTTAAGGGTCGTTCACAGATGGATGTTTTTCAAAAACTTTGTCGATTTGCCTCGGCAAGGGGGTTTGAAACGGAACTTTTTGTCCGTATTTTAAAAACATTGTTCAGGAATAGGGATGATGATTGATTGGTTGAACGATATAGTGAGCTTGTTTTACCCTAATCGGTGTATGTTATGCGAGTTACCCTTAGTCCGTTGCGAGCGATTCATCTGTTTGTTTTGCCATTGTAACCTTCCTCAAACCAATTATCACATTCATAAGGCAAACCCTGCACGGGATTTATTTGCAGGATTTACGCAGGTCAACGAAGTAGCGGCGTACCTGTTTTTTGAAAAAGAAGGTGCAACGCAGAAGTTATTACATTCGTTAAAATATTATGGAAACAAAGAATTGGCCTTTTATTTAGGTCAGACTGCGGCAATAGCGTATAAAAAGGAAGGGTTTTGTGCCTCTGTTGATACCATTGTGCCCATTCCACTTCATCCTAATAAGAAAAAACGACGCGGATACAATCAATCCGAGTGGATAGGCAAAGGATTTGCTGCCGTATATGGGTGCGAAATGGAAACCAAGCGCATAAGCCGTGTCACAGATACAAAAACGCAAACGCGCAAATCGATTTATGACCGCCATGTGAATGTAGAAAAAGTGTTCAACATATCCGAACCGGCATTTTTTGTCGGCAAACATATCCTGCTTATTGATGATGTCATCACAACCGGCGCTACTGTTTCCGCCTGTATTGAAGCCTTTTTACCGATACCCGATGTCAAAATAAGCATTTTTTCCCTCTCTATCGCCCGTGAATACTAAAAAACTCCCCCTTTAAGGGGGCAGGGGGATGTGAAGAATTGAGAATTAGAAAAACTTCAAACTTCCATCTTTATTTTTTTATTTTAAAAAAAGTTGTACTTTTGCGACAAAATTTTTAAACTAAGCGTTTATGAAAATGAAAAGGACAAGTTTTATCGGTAGCGGACTTCTTTTATCCGCATGTATCCTGATAGCAGGTTTGCTTTCCTGTGCAGGAACTAAGCATAACACACTGACTGAAGAAGAGATAGCTAATGGTTGGAAGCTGCTTTTTGATGGTGAGACACTGACAGGTTGGAAGGACTATAACAAGCCCACCTTAAACCAACCCTGGCATGTTGTAAAAGGCTGCATACAAGCCAAAGGCGACGGGAGTGATTCGGATGGTTACCTCGTGACGGTCAATGAATATGAAAACTTCGAGCTGTCGTGGGACTGGAAGTTGTCGAAAGGCGGAAACAGTGGTATGTTATACCATGTTGTCGAACATCCACTGTTTAAGGTTCCTTACGCTACCGGCCCTGAATATCAGTTGATTGACGAGCCTAACTTCCCCGAACCGCTGGAAGAATGGCAAAAATTAGGCGTAGACTATGCGATGCACCTGCCGGACAAAAGTCTGATGAAAGTCAATCCCGCCGGCAAGTGGAACAATGCGAAGATAGTCTTCGACAATGGTCACGTGGAGCATTGGCTTAATGGCGTGAAGATTCTTCAGTTTGAGGCATGGAGCGACGACTGGTTTGAACGTAAGAACAGCGGTAAATGGTCGGATTATCCCGAATACGGGCTTGCGCGTAAAGGTGTTCTTAGCCTGCAAGACCATGGCTATCCGGCTTCGTTCCGTAACATCAAAATCAAAGAACTCCCGCGCAAGAACAGAGAGGTCAATCTGTTCAACGGCGTTGACCTGAAAGGATGGGTGGCGTATGGAACGGAAAAATGGTACGTAGAGAACGGTCTTCTGATATGTGAAAGCGGTCCTGACAAACAATATGGCTACTTATCTACGCGCGAATATTACGACGATTTTGACCTGACGGTAGAGTTTAAACAGGAGGCCGATGGCAATTCGGGCGTCTTTTTCCGCTCATTTATTCCATCAGGAGTCCGAATTAACGGATGGCAGTGCGAGGTAGCGCCAAAAGGTCTACATACCGGAGGCATTTATGAATCATACGGACGTGGATGGCTTGTTAGGCCTGCTCCTGAAAATGAAACCGTCCTGAAAGTAGGCGACTGGAACTTAATGCGGCTTCAAGTGCAGGGCGACCATGTAGTAACTTGGCTGAACGGCGTTGAGATGATACATATCCACGATGCCAAAATAGGCGCCGGTAAAGGACGTATCGCGCTTCAGATACACGATGGCGGTGGCATCCGGGTGCTTTGGAGAAACCTGAAACTCAAAACATTGTAGTTTTTTTCAGCACAGAGACACTGTTTTTTATCTTTTTCTGATTTTGCCTACTCCGAAAGTGGTAGTTATCTTTCGTTTTGGCTCTTCTTTGTAGGTGATAGAGCCAACGCCGTGCACATGTCCCTCTAAGTATTCTACCGGATTGCAACGGATAGAGCCGACGCCGTCGACATGCGCATAGACTGTGTCAGATAATAATCCTATTGCATCAATTTTTCCTGTACCTGCCGTTTCTAAATTAGCTTTTTCGGTTTTTCCGGATAACCCAACCGAGCTAACGCCTTCGGAGCGGACAGTTAATGAATTGACATATAAGCTGTCGGCACGAAAATTACCAACGCCTCTCATTCTAATTTCAAACTCTTCGCCCGTAAATGCGCGATTCATACGGATATTGCCAACATAACCCACCTGAATACTTTTTAACTCATTTATTCGCAGTTTGATTTTCAAGTTGTTATTACCGCGAAGCCTGTTGTCGGAAGATAAAATCAACTGTCCTTCTTGAAGATCATACCTTACCTGGTCTACTAAGTTCTCATCCCCGTTGATTTCGATAGAAGGGGATGCATCTTCAGTTTGTTCGATACTAATCTCAGCATGTAAATACTTCCCGGTTTCCAAATACTTGACTGCCGCATCCAAATCGATTATTTTCTGAGAAGGGATACCATTCCCCCGAATCTCATAATTTTTGGTTATGGAAGCCCAATTCCCCCTGTTATGAAACCAGTTTTGTCTGAAGCCCCTTAAGCCGAAAGAAAAGAAAAGTACCAGAGCTACTATCCATATAATGAGGAATGTCCACTTGACCGACTGATTCATCGGTTTGGGTTTTGAAAATAATGCCACAATACCATACATAATAGCAACCACAGGTATACCTATCAGCAGGATACCGGCTATCATCATGAGAACCGGATGTTTATCAAAGAAGAAGGAAGGTAGGAACCCTAACGCGCCACCGCCGGCTCCTAATAAACCTCCGCCAACACCAAGAAAGACCGCTATTAATACGATAGCTACAATGAAAAGTGCAAACAAAAGCGGCAACCCAACTAAGCACCCTAACCCTGCTAAGCAAACTTTAAAAAAGGAGACAAACAAATCGACCACCCCGCCTACACAGCCTTTCGGTTGGTTGGATGCCGCAGGAGCTGATTGGGAGGCAACCATTTTCCCGATGTTATCCACCGTAATCGGTTTGCCCTGCATCTGTAATTTCTGCTCTGCCGTGGTAGCAGCCGGAACGATAAGCCAGGCGATAAGGTAAGCTAAGATGACCCAAACCCCAAAATTAGTTAAAAAGAACGGCGGGAAAAAGGGACCATAAAAGTTAAAAAACTTCAACGAAGAAAGCACAAAAGGCAAGATGATAAGTATTAACCGAATAGCTACTACGCTCCACCCAAAATAGGTCGCTATACCCGAACAAACACCACCGAGCAATTTGTCTTCCATATTGCGGAAAAACTTCTTTTTCCCTTTCTCCATCTCGGTTAAGGGCGTCTGTCTCTCTTCTTTCGTATCATCCCTGTCGGCAAAATCTGCCGGTTTGCCGACGCGGGAAATCACCTCTTCTACATGTTCAAGGGTAATAACCTGATACCCTAAGCGCGTTTTTTCGCTGAACAACTCCTCGATACGCGCTTCAAAATCCGCGATAATCTCTGCGGCGCCGTCTTCTTTCCGAAAATAAATGCGAAGGTTGCCTAAGTAATTATCAAGTAACCGGTAAGCATCGTCGTCAATGGTAAATACCCTGCCATTGAGGTTTACATTTAATGTCTGTTTCATAATTGTATATTTTTTATAGTTCTTTTAAATGATTGATTGTCTCCTCTACTTCATTCCAGGCCTGCTCCATTTCAATTAAGGATTTTTTGCCTTCCTGGGTTAGCTCATAGTACTTACGGGGCGGTCCCTGGTTTGATTCTATCCATTGATAGTTTAGCAAATTCATATTTTTTAAACGGGTCAACAAGGGGTACAAAGTCCCCTCTACAACAATTAACCGCGCTTCCTGCAACAACTGAATAATATCGTTGGCATACGCTTTGCGGCGGTTCAGAATCAGCAGGATACAGTACTCTAAGATTCCTTTCCGCATTTGAGATTTCATATTATCTACATTCATAACGCTTGGTTTTTTTAAAATTTGACGCCGCAAAGATACAAACAAAATAGTACCATGTATCACATAGTACTATTATTTACGTTTATTTAACGTATGGATACATAAATTAACGTCAATAAAATCGTATCTTACCGAGGTAATCTGTGAGTTATCGAAATCAAAATAGCCCGCGACGGCGACAACTCAGCACAAAAAGCCGAAGAAGCCTACCGCCAAATCAGCAAAAACAACAACGCAACGCCTTACCCCAACGCCTGTTGCCTCGGCTTGTGCATCGACAACACGGAACGGCAAATCACCGCATAGTTCAGCGGATAAAGCACGAAGGCGCGAAAGTAACAACGACATTCCTCGGATTGCAATATAGTAACAACGGCATCCCTGCGCCAAGCTGACCGTAGTTGTTCCTACCCCATGTCCGAATCTGACTGTTGCTCAGGATTGCTTTGTTCCTTTAATGACGTGCTATATGTATCGTCGAAGTATGAAAATTTCAGGTTAAAAGACCGGATTTGAATAAAATGTTGTATTTTTGTGGCGATTTATAAATAGATTTTTTATGCTTATGTTCCGTTTCTATTGGTTTTTTATAATTGCATTGTTTTGTCTGCCGTTACGCGCTAATACTTCGGAAATAGATCAGACGCGCCTGATGTTAAGCCCACAAGCGCAGATAAGCCTCATCACCTGTTCACCCACCGATGATGCAACTTTTACTTTGTATGGTCACACAGCTCTGCGCGTTTATGATCCGGTTGGAAAGATCGACTGGATTTATAACTACGGGATTTTTGACTTCTCTGCGCCAAACTTCACGTTCCGTTTCGCCAAAGGCGAAACGGATTATATACTTGGCGGCAGCACCTTCGACACATTTCTAATGGATTATACTTTACGGGGAAGCGAGATATACGAACAGGTTCTCAACTTACAGCCGGAAGAAAAAGAGGCCCTGTTTCAGGCGCTCGAATGGAACCGCAAACCGGAAAACCGGACGTACCGGTATAACTACTTTTTCGACAACTGCGCCACCCGTCCGCTCATGATGATTGAAAATAACATAAAAGGGATTATTAAGTTTGCGCCGGAATCAACATTGTCCAAACCCCTATACCCCTCCTTTCGAGAAGTAATAAACGAATGTACGCGCGACCACCCCTGGCAGACTTTCGGTTGCGACCTTGTCTTAGGCTTGCCGACCGACCGCCGGATGACGCAACGCGAGACATTTTTTATTCCCGAATACCTTAAAAATGACTTTAATAAAGCAGAAATTGTTCGGGAAGGTATAGCTGAACCGCTTGTTATACAAACAAATATACTCGCACAAGAAAACAGAGAGCCGCTAAAGCCATTATTTATCACAGCGCCGATAACCTGTTTTACGCTGCTTTTCTTCCTTATCATGGCGCTAACATACTTTGAATGGCAAAGAAGAAAATATTACCGCCTTGTCGATGTAGTCCTGTTTTTTTGTGCAGGTATAGCCGGTTGCATCCTCTTTTTTCTGAGTTTTATCTCCGTTCATCCCTGTATATTTCCGAATATCTCGCTGCTATGGCTGCATCCGTTGCACCTGACAGGTATTATCTTTTTTGCAGTAAAAAAATGGAAGAAGATAGCTTATTGGTATCATTTAATTAACTTTGCGGTCGTTATAATCATGTCTGTGGGTTGGTTTTTCATCCCGCAACATTTTAATATAGCGTTTTTACCCTTGATTTTAAGTTTGTCGCTTCGGTCGGGCTGGGCGCTTTTAAGGAAAAATAATTTGACAGGATGAGGAAATTTTTCACTTTACTGATGGCCATAAGTGTCGTCGCTAACATGCAGGCGCAGTTGCTACCAATGCCTAAATTGGTTGTTTGCATCACCATCGACCAGTTGCGAGGCGATTATTTAGAATATTTCAAAGGTTCGTTTGGCGACAGTGGCTTCAAACGCTTGCTGAACGAGGGCATCGTATACAGGCACACACAGTTTGAGTTTTCGAACATCGACCAGGCAAGCGCCTTTGCAACGATTTATACCGGGTCGAACCCCTGTTACCACAGCATTACAGGCAACAAGCGGTACGACTTTGAAAGAGAAAGGGAGCAATCGTGTATTTATGATGCTTATTTTCTGGGCAGTTATACGAACCAGAATTTCTCGGCGAATAACCTTTTATGTTCCACTATTGGCGACGAGTTGAAAGTTGCTTCAAAGGGCGCCGGCAAAGTTTACGCCATAGCTCCCGAACCCGAAAGCGCCGTATTATCAGCCGGACATGAAGCAACTGACGGCGCTTACTGGTTAGATGATTACAACGGTAAATGGGCGACAACAACCTACTATAAATCTCCTTCCTTAGCCTTTGTCGATAAGCTCAATACCGGCACCGAATCGCTGTCGTCACGCTTGTCGTCTTACGTTTGGACGCCCATGCTTGCAGCCGGCCAATACGATGTCTTGCCCTATATCGCCGATAAGAAACAATACCGATATACCTTCAACGAAAGAGAAGTAGGCTGTTATCCGCGCTTCAAGACTTCCCCTTTTATCAATAAGGAAGTGAATCGGTTAGCAATAGAGTTTATCAACAGTGGCAATCTCGGCTCGAATCCTGTGTCCGATATGCTATTGTTAACCTATTACGGCGGTAATTTCCTCGATGTGCAAGATAAGACCTTTACGCAGGAGGTGCAGGATATTTATTATCAGTTAGACCAGTGTATCGCCGAACTGCTAAACGCCATTGATAAAAAAGTCGGGCTGAACAGAACGCTCATCGTCCTGACAGGAACAGGCTATTATACCGATACAGAACCCGTTACTAAAGAGCGATACACTGTCGGAGGGACTTTTTTCCCGAATCAAACTACCGTTCCTCTTCTTAATATGTACTTAAGGTTGACTTACGGTCAAAAAGATTGGATAAAAGGCTATTACAACCAACAGATTTTTCTGAACCGCAAAACGATAGAAGACGAGAACATCGACCTTGCAGCAATACAGGAGAAGGCGGCAGAATTTATCGTTGGCTCGGACGGTATCCAACAAGTGATAACCGGGCATTCGTTGCGCACCGGTCAATGGAACGAAGGCAATGCTTCCTTGCACTACGGCACTTATCATAAAGGGCGGGGCGACCTAATCATCGAACTCAAACCGGGATGGGGCGTTGATGACGGCATGACCGGACAGAAGGGGAAACCCAAACGAAATAACGCTGTTGTCACCCCGCTGTTCTTTTTTGGCAACGGACTGAAGTCGGCTCGCTTCGACCGCTCCGTATATGCCACCGAGATAGCCCCTACTATCACGAATATCTTACGCATCCGTTCCCCCAACGCCTGCAGTGACCTCCCGCTGCCGGAAGTCAGGTAGCACTAAATTACAAAAGAAAGTTTGTAGAAAAAGTTCAAGAAAGTCGAAAAAGCGAAGGAGTGGTCATACGGACGGAAGATTTATGGAAGTAAAGTACAAAAAGAAAGCGCTCGAAGATCGGGATTATTGGAAGCAGCAGGGAAACCTGAAAATTCAAAAACGAATATCCGAGCTGGTCCAAGATATTTGGTGAGTGCAGTCAAATGAAACAAAACTTAAAAAAAAGTAAACAGACGTAAAAGACAAAAGAAAAAGAAACGGCTATAAATTGTTCATGTTTACAAAATTTGTCGTACCTTTGCGCCCAATAAAAATTGAAAGTTATGGCAACGTATCAGATTACATTCAACGAAAGAATGGCGCTTGGGAAAAATCTCATTGCTCTTTTACAATCCGTTCCGGAAGCGGTGACATTCGAAACGCCCCCAAAGAAAGAGGCGAAAAAAAGTGATTTATATCACAGGCTCGATAGTGCATTAGCAGATGTACGATTGATGATGGACGGCAAAAAAAAGAAAAAAACAGCGCAGGTGTTTCTCGAAGAAATACGCAACGAAAAATGAAATATGAGATAGTAACGACTGACGATTTCGAAAAGCATTTTTAGAAACTCGCAAAAAAGTATCATTCATTAGATGATGATTATGAGATTCTAATCAGTGATTTACTGAAAAATCCGACGATGGGCGACGACTTAGGCGGTAATTATCGAAAGGTACGCATGGCAATTGCCTCAAAAAACAAAGGCAAGAGTGCAGGCGCAAGAGTTATTACTTACAACATGCTGATTAACATAGAAAGTGCCGAAATCTATCTGTTGGACATTTACGACAAAAGCCAAAAGGAATCGGTCACGAAAGAGGAAATCCATCAGCTCAAAATTAAGCATAACTTAATATAAACATCAGCTATTTAAATACTTACTCAACTATTGGACGCTATCTCGATCCGAAAAATGATTTTACGTTTAAGCGAATTTTTGGCGAACACCCTGTTTTGCTGCAAAATTTCCTTAACGCAGTAATGCCTTTGGAAAGCGACAGGCAAATTGTGGAATTGGAGTATCTTTCGAGCGAATTAGCGCCGGATACACCCACAAAAAAACACTCGATTGTTGATGTAAGATGTATCGACAATTACAAACGTCAGTTCATTGTAGAAATGCAGATGTTCTGGGGAGATGTCTTCTATAATCGTATTTTGTTCAACGCCGGTAAGGCATTCGTCAAGCAATTGGATAGCGGAGAAAACTATCACTATCTTGCGAACACGGTGCATTTTCAGAGGGAGAATTATACGACAAATATTGGGACATCATCCGTACCGAAAGCAGTTTAAGACAAGAACTCATTCAGAAAGCGCTTGCAAAAGGTGAGGCAGAAGGCGAAGTGAAGAAAGGCTTGGAAAAGGTAGCCATCAACGCAAAAAAGTCCGGATATGCGATTGAAGCTATTTCTGCCATCACAGGATTAACTCCCGAACAGATTAACGAAATTCTAAAACGACATAAATTAATATAAACAAGTGATTTGTATCACAGGCTCGACCGTGCATTTGCCGATGTACGACTGATAATGGACGGCAAAAAAAGAAAAAAAACTTTGGACGAACTCATCAACGAAATACGAAAAGAAGGCGCTTGAACAAATAAAACATAAATTAATCTGTTTTAACAAAAAAATGCGTATCTTTGCGCCAATAAAAATTGAAAGTTATGGCAACGTTTCACATTACAATACAATCCTAATAATGCTTTGGCAAAGAGCATCATCAATTCGGTTAAGTCTGCCGGCGTATTTAAAATTTCAGAAGAAAAGACGCCCTACAAAAGAGAGTTTGTAGAAAAAGTTCAAGAAAGTCGAAAAAGCGAAGGAGTGGTCATACGGACGGAAGATTTATGGTAAAATCTATCAGTTTTAATAAACGCGAAAGAAATAAGAAGTAATCAGACATGGAGCTTTTGAATGAAATTAAAGACGCAATAGTCGCTGAAATCAATCCGGACAAAATAATTTTGTTTGGTTCGTATGCTCGCGGGGACAATAACGAGCATAGCGATATTGATTTGATGATTTTAAAAAAAAATCCGGGAAACGTGCGTCAAGTTGCATCGAAGGCGTACGTTTGTTTGAGGTTTGTTCAAAAGCCATTGGATATTTTTGTGATGGACACCGATTTGTATTACGAAAGCATTAACAAGAATGGCTTGATTTATAAAACAATAAACAAAGAAGGGGAAGTGATATATGGGTGATTATAAGAAGTTTTTAGATATTGCTTGGGGTGATCTGGAATACGCAAAAGTACCGATTTCGGGCAAAATGCGCATGGCTAACTCATGTTATATGGCACATCAGGCAGCCGAAAAGGCATTAAAAGCATATGGGGAGTTCTAAAAACCCCTGATTTTTCTTTTTCACTTTTTGGTTTCATTTTTTTTATGACTACCGTAAAGTTCATTGTCCCACTAATTAATTATAACTATACACCTAAAATTCTATATACACCTAATATTCAACACTATATGATTTCTGCTTGTTCACAAAAGGGCATAGTTATCCCTCAAG
>Ga0209628_10003601_pt1 | contig 10928 bp, 7 predicted proteins | sample TergutCu122P4_FD_187285 | JGI IMG/M metagenome (GOLD analysis project Ga0209628, IMG submission 187285) | Cubitermes ugandensis P4 segment gut microbial communities from Kakamega Forest, Kenya - Cu122 P4 (SPAdes) (version 2) | ecosystem: Host-associated > Arthropoda: Insects > Digestive system >...
TGGCTGACGCCGCACTCAGGCGCAACTACAGCGCCCCGGTCACGCTGCTGTTTTCAGCGCGTACCGCCGACGATGTCTATGCGCAGGGGCAACTGGCTTATTGGAAGCACATGCATCGCAACTTCAAATCGTTGATCACGCTCACGCGCGAGCAACGCGGAGGCATGCTGCATGGACGGATTCCAGACATTCTTCCGGACCAGTTTCCGGACCTGTCGGAATACAGCGTTTTCATTGCCGGCAGCCCCCAGTTCTCCGAGGACTGCCTGGCGGTCGTCAAGCGGCTGGGCGCCAAAGATGAACTGCTTCACATGGAAAAGTTCGTCGACATGAGTGCACCGCACTCTGCCTGAACCTGCGCCTGCGCCGATACCGGCTACTCTCTCACCGCCCGCATGTCTCCGGACATTGCGGGCTTTTTTCTGGCGCGCTCAGCATGGGTGCATTACCGTAGGGCGCCCGCCCGGCCTGAGTATCCAAGCTGGTGTTGAGAAAGAGGGAAAAGGAAAGAAGTACCAACACTTGAGCCAAAGCTGCTCTAAAACTACCCATCCGGGTAGGGTTGATGCGAGCAACGCTTCTTAAAGTTGGGCCATCCGCATACAAGGTACAAGGGCGCTTGTCTGGCTGTCGGGGCCTGGCGCCGGAAAGGAACCCGCAATGGTCAATGAAGGAGAGTTGCTTTGGACGCCGCGCGAGGAGTTCGCGCGAGGATCGAACATTGCCGCGTTCATGGCGTGGCTGAAGCTGCGGCGCGGACTGGCTTTTTCCGATTACGACGCGCTGTGGAAGTGGTCGGTAACCGATATCGAAGCCTTTTGGGCTGCGCTCTGGGAGTATTTCGACATCCTCTCCGACACGCCGTACCGCTCGATCGTCAGCGGCCAGGAGATGTTCGGCAGCCGCTGGTTCGAGGGTTCGCGCGTGAATTACGCCGAGCATATGCTGCGCTCGTACGAACGTGACGATATCGTTTTTCATCATGAATCCGAGTTGCGGCCAGCAGGCCGGATAACCTGGCGCGAGTTGGGCGCAGCCGTGCGCCGGTTGGCCACTTCGCTGCGCGAACTGGGAATCCGTCCCGGCGACCGGGTGGCCTCCTACATGCCCAATATCCCGGAGACGGCCATTGCGATGATGGCGACGGCCGCCATCGGCGCGGTGTGGTCAAGCGCGGCGCCGGAGTTCGGGGTCAAGACGGTCGTCGAGCGCTTTTCACAAATCCGCCCGAAACTGATCTTCGTCGCCGACGGCTACCGCTTCGCCGGCAAGGATTACAGCCGCGTCGAGGAAAGCAGGCAAATCGTGGCCGCTCTCGATAGTCTGGAAAAGGTGGTGCACTTGGCCTACCTCCATCCGGAGACTGTCAACTCGCCGCCGGACGGCAGTCTGCCGTGGCATGCCTTGACGGGCGGTAAGGCGATCGCGGCACGGGAGTTTCGCTTCGAGCGCGTGGCGCACGATCATCCCCTGTGGGTGGTATTTTCATCGGGCACCACTGGGCTTCCCAAGGCCATCGTGCACAGTCACGCTGGGGTGCTGCTGGAGCACCTGAAGAACCTTTCTCTCCACGTCGGCCTGGGCCGCGATTCGTGCCTTTTCTTCCATTCGACAACCGGCTGGATGATGTGGAACATTCTGATGGGGGCGTTGCTCACCGGCTCCGCGGTGGTGCTCTACGACGGCAGCCCAACGCATCCCGGGGCGGACCGCTTGTGGCAACTCGCCGAAGCGGCGCGGGTGACTTGCCTTGGCGCGAGTCCGACTTTTGTCCAGATCATGCGCCAGCAGGGATTGAAGCCCCGCGAGCACTTCGACTTGTCCGCGCTGACGACCATCTTGATGTCCGGCTCGCCAGCAACGCCGGAAACCTTCGAGTGGTTCCACGAGGAAGTCAAGCGCGATTTGTGGGTGGTCTCGTCAAGCGGCGGCACCGAGATCTGCTCCGGCTTTGTCGGCGGGTGCCCTATCCTGCCGGTATTCGCCGGCGAGATCCAGGTGCGTATGCTGGGCATGGACGTTCATGCCTGGGATGATGCCGGGCACGAGCTCGTCGATGCCGTGGGCGAACTGGTCGTTACCAAGCCCTTTCCATCGATGCCGATTTTTTTCTGGAACGATACAGACGGGCGGCGTTACCACGAGTCGTACTTCGAGCATTTCGACAAGGTCTGGCGGCATGGCGATTTCATCAAGATCAACGGCCGCGGTGGCGCCTACATCTATGGCCGCTCCGATTCCACGCTCAACCGTCACGGCGTGCGCATTGGCACCGCCGAAATTTACCGGACGCTGGAAACCGTCGAGGAAGTGGCCGACAGCCTGATCGTGTGCTGCGAACTGCCAGACGGCGACTTCTTCATGCCGCTGTTCGTGCGCCTGAAGGATGGACTCGAACTCGATTCGGCAACCATCGCCAAGATGCAGACACGCCTGCGGCGCGATTGCAGCCCGCGCCACGTTCCCGACAATATTTACCAGGTAGACGCCATCCCCTACACCTTGACCGGTAAGAAGATGGAAATTCCTGTGCGCAAGATCCTGATGGGCGTCCCAGCCGAAAAAGTAGCCAGCCGCGATTCGATGATGAATCCCGGAGCGCTCGACTGGTACGTCGATTTCGCAAGCAAGCGGATGGCAGGCCCGTGAGGCCGGCCTCTTCAGATGGTTTTACGTAGGCTGGCCACCGGAATACGCAGCGCCTCGCGGTACTTGGCGACGGTGCGGCGCGCGCACTCGATACCCTGCTCCTTGAGGATTCTGGAAAGCTGACTGTCCGATAGCGGTTTTTTTGTATTCTCGGCGGCGACGAATTGCTTGATCAATGCGCGCACCGCGGTGCTCGAGGCGCTGCCGCCGGTTTCAGAACAGAGCGCGGAACCAAAAAAGTATTTGAGTTCCACCGTGCCGAAAGGGGTTTCCATGTATTTGGCGGTGGTCACGCGCGAGATGGTTGATTCATGCAGGCCGAGCTCATCGGCGATCTCGCGCAGCACGAGCGGGCGCATCGCGAGTTCACCGTGCACGAAAAAGCTCTTTTGCCGCTCTACGATCGCCCTGGAAACGCGCAGGATCGTGTCGAAACGCTGCTGGATGTTCCTGATGAACCAGCGCGCCTCCTGCAATCGCTGCGCCAACACCTGGCTGCCCTCGCCCTTATGCTGCTTGAGCGCGCCAGCATAGATATCGTGCACGCGCAAACGCGGCATGACGTCGGGGTTGAGCTGTACGCGAAATTGAGGCGTGGCGCCGCGTCCTACCCGGGTGACGATCACGTCGGGAACGATCACGTTGTGCTCGACATCGGCGAAGCGCCGGCCCGGCTTGGGTTCAAGCCGCACGATGAACTGTATCGCCGCGCGCACGGTGGGTTCGTCCGAACGGGTGAGTATGCTCAGCCGCTTGACGTCACGCTTGGCCAGCAGCGTCATCGGCTGCTTGCAGATCGCCAGCGCGGTCTGGCGTATGCGTGCCTGCGTCTCGTCCTCATCGGGATCGGCCAACGCGCGGATCTGGATCGACAGGCACTCGCCGAGACTGCGCGCGCCAACGCCGGGCGGATCAAGGCTTTGCAACAATCCGAGCGCAACCTGAAAGTGGTGCACCAGCTCATCGAACTGGTCGTTGTCATCGCCCGCAAGCGCCGATGCAAGCGCGGGCAGCGATTCTTCGAGGTAACCGTCATCGTTGAGCGACTCGATCAAAAACCGCAGCGCAACACGGTCCTCGTCGGAAAGCCGCAACGCGAGCGCCTGGCGATGCAGGTAGTCCTGCAATGACTCCTGGCTGCGCGCGAGTTCGGCCGCGTCGGCGCGCTCGTCGGCATCGCCAAGACTGCTCGCGCGCATGGGCGCATCACTGTCCCACTGGGCATCATCGGACTCGATGTCCATGCTGCCGTCACCGTCCCAGCCAAACTCGGCTCCGGCGCCATCATCGGTGTCGTCCGCGAAGGCATCCGATTTGTCTGTTGCTTCTGCCGCTTCTGCCGCTTCTGTCTCGGCCACGCCGGCGCCAATAGCCACGGGCATGGCTGCTGGTTCATCGGTATCGGCATCGGGAACCGGCGGTGTATCGGCGCCGTCCAGGTCGCCCTCCTCGCGCGGCGCCTCATCTTGCATACGCTCGAGAAAAGGGTTCTCATCGAGCATCTGTTCGACTTCCTGGTTCAGATCCAGGGTCGAGAGCTGCAGCAACCGGATCGACTGCTGCAACTGCGGCGTCAAGGTCAGATGCTGCGACACCCGCAGCGACAGTCCCTGCTTCATGGCAGCGGCCGCAGTGCCAACCAATACACGCTGGGAAACACTAGTCCCTCACATCCGGAAGTGTTCACCGAGATAGACCCGGCGCACTTCGGTGTTATCGACGATCTGCGCTGGCGTGCCCTTGGCGAGCACGCGGCCATCGTTGATGATGAAGGCGTGATCGCAGATGCCCAGCGTTTCGCGCACGTTGTGATCGGTGATCAGTACGCCAATCCCGCGTCCCTTGAGAAAACTGATGATGCGCTGGATCTCGATGACCGCGATCGGGTCGATGCCGGCAAAAGGTTCATCGAGCAGGATGAAGCGCGGCTGCGTTGCCAGCGCGCGCGCGATCTCGACGCGCCGCCGCTCGCCACCGGATAGCGACAGTGCCGGCGAATCGGCCAGATGATCCACGCGCAGCTCGGCCAGCAGTCTGGCCAGACGCTCCTCGATGCGCGCGCGCGGGAGCGGACGCGCGCGCCCCGTTGCATCAGGTTCGGTTTGCAATTCCAGCACCGCGCGCACGTTGTCGGCAACGGTGAGCTTGCGAAAGATCGATGCCTCCTGCGGCAGATAACTCAGCCCCAGGCGTGCGCGGCGGTGGATCGGCATGTGAGCCATCGGCACGTTGTCAATCCGGATATCACCAGCATCCGCGCGCACCAAGCCGACGATCATGTAGAAAGAAGTGGTTTTGCCCGCGCCGTTCGGCCCAAGCAGCCCCACTACTTCGCCGTTGTGCACTTCAAGCGATACGTCCTTGACGACCATGCGGCTGCCATAGCTCTTTTGCAGACCCCGCACCTCAAGACTACTGGTATGAATAGCGGCGTCACCGCTTTGGGCCACGTTGTCGCTCATTTTTTCTTGTTCTTGTTCGACTTGAGCGTGGTGGACGAGCGCAATCCCGGCTGCGGCGTCTCGGCTGCGGCATCAGCGCCCGTTTTGGCGTCAGACGCGGCCGTGCCCTGGCGCGGCGTCAGCACGGCCCGCACGCGCCCGGGCACCGTGCCGGCCTCCGGCGTCTTGACGGTACCGTCGACGGTATAGGTGTCATTGCGCTGGTCGTAAACGATCAGCGCGCCGGTGGTTTCGTCGTTGACGACGGTATTGACCAGCCGGCGCATCACCGCGCGGCGGAAAAGCTTAACGGTCTCGGCGCGGCTGTCGTATTCAATCACCTCGCCCTCGCCCTCCATCCACTCGTCGCCTGGCGCATCGCGCTTTTGCTTGAAGTAGGCGCGCTGACCGGGCGCGGCGGTGACGGTGCCGTACTGGTAACCCTCGGGATCCTGGCGCACGTTGACACGCGCCCCGCGAATCACGATCGTCCCCTTGGTAACGACCACGTTGCCGCTGAACACGCTGGTCTGCTTGAGGTCGTCGTAACGCATCGAATCGGCCTCGATGTTCATCGGTTTGGACTTGTCGGCCTTTTCCGCCAGCGCCGGACTGCCGGCAAAAACAATCAACGCGCAAGCCGCCAAGGCCCCCAGGACACGGCGACGCACGGCAACAAGAGAGTGAAGAAAGCGAGGGCTCATTGAGGCACAAAACTTGCTAACCTTCGATTGTATGCATGCGATGCCCGTCAGTGGCATCGGTCAGTGAGATTGACTCAACTACCGTTTCCGGGTTCAGAGACTCCAAACACCAGGCGCGCCTCGAAACCGCTCGGATGATCCGGTGGCGGCGACATCAGTTCGAGCCGCGCGCCGTGCTTGGCGCAGATGGTGCTGACGATCGACAGCCCCAGTCCATAGCCTGCTCGATCGGCGCCGTGGCGCACGTGACGCTGCAGTATGTTGCGCAACTCTTGCGGGTCGATGCCCGGGCCGAAGTCACGCACGGCAATCGTCGAGGGCGGCAGCACTTCAATTTCGACCGGCTGGCCGGCGCCATAACGGATGGCGTTTTCCACCAGATTGCGCAGCGCGATGGCCAGCGCATCCACATCGCCAAGCGCGGTCGGTGTGCCGGACGGCGGGAGCTTGAGGTTCAATCGCTCGCGCCAGCGGCTGTCCTGCCAGAACTCCTCGGCCACCGTGCCGGCCAACCGCACCAGATCAACCGGCGTGCGCGTCAGGCTGGCGCCGGATTCGGCGCGGGAAAATTGCAGCAGCTTTTCGGTTCGGCGGCTCAGGTCTTGCAACGCATCGAGCCCTGCGCGCACGTCGTCTTCGCGCAGTCCGTGATCGAGCGCCGTCTCCAGCCGCAATCGCGCCGCGGCCAGTGGCGTGCGCAGTTCGTGCGCCGCATTCGCGGCCAGCGCGCGTTCGATGTCCAAGGACTGGGCCAGGCGCGCCAAAAGGCGATTGACGTCTTCGCCAACGGAGCGCAGTTCCCGCGGCAGGGCGGGCAGCACGATGGGGCTGAGGTCGGCGCCGCTGCGTTGAGCAATTTCGCCGGCCAGCCAGGGCAGCGCATGCAGTCCGTTGCGCGCGATCTGCCATAGAACCAGCGCCAACAGCGGCAACACCGCCACCAGTGAAAGGATGAGTCCGGACAGGGTGCGATTGATCGCGGTTTGGCGTTCCTCCAGCGGATCGGGCAGTTGCAGGTACAAATCCCGTGCCGGGTGGCGCACGGTGTACACGCGCCAGACCCCGGTACCGGTGTTGGCGAAGCCGGGCACCAGCGGAACGTCGAACATCGAATCCTGGGCCTGGGCCGTGCGCATGAGCGTGCGGCCTTGGCCGTCGACCACGCGGAAAACGATGGTGTCTTCGGCAAACATCATGGGCGGAGCCATCACGGGTTCGCCCGCCGGTTTCTCAGTCGCGGATCGTTCCAGGTCGCGCATCGCGAGGTCGAACAACCGGTGCGAAATCTCGGCCAGTTCGTTGTCGAAGTGATGGTTGATTTCCCGGCTCACGTGCCCGGTGACCACGAGAATGCACAGCAGCCAAACCCCTCCAACCCAAAGAATCAAGGTGCGCGTGAGACGTCCGGCCAAGGTATCGCGCCCGGCGCCGTTCCAGCGGATCAGTGCCGAAAGTGGTTTCGGATTCACGTGCCGTCATCCGAAGACCGGAGACGGTATCCCAGGCCACGCAGGGTTTCGATGTAACCGTGGCCCAGCTTGCGCCTCAAGCGGCTGATGAACACTTCGATCGTGTTGCTGTCGGCCTCGCTGTCGAGTCCGTAGAGGGCATCCTGCAGCAGTTCGCGCGGATGGATGCGCTCGGGCCGCATGGCCATCACCCGCAGCAGCGCCCATTCCTTCTGCGTCAGTGTGATCGGCTGGCCGGCACGGCGCACCACGTCGTTGACAAGATCGATTTCGAGGCTGCCCAGCCGCAGCACGGGCGCTTGGCTCGCGCTGCGCCGACGCTCGACTGCGCGCAGCCGCGCCAGCAGTTCAGCCGGATCGTACGGCTTGACCAAGTAATCGTCGGCGCCGGCATCGAGGCCGCGGATACGGTCGCTGACCTGGTCGCGCGCCGTCAGTACGATTACGCTCGGCCGCTCGCGCAGCCTGCGCAGCTCGGGCAGCAGGCTCAGGCCGTCTCCATCAGGCAGGTGCAGATCGAGCAGTACCGCAGCGTACTGGGCCATCAGCAACGCACTCCGGGCCTGGGCGAGGCTGGAGACGGAATCGACGGCGAAATTTTTGGCGCTCAGGTATCCGTGCACGGCCTCGGCCAGTGACGCGTCGTCTTCAATAAGCAGGATACGCACGCAGGTTAGGGTTTTTGGGGAAGATTTGCGAAGTCTAGAACTTTTATTCGAAACCTATTTCAGGCTATGTTTACGATCGGTATTCAGAATCGAACACAGGTTTGATTTTGGCCATTCCCAAGCAAGGGAATCTCTGAATAACCGATTCCCCCTTACAGCCTGCATCAAATGCTGTACGGTTCGCGGTTGTCCTGAGGCGTTCGAACTTGGAGGGACGTGCCGGCGCACATGCCTGCACGGCGAAAATGTCGAGCCCCTGTTCGGATCGGCGCGGATTCTTCCGTGCCGTGTCCGCGTAATAAATGATGTTTTGGAGTGATGTAACCCGTGACGGCACTACCGCTTGGCGGCCAGGGAGATGAGCCTGCCTCCCATTCTGGGCAAGAACAGTTGTCAAAGGAACCACCGTCGGTGCTCGCGCGGCTGAAGGCATGGTGCTGCCGGCCGCGGTCGGCGCGCAATACGGTTCTCTGGCTCAGTGCCTTTCTCGCGCTGGCAACCAACTGGCCGTTGTGGATCGCCTTGGCGAGTCTTCACGAACCGATGAGCTATCGGCTCGCGGCGATGGCCGGCATGGTCTGCCTGGTCTTTCTCGGCACCGCTGCGCTGTTGACGCTCACCGCCTGGGGGCGGTGGATGAAGCCGCTGTGGATGGGTGTCGTGGCGGTGGCAGCGGTGGCGCAGTACTACATGTGGACTTTCCGCATCGTGGTCGATCCTTCGATGATCGCCAATGTTCTCCAGACCGACGTGCGCGAGGCGCGTGACGTGCTGGACTGGCGGTTGCTGCTGGCGGCGCTGGCCGTGTGCGTGCCGGCTTTCGCATGGCTGGCTTGTGTGCGTATCCGGCCGCAGCGGCTGTGGCCGCATCTATGGCGCAATGGGGTGCAGTTCGCCGTGATCGTCGCGCTGGCCGTGATCTGCATCGTGGGGGCTTCGCGCGTGCTGGCGCCGCTGATGCGCAACCACACGCAGTTGCGCTACATGATGAATCCGCTCGCGAGTCTGTATTCGGTCGGACACGTGGCTCTCCAGCCTCTGTTCAAGCGAAGCGGGCGCATCGAGCCGATCTCGGCCGCGGCCGTGCTCGGGCCGGCCTCCGCCAAACCGCCCCTGCTGGTGCTCGTGGTCGGCGAGACGGCCCGCGCCGATCACTTCGCGCTCAACGGATATGCGCGCGATACGACGCCTGCCCTGGCCAAGCGGGAAGTGCTGAGCTTTCGCAACGTGTACTCCTGCGGTACGAACACCATCGCCTCGGTGCCGTGCATGTTCTCGCATTTGGGCAAGAGCGACTTCGAGAGCCGTGATCGCGACTATGAAAACCTGCTCGACGTGCTGCAGGCCGCGGGACTGGCGGTTTTCTGGCTCGACAACCAGTCCGGCTGCAAGGACGTGTGCGGACGGATCCCGTATGCCAGAACCAACGATGCGGCGCAGATTGCCGCGTATCCGGCACTGTGCGAAGACGGCAACTGCCTGGACCTCATCATGCTCGAGGGCCTGGATTCCCGGCTGGCGGCGCTGCCGTCCGAGCGCCGTGCCAAGGGCATCGTGCTGGTCATGCACCAGATCGGCAGCCACGGCCCGGCTTACTTCCGGCGCTCGTCCCCGGCACAGAAGCGTTTCATGCCCGAATGCACCAACCTCACGATCTCGGCATGCAGCCAGGAAGAGTTGATCAATGCCTACGACAACAGCATCTTTGCCACCGATGATTTTCTGGGCGCCACCATCGATTGGCTGAAAAAGCAATCGGACCACTACGACACGGGGCTGCTCTACCTGAGCGACCACGGCGAATCGCTCGGCGAGATGGGCCTGTATCTGCACGGATTGCCGTACCGCTTCGCGCCCGATGCGCAAAAGCACGTGCCGATGGTGATGTGGTTCGCTCCCGGCTGGCTGGCCGATCGCGGCCTGCGGCGCGATTGCCTGGAAGCCCAGCGCGATGCGGCGCTCAGCCACGACAACTTCTATCACACTGTGCTGGGCCTGATGGACGTACGCAGCCCTACCTACAAGCGTGCGCTCGATGCGCTGGCCATGTGCCGGCTGGCGATCGCGGCGCAGACGGAAAAATCTTCCGCGCCGGTGTCCAACCAGACCCTTGACCATTGAGCAAATAGTGCCTCGATGCAATAGTCGTGACAAATTGCCTCTGGCTACCTCTGGCGCCCTCGCCTGCCGGACATGTCAACGCGCTGGCGAAACAGGTTTGCAATTTGATCTCCAAATATCCACGGCTGACCGCTAGAATGGCCGTCTTAGACCCAACCGAGACTTTCCCTTGGAGCAGCAACTGACTGGCAGCATCGTCGCGCTCATAACGCCGATGCACGAAGACGGCAGCGTTGACTACCCGGCGCTGCGCAAGCTAATCGACTGGCACATCGCCGAAGGCACCGACTGCCTCGGCGTGGTCGGCACCACGGGTGAATCACCCACGGTCAACATCGAGGAGCATTGCGAAATCATCCGCGTCACGGTCGAACGGGCGCGCGGGCGCGTGCCGGTGATGGCCGGCTGCGGCGCCAATTCCACCCAGGAAGCGATCGAACTGGCGAAATTCGCCAAGAGCGTGGGCGCCGACTCGCAATTGCAGGTGGTGCCCTACTACAACAAGCCGACGCAGGAAGGCCAGTACCGGCACTTCCGCGCCATCGCCGAAGCGGTGGGCGATCTGCCGATCGTGCTCTACAACGTGCCCGGGCGCACCGTCGCCGACATGGCGCACGACACGGTTTTGCGCCTGGCGCAGGTACCGGGCATCATCGGCATCAAAGAAGCCACCGGCAACATCGAGCGCGCGCAATGGCTGATCCGTGACGTGCCCAAAGGCTTCGCGGTGTATTCGGGCGACGATCCGACGGCCGTCGCGCTCATGCTCTGCGGCGGCCAAGGCAACATCAGCGTGACTGCGAACGTGGCGCCGCGCAAGATGCACGAGTTGTGCGTGGCCGCCTTGGCCGGCGATGTGCGCCGCGCGATGCAGAT
>Ga0209628_10003603_pt1 | contig 10926 bp, 8 predicted proteins | sample TergutCu122P4_FD_187285 | JGI IMG/M metagenome (GOLD analysis project Ga0209628, IMG submission 187285) | Cubitermes ugandensis P4 segment gut microbial communities from Kakamega Forest, Kenya - Cu122 P4 (SPAdes) (version 2) | ecosystem: Host-associated > Arthropoda: Insects > Digestive system >...
CAGCGCCTCCGCCGCGCCGTTTTCGTCCACGAAAATCGGCATGCAGAATATCACGCCGTCATATCCGCCCCTGTGCGAGGCGAGCCAACCCGCGTACGCGCGGCCTTCGTCGCGCGTTTCCACCGCTCCGTACCGCGTCGCGCCCTCATCCGCCATGATATAGCCGTAGCCGGCGTCCGTCACGGCTTTCGCCATTTCGGCGCGCGCCCCCAGTATCAATTCGCCCGGCATAAACCCCCGGTTGCCGAAACATAGCGCGAAAGTCATTTTACGTTTTTCCATGGATATAGCCTTTCAATAAATGAAATATAATATCGACGCAGCGTTTATTTTAAATTAGTTGCCGAACATGATGCTCTTCTTTACGGTCAACTCTTCCTCAAAAGGTACCAATATGCTTTTTAACGCATTTACCTGAGCGCTGTAGTTGCTTTTATAAAACTCGTGGATTTCATCGACCCTATACTCCGACAAACCCGAAATGAAGTCTCCTTTCAACTTTTCATATTCGCCGTCGTCCTTGGCGTATACGATTTTAATTAAATTCGTATACATATAGTTGATTAAGTTCGTATTGGCCAACTGCAACTCTTCGTCCATTTCCGGAATCCGGTTCGCGGCCTCTTCCCAGAAGAATATCTTGTCGGACTTCGTAAAGACTTCCATAATATTGTTTACTTTATAATAATTTAGATAGTCCTTTTCGGCTTGGTTATACGTCTTCGCCTGATATCTCGGCGACTTGAACAGATCGGCGAACTCGCCGTCGTTCAGGATCGTATTGCCTTTGGCGCTCGCGAGTCTTCCATATTTGGCGAATCCATATTTTTCCGCCATAGCCGTCCTGTTGTTGGAGACTTCCTCGATAAAAGACTCCTTATATGCGGGGTATCCGTCCACGACTTCCCATGTTTCGCCTTCCAGGCCGCAATAAAGCATCCTGGCCGCCTCGTCGGTGGACAGATAGTCGAGCAGTTGCACGGCTTTGCCGGGATTTTTACATTTGGCCGAGACTACGTACAAATCGTTGATAATGCTGAGCCACCCCAGCAAGGAGCCGGGCGCGCCTTCGGGCGGCGCGAGCGGAAGATACGCTGCGTCCGGCTTGCCCATGCCGGCGTATTGCGTCTTGTATCCGCCGGTAAGCCAGCCCGCGCCGGTATACAAATAGCGGCCCGCCGCCAGTTTTTCCTTGAATTGGGCGTATTGCTGCACGGATGAATCCGGATCGAGCAGACCGGCCTTATTCAGTTTGTAAAACAAGTCCACGTTTTTCCATATGATGCTGTCCATATCCGCAAGGGCGTTTACCTCGGATATCTTTTGCCCGTCGGTGCTTACGAACGTCGTCATGGCTATGCGCGCGAGCCCGCGATCCTGAATCGCGTTTTCAAACAGGACCCAGTCGCCCCAGCCGGGATCGTCGGCAAAAAACGCCCCCGTCCCGTAATTGGTCAAGCCTTCGCTGTTTTCCGGCTCCAGTTCAACCATGCGTTTAATCGCGTCGACCATTTCGTCATTCGTGTTCATCGGCGGATAGCCGATTTGCGAATATAGATCCCAACGCAGGAAAGTGCCGTTGCCCGGCGTCGACCATATTTCGTTTTCGGAGAAACGCGGAATCGAATAGATCTTGCCGTTTACGCCGAAAGCGTTTTTAACTTCCTCCAGGCGTTTGATCCACGATTCGTTTGTCGTCATATATGGAGCGTTTTGCTTAATCAAATCGTCAAGTGCGATTATTTGGCCGCCTAAAACCAGCGTGTCAATGTTTTGCTTGCCGTCCGCGCCGCTGTTCACCCAACATATATCCGGCAAGTCGTTTGACGCCATCATCGTCGCCAGAATGTTAAGCGAATTTCTACCTTCGGTTTGTATGTTTACGACATTAATCTTGACGCCGGTATCGGCCTCGATTTTTTTAGCCACGGGATCTGTCTGTATCCCGACGTCGGTGCCGTCGCCTTTTCCTATCATATACATAAATACGCTTATTTCGACTGTTTCAGGTACCGCCTCCTTTGTTTCGGTTTCAGCCTTTTTCGTCGTCGTTTGTAACGGGGTTGTTTGCGCAGTCGTAGTTTCGGCGGCTGTCTTCGTGTTCGCCGCATTCCCGCCGCATGAAGCTATAAGCGCGGCGCATAAAATCAAGCAAAATACCTTAACCGACAGCTTGAGTCGCTTGTTCATAAAAATAATCCCCCTTTTTTAAATAGATAAATATTGCTCAAAAGCTATATGCCGTATCCGTTGCCGCGATCCCTCCCTTCTATCCCTTTATCGCCCCGATCATCAATCCCTTCAAGAAGTATTTTTGTAAAAACGGATATACCATAAAAATCGGAATCATCGTAATGATGGAAATCGTCATCTTTATCGAAGTGGAAGTCGGCTGGTTACCGAGAGTCTCGATCAATTCGCGCGTATCCGTCGTCCTGACGGGAGTCGTCTTGCTTAACGTTTCGTATAATATCAATTGAAGCGTTTTCAGTTTCGGCTCCGAAACCAAAAATAGGTTGTCGGTCCACGCGTTCCATTGCCCGATAGCCGCAAAAACGGAAATCGCGGCGAGAATGGGCATCGATAGCGGCAGGATTATCCTTAAAAAGACGGTTATCAGACCCGCGCCGTCGATCAGCGCCGATTCTTCGAGCGAAGCGGGAATAGACTCGATTATATACGTTCGGATTAACACGACGTTAAACGCGCCGATCGCGCCGGGAACGACATACAATAAAAAATTGTTTTTCAGCCCGTAAGCCACCATCGTGAGGAACCACGGAATCAGCCCGCTGCTTAAGTACATCGTCACGATCAATAGCCTGTAGAAAAAGCGGCGGAACGGCAAATCGTCCTTTGTCAATAAAAACGCAAAGGCGCTGGAGCAAAACACGGTTATCGACGCCCCGATGACCGTCCGCGACAGCGAAACCAGGAAGCCCCTCGGAATCGAAGGGTTCATCAGCAGCACGATATAATTTACGGCGGTCAGGCCCCTGGGCAAGATAAAGACGCCTTTGGCGGATTCGAGCGGATCGCTGATGCTGTATATGAACATATAGTAAAACGGATAAAACATGATAAGGCATATAATAATCATTATAAACAAACCGATAAAGTCAAAAACCCCAATTTTTTTCATAAATAAGGCCATACCTTTCGCAGAAAGTCATATACGCGCCGCGAAAAAAACGCTTGGACACGATAAAACCTAAAAAACCGAACTGCCGCGCACTACTTTGGACAGACTGTTGGCAAAGAACAGAAGGGTGATGCTGATAACCGACTTCATGATGCCGACCGCGGTAGCGAGCGAATAATTGTTTTGGATAATCCCGGTTCTGTAGGTATAAGTGTCGATTACGTCCAGTTTGGAAAGAGTAAAGGCGTTGGCGAACACGAAGTATTGATCAAAGCCTACGCTCAGGAAGTGGCCTATGCCGATTATCAACAGCACGAAATACGTCTGCATTAAAAACGGCAGCGTAATATAGCGTATGTTTTGCCATCTGTTCGCGCCTTCCACGTTCGCGGAGTCGTACAGTTCGCTGTCGATCCCGCTGATCGCGGCCAAGTAGACGATCGCGCTGAAACCAAGGCCCTTGTAAGTGCCGACTAATGTCTGAAACAACCATGCGAAGTCGGAATTGATAAGTACATTGGTCATGACGTTAATGCCCATCTTCGCCAAAACCAGGTTAAGCAACCCTTCGGCAGGGGCGAAAACCGCGAAAAACACGCCGTAAACGGTTACCCACGACAAAAAGTTCGGCACGGTCGAAATCGTTTGCGTAAACTTCGAAAAGCGCCTGAACCGGACTTCGTTGATGAAAATCGCGAAAAACATCGGAAGCGGGCTGGTTAAAAATCCAAGCGAGCTTAACGCAATAGTGTTCTTCAGCGCGTTCAGGACTTGGCTGCCGCCCGCGAAGGCAAGCCTGAAATAGTTCAGCCCAGTAAATTCCATCTGCCCCAGCTTCAACCCCGGCTTATACCTGAAAAAGGCGTAAACCCATCCGAATATCGGCACATAGGAAAACATGAATATAAAGACGGCAAACGGAAGCGCTGCGATAAAAAGCATTAATCTACGCCGGTTTTTAACGCCGATGCGCTTTTCCAAAAAGACTGACATGTTTTACTCCGATTACGTTATTCTGATATCCTGAATATAAAAGTTGCTTCTGTATTTTTGTGAGCCGTAGTCGTCGATATCGTCGAATAATATGAAACCGTAATTATTGCGCATCTTACCGCCCTTTTTCTTAAATTCGATTATCGCGCGCTGCAGACTGGTCTTCGTCTGTTCGGGAGTCGGATTGAACGGATCGAAAGCGCCCTTTCCGAATACCCTCCATATAGCCGCGCCTTCGCGGGAAAAAACCGGGAAGAGATAAAATTCCCGCAGGAATTTTACCAGGTTCGCTTCCGGCGGAAGCAGCCCGTCGAGTTGGGCGTCCAGCAGCCAACTGCCCAAAGCCAACGATACGAATGGGTTAAAGGCGTACGTTTTCATGTTCGACAGTTCGCATAAAGCCGCATGACGCGTTTGCGCAAACGATTTCATACTGATAAACGACGTTTTGCATACGTCCGGGGTAAATTTTTCGTCCTGCGGTATATGCAAAAATAAAACGTGCGCCCCTTTTGACAAAACTTCGGCCCATATGCGCGTGTCCAGGCGTATGCGAATGTTTTCGGCGTGCCCGAGCGGCGGTATGACGGTTCCCTCGACATACCGGACGCCTCCGACTAATAAATCACGGGAAAAACCTGTATATCCGTTATCTGTATCGACGATATCGTTCGTTCCGCTGACTTGCCCGTCCCCGTTATATCTTTCGTCTTTATCCGGCAAAACGACGACCCTGCCGTCGGCCGTATTTCTGAAAACCCTTATATTCCAATCTAAGACGCCCGGTTGGCATTGTATGCGGCCGATTTTAAACAACAGGCCCTTTACATGGAATGCGAGCCATGAGCAGCCCAAATCGTCCAATCCCCAGACGCCGCGATCCCTACGGCAATTTTTGACCCAAACGCCTATGTCGCTTAAAGTATCGCGCAATATGCGGTCGTCAATGTTATGCCGTTTATAAATTTCAACTGTTTCGGGTATTTTGGCTAGAATTTCAATTAAGCGATCGGTTTCGTTTTCCTTATCTGTCTTCGAATGTCGATTTATCAGGCATCGCGCGTCCGGCGGCAAGCCTGCCAAATCCATAATCCAGTTTTCCACGTGCGCCCTTTCTTAATTTTAAATGCGAATCGCGGCTAAATTCGCTTCGCTGTTAAATTCGAATCGCGGCTTTTATATCGCCTTCGCGGATTCGGCTATTTTTTCGGCCATGAAACGCAAGGCTTCTATTGCCGCTTCGGGGTTAATATTTTTCCGCGGTTGCACATGCATGCACTCGTGCGTATAATCGTGGCCGACTTCGCTAAGCTTGAAAGCCGAGTCGAGGCCGGGCGTTACCGCGATGTATGGGGTTTCGCCGAATTCATCGACTGCTTCGGCGGTTTTGCTCAACACTTTCATCGACAATTCGTCTTTGCCCAGATAACGCAGCGCACCGGCCAATTCCGCGGCTTCGATGGCCGCCCATTCGAATTCCATTCCGTGCCGCTTCCATATGTCGACGATTTCGGGCCAATTCCTGTATATGTTTGTCGGATATAGGGTTACGACCGGCTTCCCGGTTTTTTTGAATATGCGGCGCGCGACGGAATATACTTTGTCGCGCCCGCCGCCGTGGCAATTTATTAGTATCAGGCGGGAAAAACCTTGATTGAGAATCGCCAATCCGGTCTTTTCCATGTATTCGCCCGTCGTATGCGGCCTCATGTCGATAGTGCCGGCGTACGGCCTCAGTCCGCCAATCCACGAAAACGGAAGCGGAGGATATAGGACCGCGCCGGTTTTTTCGGCGACCATTCTCGCGAGCGCATACGCTATATAGCCGTCGCATCCCAGGAGTAAGTGCGGTCCGTGCTGTTCGACGGACGCGACCGGCAGGACGGCTGCGAATTTATCGTCTTTTTCGAAATCGTCGGGGAACATCGTCATTATATGCATTTTATTACCTCTACCCCCTACCCGCTATATAGGCCTTGCGAATGCATGGCCGTCGAGATATCGTTGGTATTCGGACAAATCGGCTATCGGCTCCGCCAGGCTTGCTATCCAGTCGATCAACTCGGCGCGGGCCTGATTTATCAGCTCGCGGCCGGGTTTTTCAAACGGCGCCGAGGCGTCTTCAAGGCTTTTTCCCAGATTAACGGGATAAAACCTCCATTCGTTTTCGAGCATAGCGTGACCAGTTTTTCCAAGTTTATTTAAAACTAATTTACGTTCGTCGACGACGGGGGCAAACATATGGAAATATTCTTCTGTCTTTCGCAGGACATCTTCGATAAGCTCGATTTCGCCCATTGCGTCAAGGCACCCTATAAGCCGCCAAAGCTCGCGTCCATGGGCATCCAGGGAGCTTGCGACGCTCCCGGGAAAACTGTGATACCGATCCGGCGAAAGGCATGCGACGGCAACGTTCTTTTCCTGGAAATATTGATGCCCGAGATAATAGAAGTCGTCCTGAAAGCTTACGAATATAATGCGCTTAAAACCGTTGGCGGTCAATTCGTCGCATAAATCCCAGCAATATTTATGCATCGTATCCGGATCGACGTCTATGCTGCCAATGCAGCTAAACGTATCGTATACCGTGCCGTATGGGATTAAAGGCAGGCAAACGCCGTTATTCTCCGTTGAGATGAGCTCCGCTATGGCTTCGGCGACGAAACCGGCGGCTCCGAGCGGCAGGTGCGGGCCCGTTCTTTCTATCGCGCCGACTGGTACGACGGCCAAGTCGCCGCCGTTCTTAATATAACTTAAACATTCGCGCGACGTGATTTCGGTGATTCGCGACAAATATAATCCCTCCTTTGGTTGTTGCGTATGTCGCGGACGACCGCAGGTCGTCCCTACGTATATATAATCCATGGCGATTGCGAAAGTCGGCGTTTTACGGACGACCGCAGGTCGTCTCTACCTATGCGACGAATTCGATGCTTCTGATATAAATGTTGTAATCGTCCGGTTCTTTTGGCACGAAAGCGACGCTTTTGACATTACATAAGTCATCGGATACGGGCAGGGCGATTTCATACCATGTTTCGTCGCCATACCTGACGGGTAACGCCGCCGTCGCGACTTCATACAGCAGCTTGTCCGCCTCGTAGCTGTCTATGTCGTCTTTTACAGTCCGCGTCCAGCTCCTTTTTTTGCCCGAAACGTTTATTCCGTAAATTACGCCGAATTTATCGATTTTGCCGTCCGCATACGTAATTACATAGTCGCCCGCCTTGTCTTCGTCGAGGTCCATAAAATCCCCGTCGCCAAAATAGCCGTATGTCTTTTCCTTGCCGCTCGCGTGCACTATTTTTATATGCGGTTTCTTCAATATCTTTTCGTTGCGGTATTCATACAGGCTGTTAAAGCATTTCATCAATACCGTTTCGTATTCGTCGTCGCGGTAGTCGTCCCGCCAAAACGTTTCCGCCGAATACGTTATCGACATATATATGCTGTTCCTTTGCAGGTTTTCGTCCCGCAGATGGCTCCAGTTGCTCGGGGCGCCGCCGTCGATACCCCGCTTCCGGCGTTCGTTCCAGTTGATGACGGTCATAATCTCATAATTCGCGAACGCCGTCTCGAACTTTCTGGACGTGAACTCCTCGTCGAATTCATTGCGTATGCCCCAATACCAGTGCATCATTACGATGTCGCGCGGTATTTTGTCGATGGCTTTATGCGTCGGAGGTATTTCGCATAGGAAATTGCCGTTCCGATCTTTATATATAACCCTCGCGCCGCCCCATGTCTGTCCCTTCTTGCCCATAGCGTTTATAAGCTTATCGCAGTAGATCATCATGCCGACGCCTTTTTGAGATAGGTAGCCGTAAATTTTATTGATGTCGTCCGCCAATACGTCGGCCGCGTCCCTTTCGCGGCATTTTTCGCAGACGCATATCGAATAATATTCGTCGTGGCCCATATGTATCCGTTTCGGCTTGAAGACATCGATTACCTCGTCGGTTACGTCAAACAAAAGATCGTACGACGCGGGGTTGCTCGGGCAGTACGTGTCGGCATGGGCGTCGTTTGCGCGTTCGGACAATTCGGGATGCCGCGTCAATAAATAGTCGCTGTGGCTGAGGCAGGGTATTTCGGGAATCACTTCGAGGCCTCTTTCCAGGCAATATTCAACGAGGCGCTTTACCGTTTCCTGCGATAAAGCTTTTCCGCCGGCATTTTCGCTATGAATCGAATTTTTCTTCCACGGATATGTCCCGCCCTGTATCTCGCCGCTCCTTCCGGATTTTTCGCTCATGAATGACGCGTATTCAAGCCAGCCTTCGTTTATTTCGGGATGCCTTTTATATTCCATCGCGCCGCCGATTTCCAATATTAATATATTAAAGCGGTAATAGCAAAGCATGTCGACGATATCGTAAAAAATATCTAGATTATCCGGTTCCGGCAAATATAACTTTAATCCGCGGAACTTGCATACGGGGACGTTATAGACGATCCCTTCCGGATACATGCCGCCTTTCGCGAGCTGCTTGATCGTATACGCCCCGTAAAGCAATCCCAGCTTGCTGTTGGAATAGACCGTTATGTCGCCGTCCGAAACTATCGAATAAGATTGATCGTCGGCGCTTATTTCGCAACTAAACGCGGTTTTGATTCTATCAGTCACGGATTGCGTCATGCCGGAGACGAAGTTTATGGATTTATAATAATCTTCGCTATCCGCATAGTCGACGGAACGCAATACATCGTCGATCGGTCCCGTCGGCGCGTTAAGGCGCGTTTTGGCAGTTATTCCCTTTGCTCCGTTAAAAAGCGAATGCGTAAGCAATTGATCCATCATAGACATTTATTGTCGAGCGGCTTCCTCGATTCTCCTTTCGAATTGGGTTATATATTTGACACCGAAACATGCCTGATGTTGATATCATCGTCGAAGACAATGATGTCGGCGCGTTTGCCGACTTTGATCGAGCCGATGCGCGAGTCCTCGCCGATTAGCCTCGCGTGGTTCAAGCCGGCCATCCTTACGGCTTCGTGCAGCTTGAAGCCGCATACCTTGTATGCGAACCTTACCAAATCGTCGCACGCGGCGACGCTGCCGGCAAACGATGTTCTGTCCGACAGCATCGCGACGCCGTCCGTAACCGTCACGTCGAGGCCGCCCAATTCATAGTTGCCCTCGGGCATTTTCGCCGGGCGCGTGGCGTCGGTCGTCAGAAGCATTTTGTCCAGGCCTTTGCATTTATATATCAATTTTAGGATTTCCTTTGGCATATGCTTGCCGTCCGCAATCACCTCGCAGGACAGCCCGTCCGATAGCAGGCACGATTCGGCGACGCCCGTCTTGCAATAAAAGTCGGGGCTGCTTATATAGGACATGCCGTTGTACATATGGGTGACATGCGAAAATCCGTGCCTGGCGGCGGCTTCGACGCAATCGTTGTCCGCGTCGGAATGGGCTATGCTGACGTTGACACCGAGAGCCGCAAAGTGGGCGGACGTCTCGAAAGCGCCCCTCAGTTCTGGCGCCATCGAAATGCGCCTGATTATACCGAGGCCCTGATCGAGTTCCTCGAAAAATCCGACGGAAGGCTCTGCGATATAATCCGGGTTTTGCGCGCCTTTATATTTCAGGCTGATGCACGGGCCTTCCAAATGGGCGCCTAGAATCCTTGCGCCGACATATTCGCCGTTCATTAGCGTACCGATATTAATTATCGCGGTCTTTATTTTGTCTTTCGAACTTGTCAGCGTCGTCGGCAGGAACGACGTGCAGCCATGTTCCATGTGCAGCCGCGCGATCGACTCCAAGGCGCCCGGATCGGCGTCCATGACGTCGTATCCCGCGCCGCCGTGAATGTGCGTGTCAATGAAGCCGGGCGATATGTAACAGCCGTCGGCTTCGATTATTTCGTCGGCGCCGCCATTTATCAAATTGGCGATCGCATCTTTGCCAGAATGCGCGTCGGCGACCGCCGCTATGTATCCGTTCTCGGTCAATACGGCGCCGTCGTCGATTATGCCGCCTTCCAGTATGACCTTTCCGTTTATGAATAGCCTTTTCATGTTTTCGCACCGCCATGCAAGTGCTTTTGACCAACGCTCAATATGATTAGCGCCGCCAAAAACAGCAGCACTATCGACAATATCGAAAACGAGCTGCGCCCGGTGAGGCCCTTGATAAGCGAATAGAGCAGCGGGCCGAGCACGGCGGCGAACTTCCCGAATATATCGAAGAATCCGAAAAACTCGCCGGAATTTTCCGGAGGGATGAGCTGGCAAAAATATGAGCGCGAAATGGCCTGTATTCCGCCCTGCACAGAGCCGACCAAAGTGGCGAGCGTCCAGAACAGGATCACGGCCGTCTCGACGCCGAATAGCTCTTCCTCGAGCCCGAAGCCCATGACGAATCCCGTGACGCATATCAACAGGTACATGCAGACCGCCGCGCGGATCATCGTAAGCGAGCCGAACTTGCGCGACAGGGTCGAGAACCATATCGAACACGGAAAGGCAACCAGTTGAGTGACCAAAAGCGCCAAAATCATGCTCGTCGCGTTAAGCCCAAGCGTCGCGCCATAGCTAGTCGACATGTTGATTACCGTGCCGACGCCGTCGATGTAGAAAAAATATGCGATGAGGAAAATAAAGATCGTCTTCGTTCCGATGATTTTTTTCGCAGTCTGAAATACGGCTTCGAACGCCGCGCCGACTATATTGGCCGATTTCGGCTTTTCGATGCCGTGCCGCTGCTTGACGTTTAAAAGGAACGGAATGCTGAAAAGCGCCCACCACACGGCCGTGAGCAATATGGATATCTTAATCGCGAG
>Ga0209628_10003605_pt1 | contig 10924 bp, 13 predicted proteins | sample TergutCu122P4_FD_187285 | JGI IMG/M metagenome (GOLD analysis project Ga0209628, IMG submission 187285) | Cubitermes ugandensis P4 segment gut microbial communities from Kakamega Forest, Kenya - Cu122 P4 (SPAdes) (version 2) | ecosystem: Host-associated > Arthropoda: Insects > Digestive system...
AGACTATGGCAGATATAAAATTTGGATTTACACCAACACACCCCGGCGAAGTATTAAAAGATGAGATTGAGTATCGAAAAATCTCACAAAGTTTGTTGGCAAAACAAATGGGTACGTCATATAAAACGTTGAACGACATACTTAACCAACGGCGAGCCATTAACACCACTATGGCAATGATGTTTGAAGCCGCCTTGAATATTCCTGCTGATTCTTTGATGCATTTACAACTTAAATATAATATGCAAATTGCACAAAAAGATAATAAATTGCTTTCACGCCTTGCCGAAATACGCAAAGTAGCATCAGTGCTTTGGTAAAAGGTAGCGTAAAATAAAAAAACGAAATTAAATAATAACAAATAAAAGAAAATAACAATGAAAAGGCACAATGTAGCAACGGTTTTTTTAGGAGTTTTGTTCCTCGCAATAGTAGGAGCAAAGGGAATTTACTGTCAGCCTGTATATATCGCTAATATTCTTACAAATTCAAAGGGAACCTATATATTGCCAGCAGGTGTTGATACCAATACACTTAGCAATGCAGAAAAACAGATATTGGCGGGATGGGAGTTTGAAGAAGAGTATTGTAATGATAGTGTGCAAGACGATGGTTGGTGTGATATAACGTTGTTTGATTTGGATAGTGCAGGGTTGGTTCAGGCACTTCTAATGGATTTTGATACCGTATATGCACATGACAGTTTTATAATAGGCACTTGGTACGATGAAAATACTGAAATAGCATTTAATCTTGATTCACTCATATACGAACAACGTGGTTACGGCGAGAAAGACAACGGCGATACAGTATATTGTATTCTTCGTGTAAATTACATAAGAACAACAGAAAACTATATTATTCCTGTAAAAATGACGTTTGTACAATATGATACTCTTCCAAGTGGAACGTCCTACGAAGGTAAATTGGTTTCTATTTATTTGTATTATGGAATACTTGATAAAGATGGAGCAACCCTTTCAAGTTGGGGTGACGAAAATCTTTTTAATGATTGTATGAAAAAAACAGGCATAAAAGAAATCCAACAAAACGCCAACATAACAATTTATCCCAACCCAACAACAGGACAATTAACAATTAAAAATGAAAAATTAACAATTAAAAATATTGAGATATTTGACATCGTAGGCAAACGTGTAATGTCGTCTGAATCGCCAATGTCGCCTGAAACAACAATAAATATAAGCCATTTATCAAATGGAATGTATTTTTTGAAGGTAGATAATAAAACGTTTAAAATAATAAAAAATTAACAATTAAAAGAATCTGTGATAATCTGTGATAATCTGTAAAATCTGTGTTATCTGTGTGCAAAAACAATCATAAAGAATCACATAAATCAAAAAAAATCATAGTTCAAAAAAAAAATTAAAAAAAATATACACAACACACAATAATAAAATAAAAACGTCGTTTTATATTTTCGACAAAAAAATAAAAGAGTAACAGAAGTAATTCAAAAAGTAAAAAATTTAAAAGTTAATAAAGATAAAAAATGGCAAAAGAAGTAGCAGGACTCATTAAATTACAAATCAAAGGAGGTGCTGCGAACCCATCTCCTCCCGTAGGACCCGCATTGGGCTCGAAGGGAGTGAACATCATGGAGTTTTGTAAACAGTTCAACGCTCGTACGCAAGAGCAGGCGGGCAAGGTAATCCCCGTGATTATCACTGTTTATAAAGATAAATCGTTTGATTTTATTGTAAAAACGCCTCCGGTAGCCGTTCAGGTTATGGAGGTTGCAAAACTTCAAAAAGGGTCGGCAGAACCGAACCGAAACAAAATTGGCGAGATTTCGTGGGAACAAGTTCGAAATATAGCAGAGAGCAAAATGTCGGACTTAAATTGTTTCACGGTAGAATCGGCAATGAGTATGGTAGCGGGAACGGCACGCAGCATGGGTGTCAACGTAAAAGGAGGCATCAATCCGTTGAATAATTAAAAAATTGTTTAAATCATTATAAAAGAATAGTAAAAAATGGCGAAAGTATCAAAGAAACGCAAAGAAGCAGACGCAAAACACGATTTAACGAAAGTGTATGCGTTGTCTGATGCAATTCAGATTGTAAAAAACATCACTTTTACCAAATTTGATGCTTCTATGGATATTGATGTCCGTTTGGGCGTTGACCCCAGAAAAGCAAACCAAATGGTAAGAGGTGTTGTAACTCTACCGCACGGAACAGGAAAATCAGTACGCGTATTAGCGTTGGTAACTCCTGACAAAGAAGACGAAGCGAAAGCAGCGGGAGCCGAACATGTTGGATTAGATGATTATATTCAACAAATTAAAAATGGTTGGACAGACGTAGATGTGATTATTACTATGCCCAGCGTAATGCCCAAAATTGGTGCCTTAGGTAAAATATTAGGTCCGAGAGGATTGATGCCTAACCCCAAAACGGGAACCGTTACAATGGACGTAGGAAAAGCAGTACAAGAAGTCAAAGCAGGTAAAATTGATTTTAAAGTAGATAAATATGGTATTATTCATGCTTCCATCGCTAAGGTGTCGTTTGCCAACGAGGCGATTTTGGATAATGCTAAAGAGTTGTTACAGACTATTATAAAGTTAAAACCTACGGCGGCAAAGGGTACGTACATGAAAAGTATTTACTTGTCCAGTACAATGAGTTCAGGTGTTCAAGTGGACACTAAATCAGTTACATTATAAATAAAATAGAAGAAAGCATCATGAGAAAAACAGAAAAATCTCAAATAGTAGAAGATATAGCGAACATTCTATCTGCATATAATACGGTTTATGTGGCTGATATATCGGGTTTGACCGTTGCAAAGAGCAATGAATTGCGAAGAATTTGTTACAAAAGGGGAGTAAAATTAAAAATGGTGAAAAACACTTTCCTTAAAAGAGCAATGGAACAATCCGAAACAAACTATTCGGAAATGTATCCTGCATTACATGGAACCTCAGCGATAATGGTGGCGGAAATGGCTAACCTGCCTGCCCATATTATCAAAGATTTCCGCGGAAAAGCTTCCATTCCGGCAGTAAAGGCAGCATACATAGAAGAATGTGTTTATATTGGCGACCAATTAGACTTTTTATGTGCAATCAAATCGAGAGATGAACTTTTGGGAGACCTTATAGGACTGCTCCAATCGCCTATGCGGAATGTTATTTCTGCATTACAGTCGAGCGGCGGCAAACTTGCGGGAATCGTAAAAACACTTTCGGAAAAAAATTAGTTAGTTAAATAAAGTAAAAAACAATCAAAAATTGAAATAGAAATGGCAGATTTGAAATCATTTGCGGAACAATTAGTTAACTTAACCGTAAAAGAGGTTAATGAATTAGCTCAGATATTAAAAGAAGAGTATGGTATTGAACCAGCAGCAGCGGCAGTAGCCGTAGCAGCGGTTCCGGCGGCAGCGGCTGAAGAAGTCGAAGAAAAAACGGCTTTTGATGTAATTTTGAAAGAGGCAGGCGCTCAAAAATTGGCAGTAGTGAAAATGGTAAAAGAATTGACAAGTCTTGGCTTGAAAGAGGCAAAAGAATTAGTTGATGCTGCACCAAAACCTGTAAAAGAAGGTGTCACGAAAGACGAGGCAGAGGCTCTTAAAAAATCATTGGAAGAAGTTGGCGCCAGCGTTGAAATTAAGTAAATGCAATCGTTTCATACATATAAGACCCGCAATGGGTCTTATATGTATTTTATAAAAAAATAACGTTCTTTAATTTTCTTATTCATAAACATTTAAAAACTAAAAACTTTGGTTAATAACACAGAACGAATTAGTTTTGCCACCTTGGCACAAGCAGATTATCCTGATTTTTTGGATATTCAACTGCAATCGTTTAGGGATTTTTTTAGTATGGACACCAATCCTGAACTTAGGTGCAAGGAAGGCTTGTATCAAGTATTTAAGGAAAATTTCCCTATTTCCGACACACGGAACAGTTTCGTGTTGGAATTTTTAGATTATTTTGTTGATGCCCCCCGTTATTCGGTTGAAGAATGTATTCAAAGGGGATTGACTTACAGCATTCCTTTGAAGGCAAAAATGCGGCTCTATTGCACGGAAGTAGATCACGAAGATTTTGAAACCGTCATACAAGAAGTGTATTTGGGTATGATTCCGTACATGACCAACAAGGGAACATTTGTTATCAATGGTGCTGAACGGGTTGTTGTTTCTCAACTGCACCGTTCTCCCGGCGTATTTTTTGGTACATCTTACCACACAAACGGTACGCAATTGTATTCGGCACGAATTATCCCTTTTAAAGGCTCGTGGATAGAGTTCACCACCGATATTTCAAACGTTATGTACGCTTATATTGACCGAAAAAAGAAACTGCCCGTAACGACTCTGCTCCGTGCCATTGGGTATGAAACAGATAAGGATATTCTGCAAATATTCGATATGGCAAGGGAAGAGAAAACAACAAGGACTAATCTTAAACGGTTAATAGGCTCAAAATTGGCAGCAAGAGTTGTCAGAACTTGGAACGAAGATTTTGTGGACGAAGAAACAGGTGAAGTAGTAACCATTCCTCGTACCGAAATTTTGATAGACAGGGAGCATATTTTGGAAGAAAAACACATTCCTGTAATCCTAAAAAATGGAATTAAAACCATTCTCGTTCATAAAGAAGAGGAATCGGCGGTTGATTATTCCATCATTTTCAATACCTTGCAAAAAGACCCTGCCAATTCGGAAAAACAGGCGATAGAGTATATTTATTTCCAATTACGAAGTGCTGCCCCACCCGACGAGGAGACGGCTCGTGCTGTATTGGATAAATTATTCTTTTCCGAAAAACGTTACGACTTGGGCGAGGTAGGTCGCTACCGCATCAATAAAAAATTAAATTTGGATATACCCCAATCTGTACGCGTGCTTACCAACGAAGATATTGTTTCCATTATCAAGCACTTAATTGAGTTAATCAATTCAAAGGCAGAAATGGACGATATTGACCATTTGAGCAATCGTAGAGTGCGGACGGTAGGCGAACAACTTTCTGCCCAATTTAGTGTTGGGTTGATGCGTATGGCTCGCACTATCCGAGACAGAATGAATGTTAGAGATAACGAACTTTTTACGCCCATTGATTTGATTAATTCCAAAACATTGACGGCTGTAATTAATTCATTTTTTGGCACCAATCAGTTGTCTCAATTTATGGACCAAACCAATCCGTTGGCAGAAATTACACACAAAAGAAGAATTTCTGCTCTGGGGCAAGGCGGTTTGTCCAGAGACAGGGCGGGGTTTGAAGTGCGGGACGTTCACTATACGCATTACGGTCGTTTGTGTACGATAGAAACGCCAGAAGGTCCTAACATCGGGTTAATATCTTCGTTATGCGTGTATGCAAAAATCAATCATTTGGGATTTATAGAAACCCCTTACCGCAGAGTTGTAAACGGAAAAGCAGTCCTTAACGAACCTTTTCTGTATATGGGAGCAGAAGAAGAAGAAAATTTAACTATTGCTCAGGCAACAACTCCATACGACCAGCAAACAGGCGAACTAAAAACAGACAGAATCAAGGCAAGAAAAGAGGCAGATTACCCCATTGTAAATCCTAACGAAGTAGATGCTTTGGAGATAGCCCCTAATCAAATTGCATCTATTGCGGCATCTTTAATTCCATTTTTGGAACACGATGATGCAAACCGTGCCTTAATGGGCTCAAATATGATGCGTCAAGCCGTTCCGTTGATTCGCCCCGAAGCACCTATTGTGGGAACAGGTATAGAAGAGAAAGTGGCAAGAAGTTCACGCTCTCAAATTTATGCCGAAGGAGACGGCGTAGTAGAATATGTGGACGCTTTGCAAATCCGCATCGGATACGACCGCTCGGAAAAAGAAGATGTGATGAGTTTTGATTCAAATATTAAAACCTATCGTCTGACCAAACATCAACGGACAAACCAGAGTACGTCCATCAACATACGCCCGTTGGTTTCTAAGGGTCAGCGAGTGGTAAAAGGACAGGTTCTTACCGAGGGATACGGCACAAGCAATGGCGAATTGGCATTAGGACGTAATTTGAAAGTAGCGTTTATGCCGTGGAAAGGTTATAATTTTGAAGACGCTATCGTTATTTCTGAAAAAGTGGTTAAGGAAGATTGGTTTACTTCCATTCACGTGGACGAATATACCTTGGATGTCCGCGATACAAAACGCGGTGCAGAAGAACTAACCAGCGATATTCCAAATGTTAGTTCGGATATGACCAAAGATTTGGACGAAAATGGATTGATTCGCATCGGGGCACACGTAAAAGAAGGTGATATATTAATTGGAAAAGTTACTCCCAAAGGAGAATCGTATCCTACTCCCGAAGAAAAATTATTGCGAGCCATCTTTGGCGACAAGGCGGGCGACGTGAAAGATGCTTCCTTGAAAGCCCCCCCTTCAACAGAAGGAGTTGTGTTGAATAATTGTTTGTTTTCGAGAACGCTTAAAACTCGAAAAGGAAAATTGAAAGAAAAAGAAACCGTTAAAGATGTTGAAGCCCAATTTGAAAAAGAAGCCGAAGCATTAAAAGAAAAATTGGTGGCTAAACTATATAAAATAGTAGATGGCAAACTTTCTTACGGGGTTATGGACAACGCCAAAAATGTGTTCATTCCACGCGGTCCTAAATTTTCACAAAAATCGCTGATGAGTGTTGATTACAACGCAGTTGACCTTTCAAATTGGACAACCGATAAGAAAGTAAATGCGATGATTGAACAAGTTATCCGCAATCACAATGAAAAATATAGGGAATTAGTTGCCGCTACGGTGCGGAAAAAATTTACCATTACCATCGGTGATGAACTGCCCGCAGGCATTGTGCAAATGGCAAAAGTATTTTTAGCGAGCAAACGGAAATTGAAAGTTGGAGATAAAATGGCGGGTCGTCACGGAAATAAAGGTATTGTTGCCCGAATTGTTCGTGAAGAGGATATGCCGTTTATGGAAGACGGAACCCCTGTTGATATTGTGTTAAATCCGCTTGGCGTGCCTTCCCGTATGAATATTGGTCAAATTTATGAAACCATATTGGGGTGGGCAGGTAAAGAATTGGGCATAAAATTCTCAACGCCTATTTTTGACGGTGCAACGATGGAAGAGGTGAACGATTACCTGAAAAAAGCAAATTTGCCCGAAAACGGCAGCGTTTATCTTTACGACGGAGGCACAGGCGATAGATTTGAGCAACCTGTAACGGTGGGATATATTTACATGTTGAAACTGCATCACATGGTTGACGACAAAATGCACGCACGTTCAATCGGTCCCTATTCTTTGATTACGCAACAGCCACTGGGCGGAAAGGCTCAATTTGGAGGGCAGCGTTTTGGGGAAATGGAAGTTTGGGCGTTGGAGGCATTTGGAGCAGCAAATATTCTTCAAGAAATATTAACTGTTAAGTCAGACGACGTAAACGGCAGGGCAAAAATGTATGAAGCCATTGTGAAAGGAGACGTTCCTTCATCGCCGGGATTGCCCGAATCGTTCAACGTATTGGTGAACGAATTGCGCAGTTTAGCCTTGGAAATCACTTTTGAATAAAAATATTTGAATTGTGAGTTGTTTGGACGCGGTGTGCCGCGTCCAAATAGGCGGAAGAAGGTTGCTTACACCTACTTCGTGGGGAAATGTTTTGCGAAGCAACAATTAAAAAAGCAGATAACGATGGAGAAAAATATAGTAGTACAAGAAAACATTGCCGAATTATCAATAATTCAGAGCATACACGAAATAAGAGGACAAAAAGTCATGTTTGACTTTGACTTGGCAAAACGGTACGAGGTAGAAACCAGAGTATTGAATCAAGCGGTTAAACGAAATATGAGGCGCTTCCCACCCGATTTTATGTTTCAACTAACAAAAGATGAATGGGAAAACATGAAATCACAATTTGTGATTTCAAGTTGGGGTGGAAAACGTAAAATGCCATACGTATTTACTGAACAGGGAATTGCCATGTTGTCGGGCTTGCTCAACAGCGACATTGCAATAGACACAAACATACTTATTATGCGGGCTTTTGTTGCTATCCGTCAGTATATTTTTAATTATGCCGAACTCAAACGGGAATTAGACGAATTTATGAAAAAAACGGATATGCGGTTTAATGAAATTTTTAAATTGTTTGAGGAGTTTTTACGATATAAAGCAGAACAGGAAAAACCAAGAAATAGGATAGGATTTAAACAGAAAAACAATTAATAATTAATAATTAACAATTAAAAGAAATCATCGTTCAGACAAAAAATTGTATATTTGCATTTTTAATAAAAACAAATAAATGGTGGTTAATAAATCTTGGTAATCTTGAAAACCGTATGAAAATCGTGGTTTAAGACAAGAAATAGATAAATAAAATAATTAAAAACACTAAAAGAATAGAAAACATGAGAACAGTAGATTATACGGAGAAAAATATGATAGAGTCTTATTCTGCTATTTTAAACAGGTTGAGTATTCCTAATAAAATTGAACTTATGGAGCGTTTACTCAAATCGTTGAAAAACGAGTCAGAAAAAATTGCCTTGTCAACAGATGAGTTCATTCCCGAAAAATCTGCCGAACAACTTATATCAGAACTTCGGGATAGCCGTACTTTTGGGAAAACACGAATTATAGAACCCTTTTAATATTTTTGCAAAATGGAAAATTATTTGTTAGATACCAATATATGTATTTTTTACTTTAAGAAAAAACATGGCGTGAGGGAACGTTTGTTGCAAGTTGGGTTAAAAAATTGTGCCATTTCAGAAATAACTTTGGCAGAACTTATATACGGAGCAGAATGTAGCCTAAACGTTGAAAAAAATATAGATATTATCAATAATTTTATACAACACGTACAAGTATTTCCTATTTCAAGTGCAATAGGAGTATATGCCAAAGAAAAGTCTCTACTAAAAACAACAGGAAACATGATTGACGATTTAGACATTTTTATAGGAGCAACATCTATCGCCAATAATATGATTCTGGTAACAGACAACGAAAAACATTTGAGTCGTTTGTCCAAAATCCGAATTGAAAATTGGGTAAAACGATAAAAACAATTAACAATTAACAATTAACAATTAAAAAATAATGAACATCATACAAAATCATATAAATCAAACAAATCATAGTTCAGAAAATAATCTGAACCACGATTTTAATAAGATTAACAAGATGAACAGGATATGTATCACGTCATTGCGAGGCACGAAGCAATCCAGATTTAAAATAAATGAAATAACAAATAATTCTGGATTGCCACGCCGCTCGTACCTCACGGCTCGCAATGACGAGGTACCGTTTTATTCTCACGTTTCACGTCATTGCGGGCTTGACCCGCAATCCCCTTGTTCTTTGCAAGGGATTCCTCACTGCGTTCGGAATGACGGCGGGGCGTTCAGACAAAAAAATAAGCCACAACCCAAAAGTCCCCCTGAGGGGGATTTAGGGGGCTTAAGGCTGATTTCTGGATTGCCACGCCGCTCGTGCCTCACGGCTCGCAATGACGATTTACCGTTTTATTCTCACGTTTCACGTCATTGCGGGTTTGACCCGCAATCCCCTTGTTCTTTGCAAGGGATTCCTCACTGCGTTCGGAATGACGGCGGGGAGTTCAGACAAAATAAACCACAACCCAAAAGTCCCCCTGAGGGGGATTTAGGGGGCTTGAGGCTGATTTCTGGATTGCCACGCCGCTCGTGCCTCACGGCTCGCAATGACGAGGTACCGTTTTCGTCTCACGTTTCACGTCATTGCGAGGTACGAAGCAATCCAGAAAATCATAGTCTTCATTTCAATCAAACAAATCATCGTTCAGACAAAAAAAAATAGATAAATTAAGAATTAAAAAACATTTGCGTCCCTTGCGTTAAAAAAAATCAACCGCAAAGGACGCAAAGGAAACCGCAAAGGGAAAAAATAGAAGATGGACAAACAACAAATAAATATAGACAAACATATTACAACATTTAACATAAATGCTCGTTATGATGATTATAAAAAAGAGTTTTATGCAATGTGTACCGCAGATTTTGCAAAAGAATGGATTGAAAAAATTAAAAAAATACAACAATGGATAAAACAGATGCTCTAACTATTGCTCAAAAATATGCCGAAATAGTAAAAACTGTTTTTGATTTTCAAAAGATGATACTTTTTGGTTCGCATGTGGACGGAAACCCGCGTGAGGAGAGTGATATTGATATTGCTGTCGTGTTTTCAGATTATAACAATCGCTTAGACAGGCAATTAGAGTTAATGAAACTCACTCGAAAAGTAGATACGCGGATAGAGCCGCATCCTTTTAGAGAAAATGAATTTGATATATCAAATCCTTTTGTAAATGAAATACAAAAAACGGGTATTTTAACAATTAACAATTAATAATTAATAATTAATAATTAACAATGAAAATCATACAGAATCATATAAATCAAACAAATCATAGTTCAGAAAATAATCTGAACCACGATTTTAATAAGATTAAAAGATTACCAAGATTTTTTAGCACACAGATAACACAGATTGAACAGATACACACAGATTTTTTTTATCTTGTTCATCTTGTAATCCTGAAAATCCTGATTCAGACAAAAAGAGAGATAATAACCTCAAAACCACAACCTAAAGTCCCCCTGAGGGGGATTTAGGGGGCTTGAAATCATAGTTCAGACAAAAAATAAATAAATATAAATAAATAAAATATTAATAATCAAAAGTAAAAGGAGATTAATACATGAAATTAACATCATTCGTAAAGAGAAGTTTTTTAGGAGTATGCTTTTTAGCATACAGTTTTGGGGCAAATGCCCAAACCCACCCCGCACTTGGCGGCGGGACAGGCGACTCACTCTCGCCGTACCAGATTAAAACACCTGCTCATCTGAAAAGTTTGGCAGATTTTGTAAATGCAGGT
>Ga0209628_10003606_pt1 | contig 10924 bp, 12 predicted proteins | sample TergutCu122P4_FD_187285 | JGI IMG/M metagenome (GOLD analysis project Ga0209628, IMG submission 187285) | Cubitermes ugandensis P4 segment gut microbial communities from Kakamega Forest, Kenya - Cu122 P4 (SPAdes) (version 2) | ecosystem: Host-associated > Arthropoda: Insects > Digestive system...
CGCCTCCGCCGTACCATCCTGACCATGATCTCAGAATAGCCCAAAATGTGACAGGTGTCATCAGGGACCAAAGTCCATATTGAAAAGGACTTTTGGCCCCTTGGCCGTCAGAAAGACGGTTCCGTTGCCCATGCTCGGCAGTGGGACGGCCTATTCCATGACGTTCGCGGCGGGCAAGGCAGTAATTCCGATCGGAATGACGCCCCAAGTAACTGGTGACGTAGAGGACAACAGGCTCATCATCGTTGATCCAACGAACTGGTCGGTGCATACGATGGCGCTGGATCAGTCGTCACCGTTCCTGGTGCGCACAGTAGGCGACACGGTTTATGTGGCCCACACGTCGATGAATCAGGGGTTCCACGCTTGGTCGTACTACAGGTATGTATCCACGGTTAATACCATTGACGAAACGCAGACCGCTCACAAACTTGGCTCTCCAATTTCTCGTTTCGATGTGACAGCGACGAGACTGGCTGCCCTGAGCGGCTCCGCTGCCCAGGATGTCCCGCTCCTGCACACATACGCACTGCCCGACTTCACCCCGATAACCACTGTTGCTTTGAAGCCACCCAAGAGTGTGCCGCATCCGGTGGCAGTCAATGTGTTTCTAGCCCGGTCAGCGTAGGAGAGAATCAAACGTGGTGCGCGGACCAGGTGTTCTGGGCCCCACCGACTGAAAATTCACCTTTCCGTCATGAATTATATGATATTGCACGCAAAAGTGGAGTTACGGTACGAAAACCCGGGGCAAAACGTACCGAAACTTCACTCTTCCGAAAATGGTATCGTGCAAGCTGTCGGAAAAGTGCGCTTTCGGTCGCGGCAGACCATGCAGTCAGCATCCTGACCACAGTCTCATAACAGTCCAGAACGTGACAGGTTTCATTAGGGACTTTAGTCCCTGACATCCGGGCTCCTAATAGGGACTAAAGTCCCTAACGAAAGGGACCTAGGACCTCTTGGCTGTCCGACCTGGGGTCCCGTAACGTTATATCCGTGGACACGATCACTTCGACAGGGCGGCACCCCGGTGGGGTGTCTCCGGGGATGGACCCCCGCTCATGTCTGTCACCATGTCTACGACGATCAGACCGGTTGTGTGATCGCCAGGTCGAATCCGGCTCGGAGGGACCGGAAGCCTCTTGGCCACCGTAAAGGCTGGCGAGTATCCGACGATCAGCCTGACACCCGCACGATTGATCAAGCTATCGGCCAGTTGGTAGCCGTCTGATCACCTCCCAATGTCTGCCTGACGAGCTGTGGGGCCCTTCCACACCTCGTCAGGCAGACAATTTTCAGGCAGGCCCGGTCGAGATGCACCGGGGCTGGAACCTCGGCTACGGTCTGTGGGAGCACTGCGAACACATCGATGTCCAGACACTGACGGCTGGACACCCTTGCGGCGCAGCGCCAGGCCGCGCGGAGATCTCTGGGTGTATCGCCGCTCAAGCCGGATCTCCTCCGCCGTACCGGCTATCCCGCCCTAAAACAGCCCTTTGCCAAGCGCTTGTATCCTTCAGTGTCCTTGGTCCCTTCTTGGTACAGGGAAATAGGGACTAACGCGGATTTCCGTACAAGTGGTTGTGCGGAAATCCGCGCTAAAGTCCCTACCGAAAAGGACTTAAGACCCTTGGATATCGATCTCTGAGTCCAATACCGTTGTGTTGGCAGCCGGATTCTCTCCAGAGAACGAAGTGAGAGGTCACGACATACGGAGGGACTCGTGGATGCACACGCACACAACAACATGGGAGAGAAAATGAGAAAACAAACCCAACAAAACAAACACAAGATGGTGAGGCTGACACGCAGGCTCGCCACAATCGGCGTTGCGGTCGGTACTATCATGGCCGGCGTTGGCTTGGCAACCCCACAAGCCCAAGCCAGTGATATCTGGCAACTCAACAGGCCAGGAGTCATTCTGGTCACGCTTGACCCCATAGGCACGTCAATCGGTTCCGTGCCATACACCGAAGGAATCGGCCACGCCGGCATGGTTTATGGTGCTGGGATAACTGTTGAGGGCGCAAGGGAGGGCGTGGTGACGCGGTCCAATAACTGGGAGTACCGTTACTGGACCGTTTTCGGAATCAACGTCAGTGGGACCTCAGCTGCGGACGATGCCGAGGCGGTAGAATGGGCGATGTCTCAGATCAACAAACCATACAATTGGAACTTCTTCAACATCGAGACGCAGTCTGAGTACTACTGCTCACAGCTCGTGTGGAGGGCATTCGAGAGACATGGGGTGGATTTGAACACTTGGCTCTATGACTACTCCTGGTGGGGGCGGGCCATCGCTCCAGTCGAGTTGGTGACTTCACCGCACACATACCTCATATACCAGAAGGGCTGACAATCATGTGGCGAGAACCGGCCACCCGCTATGCCGCGGTGTTGGCGTCAATTGTCTTGGCACTGACCGGGGTGGCCGGTTGCTCGTCGACAACCGTTATCGTACCGAGTACGTGCCCGTCAGTCTATACCGCTGCAGTTGCTTGGACCAGCAAGATGGCCCGCTCAAGCGTCATACAGTTTTTCAACGGTGACCAGGTGGTCGCAGAGATCAAGGTGCCGGTGCGCAACATCCAATGGGGCGACCAGGCTCCGGTGTACCATGACGGGACGGTTGCCTTGCTGTCCATGGGCGACCCGTCATTTGGCGACGCGAGCCTTATCACGATTCATCTGGCAACATGCGTGGTCAATGTCATGGATCTGCACTCAATGGAGATGAATCTGGGATCGTTTCGCGATGGCTTTCTGACGGTGGGTAACCTTAACGGTTCCTCACATGTGACCGGGTTCACCGCTGTGAGGGCGTCTGTCACGACATCATTCGAGGGGCAGATCATTACTGTTGCCCAAGGGGATGGCGACCGGGTGTATGCCATCGGCACCACCATCGACACCCGGGAGACTTCCCTCATCGTCTTGAGTGCTGACGATCTGGCGGTTGTCAAGACCGTTCCGTTGCCAATGCTCAGCCTGGGAGCAGCGGTATCAATGACCTTTGTAGCAGGGAAGGTGATCATCCCACTGGGCACGACCCATCTGCGAACCACAGATGCCGAGGACAACCGGCTTATCGTGGTTGATCAAACGGACTGGTCGGTGCGCACGATCAAGTTGGACCAATTGTCACCGTTTCTAGTGCGCACGGTTGGCGACACGGTCTACGTTGCGCACACATTCATGAATCAGGGTTTTCACGACTGGTCCTTCTACCGGTATGTGTCCACCCTGAACGCAGCCAACGAAATACCGACGACGCACACACTTGGTTCTCCCATTGCTCGTTTCGATGTGACAGCCACGAGACTGGCTGCGCTGAGCGGCTCGGATGCCAATGATGTCCCGGTCCTGCACACCTACGCACTACCCGACTTCACCCCGATAACCACTGTTGCGTTGAAGCCACCAAAGAACGTGCCATATCCGGTGGCAGTCAATGTGTTTCTATCCCCGTCAGCATAGGAAGGAACAAAAGACCATGCTCAAGAAGCCTCGAACCATTGCGATAATTGCCATTTCATTAGGCCTGGTGGGCGCGTGCAGTGATCCCATTACAGAAAACCCGACTCCAACACTGTCGCATGTCGTCTCCGATTGGGTCGCGGGACTTGTCCAAGGCCGAGCGGGTGACGCCATCTCCGGTTGACTTGCCGTTCGCCACATATTACGCGATTGCCAGGGAGGCTGAAGACGCGGCGTTCGACGAGTGGTATTCGGAGAAGGCGAAGACTTATGACAAGGAACAGACGGAGATCGCCGCATGTATGAAGGATGCGGGTTTCGAGTGGTTCCCCGCAGAACTGAAGAAGCCGGCGAGCCAACTTCAGATGACCGGTGACGCCTTACGCATACCACGGTTGCCGGTTGCCCGTGCTGACGTTGAGGCCCACGGGTATGGGTTGTGGAACCCTAACGCTGCTTCCGAGGTTCCAGAGGCATTGAGCGGGGCTCAACAATACCTGGATTCACTTGGCCCTGATGGCCAGAGCAAGTTCTTCACGGCGTTGTACGTGGATCCCGGTTGCGGGAAAAGCCTGAACGACGCCCCAGCAACCGTGACAGACAACAGTTGGTACGTTGAGCCCATCCGCTTGATGGAGAATGCGTTCGTGGGCGACAAGAGCTTCGGTCGTTTTGGTTCGTTCATGTCAACCCCTGACATGCAGGCGTTGAACGCTGAATGGGGTTCTTGCATGGGGGACAAGGGTGTGCTGTCCGCGGATGAGTGGCGCACTGATCCGGACCTATCCGGTCCGGAGAACGCATGGTGGTTGGCCGTTAGGACGGGCCCTGATGGGTCACGGACCGCAGCAGGGAGCGCCCCGGATGAGCAGCATTCTGCCCTGATCGGTTCAGAACTGGAGATCCGGATCGCCGTTGCGGACTTTGATTGCCGGGCTCAGACGGATTACGTCAACCGGTACGCCAATGCCCAGGTGTCTCTCCAGGCCAGCTGGGTGAAGGATCACAAGAACATGTTGGATCAGATGGTGGCCACATGGGAACAGCGGAAACCCAGGTAGCAGGCACTGTCATGAAGGACAACCGCGGACTCCTTGCCAGCGCCATCAGACAGACGTTGCCCGTGTGGGTGGCGTTTTTGGTGGCTGTCCTGGCCCTGGCCACAGGAATGATTGTTGGTTCCCGGATAAAGTCGCCCGCCCAGGTCGACTCTGAAACCAGGCCCCCGGAGGCGGGGTTGATTACGGCCAAGGTTCAGCAGCGGCAGTTGACCGCTCGGTTGGCGGTTCGTGCTGACGTGGCGTTCGCTGATCCAGTGCGAGTCAGCCCCCCGGCCCCCATGGGTGCTGAGTCCGCTGTCGTCACCGGCCGGGTCCCGAAGGTTGGTGACCAAGTCAATGCTGGGAGTGTGCTGCTCGAAGTGTCGGGTCGGCCCATCTTCGTGTTGGCCGGGCAGTTCCCCGCATACCGGCCTCTGAGCCCAGGTTCTTCTGGACCAGATGTGCAACAGATGCGTGACTCCTTGAACACACTCGGTTTTGATACTGGGGCACCAAGTCAGACGTATGACCAGTCGCTTGCTGACGCTGTAAGAAAGCTGTACGAGACGGTAGGATACCCGCCTCCCGGATCTGATGACTTGAGGAAGTCCCAAGCGGTGCGAGAGGCCCAGGACGGGTTGACAGAAGCTAAAGATGCCCAGGCCAGGGCTCAGCACGAATACGACGCTGCCAAGCAACAACTGTCTATGGCACGCAGTGGCTCCACAGTTAACCCGGACTCCAAGGCTCCCGGATCAGGAGATCCCGGGGCTGACCTGGCATCACTTGAGCAGGCGCTGGCATCCGCCACGCGCGCTGTTGAGCGGGCTGAGCAGGCTTTGGCCGACGCCCAACGCGCGACATGGCCGACTGTTCCCTCCGGAGAAGTGGTGTTCGCCACGGATTTGCCACGGCGGGTGGACAAAGTCAACCTTACTGTTGGTCAACTGATCACTGGCAACGGGAACGATGGCCAGCCTGCCGGTATTACACTCTCGGGTGCCGATATTGCAATCACCGCACATGTGCCTGTTGAGCAAGCGACGTTGGTTGTGCCCGGTGCCATAGCGGTGCTGACAGACAGTGGTGGCAAGGGGCACACCGCGAAGGTTACCAGTGGTTGCGCAGAACCGGTGACTGGTGTGACATGTGACGCCCGGCTCAACTTGGATGACCCAGGGGCGGCTGAGCGTGACACCTTGGTCGGAAACACCAAAGTCACCATTACGGTGGGGACTTCCTCCGCAGACGGGTTGGTTGTCCCAGTTGCTGCCGTGTCAGCCGGAGGCGACGGGAGTGCACAAGTGCAGTTGGTGACCGGGCCGTTGCTTCACAACCAGCCTGCAGCCGCACAACCAACAACCATGGTCAAGGTTGAGGTTGGATTGTCTGCCGAGGGATACGTCGAAGTCAGACCAGTGGGGGGGCAACTGCACCCCGGGGACCTGGTGGTCGTTGGTGTCAATAACGCCGGTTCCGAACCCGGCGAGGAACGCAGCCCGCGATGACCAGGAATGCACCAGCCGCGGTGCTGACAGGGGTCACCCGGTCGTTCCCGCCAGTGGTCGCGTTGCGTGACGTCAGCTTGACGGTTGACCGCGGGGACTATATCTCCATAATGGGACCATCAGGGTCAGGGAAATCGACTTTGTTGAACATCCTGGGCTTACTCGATCGCCCCACGGGCGGGGAGTATGAACTGGACGGGATCAGCACGACAGGATTGAGCGAGAAACAGCGGGCAGTTGTGCGCGGAACCAGGATCGGGTTCGTCTTCCAGGCATTTCACTTGTTGCCCAATCTGACCACTGTGACCAACGTCATGCTCGGCATGGGGTACTCCGGCATCCCCCGTGCCGGTAGGCGGGCACTGGCCGACCAAGCACTGATGCGGATCGGAATCGGGCACCGCGCCCAGTACTATCCGCGCACCCTGTCGGGCGGTGAGCGCCAACGAGTTGCCATCGCGAGGGCTATGGTTGGAGAACCGGAGATACTGTTGGCCGACGAACCAACCGGCAATCTGGACGAGTCGAGCGCTGCCGACATCATGGAGGTGTTTGATAGCCTCAACGAACAAGGTTTAACAATCATCGTGGTCACCCACAACATCATGGTGGCTGACTGTGCCCACAAGAGGCTGGTCATGCGCGACGGACGGCTGGAGCTGCGCCGATGACAAGATCACACCACGCACTCCTCCAACGCGCTTCCAACGGCATCGTTCCTCCCGGCCGGTTCGCCCACCGGCGTGACCGTTACACTTTCGGTGACGCCATGCTCCAAGCAACGACAAGTCTGTCCAGTCGCCCGGGGCGCCTGGCCATGACATGCACCGCGGTAGCTCTGGGAATCGGGGCTTTGGTGGCCACCATCGGTTTCGCCCAAACGGGCTCCGGGCAACTCAATGCCACATTCGATTCCTATGCCGCGACGCGCATAGTGGTTAAGCCTGTCGACAGTACGGCCAACCCACCAGCCATCCCCTGGGATGCCGAAGAATCAGCTACCAGGCTCAACGGAGTCGCGGCCGCAGGGTCTCTAACCGATGTCACCCAACAAGTACGAACACTGACGTCGCTGCCACTTAACGACCCTGAGGCGCTACCACACGCCCCGTTGTCGGTTGCCGCCGTCTCTCCTGGTCTGCTGGACACCATTGGCGGCCACGTTCAACAAGGCGCGTTCATCAACTCGTTTCACAACAACACCCGGCAACGAGTGGCCGTGCTGGGTTCACGCGCCGCAGACGTCTTGAGTGTCAGCCGGATGGACATCCAACAAGCAGTGTTCATCAACGATCAATCGTACGTAGTTATCGGGATCGTCACTGGAATGATGCGCCACCCAGAACTCGAATCAGCCGTCCTGATACCTCAAGAGACCGCCCGCGACACGCTGGGGTTGGCATCAACCGCCGAATTACAGATCCGCATTAACGTCGGAGCCGGGACAACCGTGGGACAACAGGTAGCCATGGCTCTCAACCCGAGTAACCCCAGCAGCCTAACGATAAGCGTCCCAGATTCCAGCAGCGTACTTCAAAAGCAACTATCTGGAGACATTAATATACTATTTCTGACACTCGGTATCATGGCTCTCGGTATCGCTGCCCTCACCATCGCAGTCACGACCTCCTTGTCCGTCATGGAACGCAAGGGAGAAATCGGGCTGCGCCGGGCCTTGGGCGCCACGCGAATGCATATCATCAGCCTGCTGCTCACGGAATGTGCCGTCACCGGACTAATCGGCGGCCTATTCGGCGCTGCCAGCGGAATCTGCGTCGTCGTAGGCGTCGCGATCACTCACAACTGGACACCCATCGTAGACCCGAGTCTCATAGCAGCCGCTGGCATCGGCGGGATTTTGATTGGTGTAACAGGAGGATTGATCCCCGCCATCAGTGCCTCCCAACTGGAACCAGCAGTCGCACTTCAGCAGGGAACATGATATCTATAGTGGATCGGAATGCGAACGCTCTCGGATGCTCTCTGCTTCGATCAGACCAGTTGTGGTCGCCAGGTTGTATCCGAAGGAGATGGACCAGAAGCATCTCAGCTGCGCTGGCGAGTATCCGACGATCAGCCTGACACCCGCACGATTTGGTGTTCAGGGTCCGGGGACGACCAGTGTGGCCCTGGTACCCGGGTTCGCGGGTTCCAGTACCAGGTGCCCGTTGATCCGGGCGAGGCGTTCTTTGACCCCGGCCAGGCCGAAATGTCCCGTCTGCCGGAATTGCTCCAGGTTGGTATCCTCCGGCAGCCCGACGCCGTTGTCCGCCACCTCGATTTCGATGTCGGTGCCGGATTGCCTGAGGGTCACCTTTACGGCTGTGGCCTGGCTGTGCCTGCGTACGTTTTCCAATAGTTCGGACAAAGCCCGGTCCAGATCATGGAGTTCCGAGGCAGGCGCCTCGACCGCGGCATGGAACTCCGCGGACACGGCGATATCTGGACATTGTCTGGACAGTTTTTCCACAGCGTTGCGGCAGGCGGCGGTCAGATCGCCCGGGGTCTCGTCACTCAGGCCGGCCCCGAACTCCGCGGGGTCGGTTTGCGCGGCATCGAGTACGGTGACCAGTTGGGCGGCCAGTTCCGAGGAACGCGGGTCGGCATCCGGGGACAGGCTGGTGGCGAGCGCACCGGCCTGCTCGCGGGCCAGGGCCACGGATCCGAGGAGCCGGTCGCGTACCTCTTGGGCCGTCCGCAACTGTTCGTCCGTGGCCGCGTCGCGTGATTCTGCCACAATCCTGCCGTGGGCGGCCTCACCCTGGCCGCTCATGATGCTGCGGGCAAAGACACCGACCGCCAGGTACAGCGGAAACAGTGCGTACACGGTGAAGTGGTACTGCCCCACCACCTCCTGGCCCGTGCCCCGCCAGGACAGGATCGGCGTGATGATGAGGACAGCGACAATGCTTAGCGCGAGCGGTACCACGACGGCGGTGAGCCGCTCGGCGGCGAGCGGCAGGAGCAGAATCATGGCCACGACCGCGGTGCCGACCGGCGGCTTGGGACCGCAGGTCCCGAGGATCAGCCCGGTGCCGGCGATTTCCGCGGCGGGCCACCACCAGGTGGCCGCAATCTTTGAACCCAGACCCTCCCAGCCCAGCAGGAAAGACACGGAGAACAGTGCCAGGACAACCATGACGGTCACCGTCAGAGGCAGAAGGCTGGGCGTCTGGTGGTAGAGCGTCGATTGCGGCGAACTGGCGACGAGGATCAGGGACAGCAGCCGTACGCCGCTGGTGACCCTGACCGGCATCGCCATGTCCGACAGCCGCAGGCCGGCTGCCGGGTTCACCGGCCGGTGCCGGATCGGTGACCGGCTCATGACCCCGGGACTGCTGTCCGGGGGGCTCTCCCGCAGTTCGTGCAGTACGGTCCTGGACTGGTCGATGGCTGTTTGCAGCGTGTCGACGAGACCGGCGGACGCCGGAACGGCCGGTGAGTCCTGCCGGCCGGCGAGCCTTATCTGGAGGGCCGTGGCCATCAGGTGGGCGCCGGACAGGGCGCTGGCCAGGCTGTCGTGAACCTCCTGGGCGGCCCGGATCCGTTGCAGGGTGACGGCTCGGCGGGCCAGCGCCGCTCCCTCCAGCCGCCGGTTGTTACCTTGTGTGAGCGCCAGTTTTTGCGCGTAGATTCCGGCGACCACGGCCGCGATCGCCAGCCCCACCGTGTTCACCTGGGCGGCCAGCCCGGATTTCTGCCCCGCCACCAGGACTTGGAGGTGAAGGTCGGATGCGTCTGCGGCGTCGAGGGCCATGCGGCCCATGAGGCCCGTGACCACGGCGATCGTCAGAAGCGTTCCCGTGGCGATGGCGGCCGCCGTACCCCATCTGTGGCCTCCGCACGTCAGCAGCATCAGTATCACGAACATGGGTAGCAGCGACATTGTGGAAGAGCCGCACGGTGTAAGGAGTAATGCCAGCAAGCCGGCGCCCTCGGCCGCCGGCCACCACCAACTGGCGGCCAGAAGCGGGCCGAGTCTGTTCCAGCCGGCCAGAAGCAAGACCGATAGTGCGCACTGGATGAGTACGATGATCAGTACGCCGGGCTGTGAGAATGTCACCGCCGCCGCACCGATCGCGGCGAAAAGGCCGAGCGAGCGGTAGGCTTCGACGACACCCACGAAAACGACGCCCATTCCCACGATCCGGATGACGGCCAGCGAACGTACGATTCCGGCCAGGTCCGCCGCGGCGGTGGAATCGGGGTCGAGGCGGTCCGCGCCTACTTGCGCAGCCATGCGACTATGGCCTCGTTGCGGCTGCTCACGTTCATCTTGTGGTACATGTGGTTGAGGTAGTTCTTGACTGTCTTCTCCGACAGGAACAGCCGCTGGGCGATCTGCTGGTTGCTGAGACCCTCCGCCAGGGCCTGCATCAGGGACCGTTCGCGATCGGTGAAGCCGAACCGGTCGGAAGGATCCGGCGCGTCGGGCTCGTCGCCGGTACCGGACCAGCTGGCGGCCGCGGTGGGGCTGAGCATGACCCCGCCGCTGCGGCACAGGTTCAGGGCGGCGGTCAGCTCCGCCTGGGTGAATTCGCCGTACACCAGGTACCCCGCCGCCCCGCGGGACATCGCGGAGCGGATGATGTCGGGGTCGTCCGAGTTGGTGAGTACGACGATGGGCACGTCCGTGACTTCGGACAACACCTTCAGGCCGTCCACTTCCGGCATGCGGATGTCCAGGAGAACCATGTCGATGTTCTCCTCTGGCCGGCCCAGGATCGCCAGCGCCTTGGCGCCGTCCGGGGCCTCGATCACCTCGTGGGTTTCGTCAATGGCCTGGAGCATGGCGCTCAGCCCGGTACGGATGATCGGGTTGTCATCCGCGATGAGTATTTTCACGATCGACGGCTCCTAGTCTCAAGTTAGGACCATGCTATCCGATCCGCGCGG
>Ga0209628_10003607_pt1 | contig 10923 bp, 9 predicted proteins | sample TergutCu122P4_FD_187285 | JGI IMG/M metagenome (GOLD analysis project Ga0209628, IMG submission 187285) | Cubitermes ugandensis P4 segment gut microbial communities from Kakamega Forest, Kenya - Cu122 P4 (SPAdes) (version 2) | ecosystem: Host-associated > Arthropoda: Insects > Digestive system >...
TGCATGGGCTTGCTCCGCCTTCTTTACTTCCGAACAATTGTCCGCTAAAATGATCCTATCACGCCGCTGAGAACGTAGGCGGCGTGAACGGATACCTTTGACGAAGCCGAGGGCATCTCGGTTTCGAGGGCCGGCGGGTCCGGCTTTGGCCCAAAACGGTGTTGAGGTGCTGGCAATATTTTTTGATGGTGTATTCGGAAAGATTTTCGGATCTGACACCATGAAAGAATTTTGCGTGGGTTTGAGAGTTCAGACGGTCGAGGGGCGGGTCGCCGACGTATTTGAGATATTTGTCGACGGCTCCGACATGTTCTCGAATGGTAGCGATGGATTTTTGTCCGTAGAGGAAGGTAGGCGCATAGCAAAAGCGCACGAAGCTGGAGAGAGAAATCATTGGAAAGAAATTGGGTAAGGGGGTGAAAGTTTTCGTGAAGGGAGAAACTTACCACAATTTAGAATTTGAATCAAGAGCGTGTGTTGGAATTTTCAGAAAAAAAGGGAGAATCGTCAGACTCTCCCTTAGCAGGGTCACGAAAACTAACCCTTCCAACACGAAAGAATTTCCCTGCAGTACACCCCACTGGACTCGAACCAGTAACCTTCGGTTCCGTAGGGAGAGATTTCAAAGTTACTTAATCGCAACTGCCGGATTGGAATAATAAGGGAAACCCTATAAAAACAGGCTTTTCCCACCTCAAAACGACTCTCTCATTTTATTCCATTTCCATTCTTTTTCAATCAGGGATACCGCTTTTTTTCGGAAAAAACCGCTTTTTTTTGATAAAAACCGCTGTAAACCGCTACGATTTTTCTACCATATCCCAAACCGACGAAAACCCCTGATAAAATCGGTTTACTCTCCACCCAAAACCTCCCCAAGTCCCCATAGAACCCCCGGTACGGGATTGGGAGATCGGAGCGGGATTTACCCCAAAACACCCCCTAGGTCTCCCTAAATCGCTTGGTTCGACCAAGAGGGTTTATACCCATCAATCCAAAAACACCTCTAAAAATCGTTCTGTGGAGGACCGGAGAGGGGTTACTCCATTTTCCCCCAAAGGGACCATTTATCAAGTACATTTTGTTCCAACCCGAAACTGCGACGAAAGGTCATTCCTTCAAGGACCGGGGCTGGGTAAAAATGTCGTTATATTTGCTCCCCATTTCGTCCATTTTTAGCACCAATTTTTATTCATAGCGGACAAAACCAATTCCGTTTGTCGCTCTCTTTTTTCTTCAAAATATCGTTCAATTTCTTGTGATGTCCGTTTGCAATACTCCTTAATCTTGGTGTCAAGTTTGGAAATAAAATACTTCAAACCGAACCCATAAGTTCCCAGAGCGTCAAAACCAACTTTTAATTGGGGCAACCCTTTTAATTTCCCCGGCACACCCGAAAACAAAAAAGTCAGGTCATCAGTATCGTAAAATTGACGGTCAATAATCCAGTCTGTATAGAAATGAGGATTTTTATATCCGGCCATCAATTCAGTACATCGGTCTGCGATGAATCGGTAAGTTTCAACAATGTCGAAATACTCAAGTCTCCGATCAAGGGCCGTTTGTCCCTTTTTGTTCCTGACACCAGTATCCGCCCCGGCTGTTATCAAGAAATTAAACGTTGCAATTTTACAAACAGCAAGATGAAGCGGGGTGTCATTATGATTATTCCTTGCATGAATATCTGCACCGGATTCAATCAGGATTTTGCAAACTTTTTCACTCTCTCCTTCAATACATGAGGCCGCACAATGGAGCGGCGTATTGCCTTCCCTGTTCTGTGCGTGAATGTTTGCTCCGGCGGCGATAAGCACTTTACACGTTTCAACATGTCCTTTCTGAGCAGCAAGATGAAGTGGTGTACCTGTCCCGGTATCTACGTGAATGTCCGCACCGGCAGTAATCAATGTCTTGCAAACTTCGGCATAACCAGCATTGGCAGCGTTATGAATCGGGGACCAATGGTCCTTACTACAAACATCTGCTCCGGCCTCTATCAAGGCCTGGCAAACGTGAGAATGACCATTCTGAGCGGCACAGTGAAGCGGTGTCAACCCTAATCCATTTGTTGCATGAATATCTGCACCGGCATCAATCAGGGTTTGGCAGATTTCAACATGGCCTCTTTTAGCGGCATAGGAAAGAGGAGTATCAAGTTGGTCTTCAGTATGAATGTCTACCCCGGCATCAATCGCGGTCTTACACAAAGAGGTATCACCTGTAGCAATTGAATACCAAAAACAACAATCATTCTTTATCTTTTCCGTGTAATGCTCCTCTGATTCCAGCAAGAGCAAATAGGTTTCATGTCCACCCTTCGCGGCATAATGGAGTGGTGTCAGGTCATTCTTATCTGTAGCATATTGATTTGCTCCGACTTCAATCAAGAGTTTGCAAACTTCGACATGTCCATTTTTAGCGGCCAAGTGAAGCGGTGTAAAACCTCTTTTATTTTTTGCATGGAGGTCCGCCCCGGCCTCAAGGAGAACCTGGCATACGTCAACATGTCCCTTTTCTGCGGCAAGATGCAATGGTGTACCTCGCTTACCTTTCAAGTAACTTTCCGTCCCGGATTCAATCCGAACCTTATACCCTTCAAGAGGAACATCATTGGACGTAGAAAAAATGGCACCACCTAAACCTGTATGAATCTCCGATCCCGCTTCAATCAGAAGTTTGCAAGCGTCTACATGTCCTTTTTCGGAAGCAAGATGAAGAGGTGTTTGGTCCAGTCCATTTGTTGCATAGATATTTGCACCGGATTCAATCAGGAATTTACATACGTCAATATGACCACTTGCTGCGGCATAGTGAAGAGGCGTATAACCAAAGAAAAATCCCGCTTTTGTATGTATGTCCGCCCCTGCATCAATCAGGGTTTTGCAAGCGTTTACATTTCCCTCTCGGCAAAACACAAACAAGAGGTGATTGATGATACTTGTTCCAAGTCCTGCCCAAACAAAGAAACGAAAAATTTTGTCGTCAAACGGCTGGTAACGCAATGTCTTTTTAATCGTCTCCGTTCGCTCGGTCTCACTGTTACAAAGGAAGAGATCATAAATCGACGCTCCTTGAACGAAATGACTTTGGACCTGCTTGAGATTGTTAGCTTCAATCGCTTCAATGAGGGTTATTGTGGGAGTGGGAAAGGAACATTCCATTTTCGTACTATTGAATTGCTTTCACTATCGATTATTTTCATTCAAGATAATGAATCGTAAAAATCTTCACAGAGTTTCTCAATATATTCTCGTCGGGCCAGTTGGTTCAACCACTTTTTCGGGATACCCTCTACTCCGTAAAACATTCCGGCCAGCCCTCCGGCAACGGCGGCGACCGTGTCTGTGTCTTCACCTAAATTTACAGCCTTCAAAACGCAGTCCTTATAGTTGCTCGTATTTAACAAGCACCAGAGGGCCGCCTCCAATGTATCGACGACGTACCCGCTGCTCTTGATTTCCTTTTCGGGTAGGTTAGCAAACCCTGTATCGAAAATCCGTCTGTAATGTTTCAAGTCTTCGGCATATTCCTTTTTGTTCCCATAATACTCTTTTACCTTTTTCAAGCTGGAACTGATTATACTTTTTAGGTCCGATTCATCAAGCAGGTTTCTGGCGATTATCAGATACACTCCACAAGCAATCTGACTTCTTGTGTGGGCGTGAGTCAATGAGGAAACATTATGAATAATGTCCATAAATGCTTTGTCCTCTGTAGATTTACAATAAAAAGCAAGTGGAAGTATCCGCATCAATGAACCGTTCCCGTTGTCCTGCTCCGATGTTCCACCACACTTTAACGGTTCCGTTCCTTTTCTAAAACGATGTAATGCTTTTCGGGTTGCGATACCTACATCGAACACTTCACCGTGAGCAGTGTATTGTCCTTTGTCCAGCCACAATAAAAATCGTTGCATTATATCGGTATAATCGATTTTCTTGTTTGTTAAACTTTCCATCAGACAAAGTGTAAGACTGGTATCATCAGACCAAGTACCGGGAGGTTGGTTGTATGTTCCGTAACCAGTCATTTCCGTAACAGGGTTACGACGGAGTGATTCTCGACTCTGGAATTCCACTGGTACTCCCACTGCGTCCGCAACGGCCAATCCGAGAATTCCACCGAGTATTTTGTTTTTTAGTCGTGCTTTTTTCATTTGTTTTTCACCTTTCCTTTTCTGTCTCTCTCTGTTTATTTCCAAGGATACTCTATATTCTCCTAGCCTCATTCCAATCATTTTGACAGTTCGGTCTAAAAGAAAATTATTCGTTACGCACATTTTATTGACACACTGCATTTGAAATTGTGTTTGTTTCTCGTCTGTCTGTGTTTTATACAGTTTACAAGCGGAACGAGTGTGATGCCAGGTATTTTTAACCGTGATCGGTATAAATGTCCGCGTTTCAAGAATACCAATGGTTCTTTTCTTACAATAAGGACAGGCTATGCCTTTAACAAGATGGTGCTTACCATAGATAAATCCATCAACATATTCAACTTTTTGAGGTCCCGGAATTCGTAGCAATTCTTTATTGTTTCGTAAATTATCTTCAATTTCAGACGGTAGCGGAGATTCATAATTTGTGATACATTTGTCATTAGCACAAAACGTTACATACGCACCAATATCATCAAGGAACACTCTACCAATGGCGATTGTTTTTTGTTTACAATATGGACATGCAAAGTTTTTGAAAAAAATCTTGCCTTTGTCAAAAGAGTGGTAATCTTCATTCAGTTCTATTCCATCGAGGCGAAACTGTGCTAAGGTGTGTCCTTGTTCTGCGGCCTTGTGATACCATTTCATCGCTTCCGCCTCGTCTTTCGGCGTGCCTTCACCCTTAAAATTGCATTCTCCGAGTTTGTATTGTGCTTCGACATGTCCTTGTTTTGCGGCTTTGCAATACCAATTTGTTGCTTCCGCCTTGTCTTCGGGAACACCTTTACCTTTGTAATAACATTCACCGAGTCGGAACTGTGCATAGGCATATCCTTGCTCAGCAGACTTACGATACCAATCCACCAATTCTTGAAGAGCACCTCTATCAAGTCGCGTTTCGTCTTCCAATTCTGCGTCTTTCATTTTTTCACCCATTCTCCATTTACGAAATTTATCACGTCACCTTTCTGTGTCCCGGCGAGAGAGTATTTTGAGACCCCTTTCAACCCAGAAGCAAAGTCCTGTATTTCTGTTCCTTTTTTCCTTCGCATCCATTCATTTAGTTTCGTCCACTTAGCGGCCCAGGTGCCTTCTGTGTGTGGCAATTGTAGCATAATTTCGGGACTGAAATCAAGAGTGGCATCAATAAACGGACATTTGATTTTTCCCGATGCTGTTTTCTCTTGTCGTTTTTTTCCTTTTCGTTCATCATCGAAGGGGCTAAAGTGTCTTTGGTGTCTCGGATTAAAAATCGAAAGATCATGGCACCCAAACACGGCTACTTTTTTACCGTCAATTGTACCTTCGATAAAGTGTGTATCAATCGGCATTTTGATAAGGCAATCTCTTTCTCCCGGCTTCGGATATGTTTTCCCTGTCCAATGCAGAGGCTTGTCGGATTGTAAATCATAAACAAGCACAAATTGAATTCGTATATCTTTGCTTTTTGGAGCGACGTTACTGTCAATACCGATAACAAGATAATTTGCAACTGATTTTAGTTCCGCTAATATCTCGGCATCAAAGGTTTTGTGAAACTCTGCAAATGCTTGTTCTTTGAGGTTTTCGATTTCGGTGTTCCATTTCTGTTTTTCCGCTTTTTCTTGCGGTTCCGAAAGTGGAATTCCTGTAAGGTCATTGGTGTCAAAAGTTAAAAAACCAGCAGGCAAGAGTACAAATTGATGTTTCTTGTTTTTGAATTCTTTTTTGGACTCAGTGATGAAGTCCTTGAAAAGTCTACGTTTGTCTCGGAGGTCGTTCTCCGTCACGATAATTCTAGCGATTGTGGCCATAGTACAAAATGGGGTTTGGTGATTTGTGTAAAAACCGAAAATATCCTTAGTTTTTAAGGATAAACAACCATTTTAGTATACATTATTTTCGTTTTTTATCAATCAGGATACCACTCGAAAACCGATTTTCGGCACAAAAAATACCCCAAAATACCACATTTTAGCACGAAAATCCCCTCCAAACCGACCAAAAAACGCTCCGCCACCGGGGAGGGGGTGGGATTTCGGGGATTTTTACCAGATAACCCCAAACCCCCACAAACCACTCTAAAATCGCGTATAACAGGTGGGGCGGAACCGGGTAGGGGATTAGTACCGGATACCGGGATCGGACCACAAGGAGCGTCTGTGGGAGTTCCTTAATGTTTCATAATCATTGTGAAAAAAAACCTTGAATCATTTCTTGTATCGTAACTGTATTGACTATTTTTTTGTCCACGACGATATTCACTTTTGCATCTGGCTTGGTCACATCGGTCAAATTGCTTACGTCCACCGTCAAAGCGTAAGAATGCTCTTTCCCTTCCCATCTTGAAAAGGGATATATCGTACACGGTTGTACACCTATGGTGTCACCTTCTCTACATAATTTTTCTTTAGTCATACTTTAGTTACTCCACTCTGGATCAAGTCTTCCAAATGTATACCTACTTGGAACATCGTCCCAGTATTCTTCAGGTAAGTATTTCCTACTTATTTCATAGTCACAAATGGTGTTGATTGTTTTTCCGTTTGCATCGGTCACTAACAGCATCACGTAACCGTCCATGTATGGGAAGTAGAGAACACGGCGGAACTCTCTCTTGGAGTTCAACCCTTCCCATAGCACACGGACGGCGTTATGATTGATTTCTGCTTGTTTTGTTTCATTGTCCTCTTTCTGTAACCATTCCTGGTACTGGTCAAGAAGTTTCCATTTTGTTTCAATAAGTGGCAAGTGAGAATACCGACCCCGGACTGGTGGAACAAAAACTTTATAAAATTTCTGTTTCGCTTCCGATGGAGAAAAACCGGCGTGAATGAAATAAGTTGCAACGACAACACCGGTTCGGTCGTGTCCACCTTTGCAATGCACGTAGATTTTCTCGCCGTATTCTTTTACCTCCTCTATGATTGTGTGGATTTCTTTCAACGTTGAAAAATCAGGACTGGTATAATCAATCGTTGGATAATGGAGTCGTACACAAGAGTCCGGTAAATGCTCGTCGTATGGTGTCAATTGTTCTGATGTCAAATCAATAATTGTCGTTACACCAAAGTCAAGCAGACATTGCAATTTCGGAATACCATCTTTTTCCAGTATTTCAAAAGGATACTCCCCAGCATAAAAAGTATCCGTAACCTTATAGGAAAACTTGAAGGGAAGTTTATGTTTCATTTTTCTAGTTCCTCTATTTCTTGGTCGAAGTTTTCTTTGCTTTCTTTTTAGAAACAATTTTCTTTATCGTTTCCACGGTATTGTCCCGGAGTTCCGCAGCTTGCTTGCAGGCTTTGTCCATTTGTTTTCGGATTTCTTTTCTCTCGTATTCGTTTTTTCCTAATCGGAATTTCCCGCCGACCTCTTTCATGTATTCCTTGATGGCCGTTTCGGCCTCACGACCTTTTATTGCTTGTCGTCGGCAAAAGCGGACGAAATGTCTATCACTTTTCTCGCTATTGCATTTCTGGCAAGCGGGAACGATGTTTCCAGGGCGACTGAGTCCCAGCCATTGTCGATTGATTGGGATTGCGTGATCCTTTTCGAGTTTCACCTCAGCCCCTTCCTTCTTACCGCAGTAGACGCATCTTTCCTTAAAATGCTTTTTGACTTTGGCCCAATCTTTGGAAGTAAACCGATTACCTGTATCTAAATCAAATCGGTTCAAAAATGTTCTTTCGGCAAAGGCTTTTTTGCTTGCGTTCTTTCGTGGTGTCATTTATTGTCCTCCTGATTATGGTTTGAAGTGAAAGTATAACAAAAAGTCGTCCGTCTCGAAAGCGGACGCCTTCGATGTCACAGCGTAGGCTTATTTGACGACGTAACCTAATTTACCGAGAGCGACCTTCAATTCCTTTTCCAGTTTGGCTTTGTCAACGGAAGCGTATTTCTTTTCGTCATAAGTGCATTCGACGGTGCTACTCCCGGAATACGAAATACTGACACTGACCTTGCTGATAACGGGATTTTTCAGTCCCGACTCGATAGTCCTTTTGTGTTTTTGGTCAACGGGCTTTGGCAGTTCGATCTTGATTCTGATGGCTGTCATTGTAGGGTTCCTTTCAAATAAAAAGTGGTTGGTAAGTATGAAACATACTCCTTCTTGGCTGGTCTGTCAAATCGGACCTGTCAGGTTTTGTCACATCTACGGAATTTTTTTGGAAAATTCTCAACTGATTCACTGAATACCACCGATTACGTAAAGTAGTCAAGAGGAATGGTGCTACAAACCTATCAGAATTCTTGTTTCAAAAACAAGAAATAAAGAAAGGGCATCGCTTCCGCTGTCTATTCCCGGTATCCTCACAAGAAACCGTATCATTCACAACGTAACTCGACACCCCGTTTCGCAACGGGACGTAAAGATTGTGAATGATAACGATGTCCAAAATTATTCAAAAACGACGCAAACACTAAAGTAGTGTCATTATGAATAATTTTTGTCTAATAATCTTGTGAGGATTTTGGAATAGAACAATGACTTTTTCGTCAACCTGATTTTATTTGTTTAGTAAATCGATAAGCATTTCTCCAGTTGGGAAGTTGAAAATATGGAACCCAGTTTAACTTCTTTTTGGGCCGGTTTCAAGTCGGTGCTCCGCCCTGGGGAAATTTTCTGCGAATTTTCTAGGATACCGGGATAGGTAGGTAGAGTAACACCCGCAACCCCTCTGAGGCTCGCTCTGTTGCGACGCAACCAAAATTAGGTATTTACTCCCCCACCTTGCGGGGAGCGGCGGAGGCAGCGGGGTGATGAAAATAAACTTTTTCGACAAGGGTAAAACCCTCCCCTCCACAAAAAAAATTTTTATTTCCTCACTCCGCACACTCCGCCCGCTCCGCAAAAAAAGTTTTTGTTCCGGTACTCCGCACAACCCGCTTACTCCACATCGTCCACCTGTTCCGCATAAACAACGGTGTCCCTCTTGTTTCCGTACCTTCCTGTTTCGTATCCAGTTTCACGTAACTGCCTGGCAAAGTGACTTTTCTGCACCGCTCGGCACCCCTCGTCCTTGCAGTGCTCTGTGTAGGCATTGTACATTGCTTTCAGGGTTATCCGATGCTCGCTACTCGGACGGTATCTGTTTTCTTTGAGGAAAAGTAGAACGCTATCCGATTCATTACGGAAGTCTTCGAGTGCCTTCTCTACTTCCGGTGGTATGTTGAATCCTCCCGATTTCAGTAATGAATCTACACCTCTCACGACGAAATTCAAAACACCACTCATTTCGCTTTCGATGATTTTTTCCGCAAGTTTGGTGTCTTTTTCTTCTTCGGAAATAGTAACGTTGAATGGAACGAGAAGGAACCGGCGAAAAAAGGCTCTGGTCCGTTCTGTAACATCGGGTCGTTTATTCATTGAAAATATGGACGTTGCGTACTCACTAACGATAAAAGGTTTTCCGCGGGGGTGTCGCGCCTGTAATGGCTCGCGGGAAGCAAGTTTCTTGAAAGTGTCTATCGCACCCATCCGAGTCGAAATTTCGGGGCATACGTTAAGCAGGTAGTTACCAAGTACCGCTCTTTGGTATTCTCCCCTTCCCGCTCCTGTAAGTCCTTCAAGCGAATAGGCACAGCACTGCTCCTTTCCGATAAGGGCTTGGACAACTTCCAGAAAAACGCTTTTTCCGTTATCTCCACCACCGAAGAGAAACAGAATTTTTTCAAGGTTCATCTTCGGAAGGAACACGTAAGCGATATACTGCCAAAGCAGTTTCCTTATCCTTTTGTCCGGCTGGACCTGTTCAAAGTATTTCCTGAAAAGCAGGGCAGTGGCCTCTGGGTCATAATCGTAATTCAACTGATACGTCAAACCATCCTGCTTGTCATGCGGGTACAATTTTACCCCTTCCGGTGTGAAGTGCAACGTCCCATTTCTCAGATTGATTTTCGGAATATCGTTCGCGGTCAATACTGGAAAGCGAGCTTCACTTGCGAATTGCTTCACCAGATTTTCAACAAACTTATAGTCTTTGATGACATTGTGGGGGATTCCCTGCTTTATTCCTACGACTTTCAAAAAGTGCTGGAATACCTGTGGCCATATTAGCTGCCAAAACCGTCCATTAAAAATGTATGGGTTTTTGTTTTTCAATCCAATGTCGAGTCCACATTTCTTCGCCGTTTTTAAAAGATTGTCGATACTGAGAATGTAGTAGTCCTTCAACTTCGCTTTCCCACATATTTCGGCAAAGGGAATTCTCTGTATCTGTTCCAAAAATGAATCAAGAACGTCAACACCGATTTTTTCCGGTATCGCTTCCTGATTGTCATCAATCGAGTCGGTTTTGGGAATGTTGTTTTCCTGATTAAAAATCATAAGTAAAGTTCCTTTCTTGTGAAAAAATTAAGTACATCAATTTGAAATGGAACACAAAATAGTCAACGATATTCTATGTTCCAGTGTTCCGTCGTTTTGCGGCTAACGTCATGCAAGCGGAAAGGCAATTAGCACCACCGGTATCCCTCGCTTCCCCGCCAGACGCTCAGTATGGTCTAATCCCGGTGGAGGTACTAAACCCACCAAACCGGATAGGAACCCCATAAACGGGGTTCCATGGGTTTACCGGGGGTATCAGGATCGGGGAGCGAAACTGGGACCTACCCGGTGTCCGCCGTCTAATTTCCTGGTCGATGAGAAAAGTGGAAAAATTTTGAGGAGAGGCAAATCAAGGCAGGTCATGCTTGGAAATGAGTTTGGAAAATTATATTGATAAGTTTATTTTCATTTTTTTGCTTTTCGTGAATACTTCTCCCCATATCTTTCTTTGAGG
>Ga0209628_10003608_pt1 | contig 10923 bp, 10 predicted proteins | sample TergutCu122P4_FD_187285 | JGI IMG/M metagenome (GOLD analysis project Ga0209628, IMG submission 187285) | Cubitermes ugandensis P4 segment gut microbial communities from Kakamega Forest, Kenya - Cu122 P4 (SPAdes) (version 2) | ecosystem: Host-associated > Arthropoda: Insects > Digestive system...
TGGAATGGCTTGGGCATGTTATTAGAATGAACGAGACCAGGTCTGTAAAGATCTTTGAATGAAAATTAGAAGGAAGAAGAGGTAGAGGACGACCCAGACTCAGGTGGAGAAACGATGTGGAAGACAATTTAAGGAAACTCAGTGTGAAACGATGGAGAATGAAAGCATTGGATAGAGAGGAATGGGCATCAATTATAAGGGAAGCCAAGACCAAACTGAAAGGGCCGTAGCGCTATAGGAAGAAGAAGAAGAGGAAATTTATTAATGTTAAACTATGACAAAACATATTTTTTGCAATTCCTAACTAAAACTGATAATGAAATTAATATGCAAGTATCGTTTGGTAACAGAAAAATTTACTGCTCAAAGTTCAAAATTTTTGGGACTATCAACACAACCTTGACTTGGAAGCATCATATTGGTGAACTAACATCTGGACTGAATAAGGCTTGTTATGCCATCAGATCAATTAAGCCATTTATGTCCCTAGATGTACTGAGAAGTACATATTTTTTGTATGTTCACTCAGTTATATCTTATGGAAATATATTTTGGGGGAATTCATCTCATAGTGAAGAAATATTTAAAATTCGGAAAAGAATAAATGTGAATTCAAGAAAGAATGCCTCTTGTCAGCAACTATTCAAGGACTTAAATATCCTTCCAATTTAATCCCAATATATATTCTCAATACTTTTGTTACTAAAAATAAAGACCAATTTCTGTCTAACTCACAAGTACATAAAATCAATACAAGGCAAACTTCTGATCTGTACATACCTACAGCAAACTTGGAAATATACCAAAAAGGTGTTTATTACTCAGGAATTAAGATCTACAATCATATATCAACAACCATTAAAGATTTAGCTGGTGATAAGAATAAATTCAAACTAGCTCTAAAAAGATATCTCTTACACAAGTCCTTTTATAGTCCGGAGGAATATTTTAATACATAATTAACTATGATATTAATTTTATTCATATTATTACTTACGTTTATTCTAATCATAGTACTTATAATTGTTAACGTAGCTATCCTATGACACTACAATAAGGCACAACTTATGCTGAATGTACAGTACACTTGCTTTATTTATTATGCTAAATGTACACATGACTAGTTCCACATCCGTATAAGATCAATGGAGTGTGAAATAAATGAAATGAAATGGATGGTTTACAAACCCTCTGATGTTTCAGGTGTGCTAATACATGTTTTATCTTATCTGTGTTTTACAAACCCTTGTTACTTCTTTGGAGAATGCAGAGGCCTTTTTTTTAATCATAAATTGCAGTATTTGTTTCCAGTAATGGCCAAAGATTGAAGTTTGTCATGAGGGTACAAGAGTGGTTGACACCACAGTAGGGTCACCCAGTATGAGAAAAAGACTGCGAATGGGGCAGCACATTCCTCCAAAATGATGGTACCAACCTCGTGAATTTAATGCTGTCACATCCCATGTAGCAGCGACATTAACAGTCGCTCATGTGAAAGTGCCCAATGTAACAAACGTTTACACTATTTATATTCGTGGGAGAATATGGGACTGTGCTATTTTATTTTTGTATCTCTCTCTAAAAGAGAAAAAATCATGAAACGCGTGCTGCTGACTTTTGGACACAAGTCTGCCATCTCTGTACAAGAAAGACGAGATTCTATCCGTTAAAGTTACACATAACAATTACCGTTAATATTAACCTTCTATTCTAAACTGAAACCAAACTAGTGAGCTGTCCAGGTGCGAGAAAATACGAAACTGGTAAAAAATCTCTTGAAAAATGTGTGGTACAGACAATCATATGTGGTGTAACTGGTTTCCACAACCTTAGAATTTAGCGCCTACAGCTCTCTCAATTTGAACTGCTTTCTCTTTACGAATTTATTCTGTGTTATTACCTTACTACATGCTTAGGAAATCTATGGAAGCTTAAACATCTGCCTCGACATGCTCTTGAAGAACAATGAGGTACAGAACAGTATTCCTTAGACAAGGATGGTCATTTTTCCGAAAATGCCATCTTGTGGTGCACTTCTAACATAAAATATAGATATCCTGGATTGTTTAGTGTATTATGGTTTCACCAGAGCGCACACACATCACGTTCAAAATCGTGACAAAGGGTAGTAATGCGAATGATCTTCCTTGCGGTTGTCAGAATTACACTATGCTTTTACATATCAGAACACGATATTTCGGAGTATCTCTCGCACAGTCGATCACACAAGCAGAAAACGCCATTTACTTCGTGAACACCTACGTCGCATATGTTGAAGTCACTTCCTTGCAGTGCTTACCACAATCTTTATAGGTTGACATAAACGTGGCTTTGTGTTATCTTGTGTCTGCGAATGGAGTAAACATAAAACATAAAACCACAAAAAGTAACTGCATATGTTGCACATTTTACCTGAAACATATTTATAATGGAAATACATCAAGATACGAATTTTGTGCATAATTGAGAGACGGTACTATTGACCTCTACTTAAAAGTACGTGCACTACATAAACTGGCAGACGTAATCATGCTATACTAGATGATCTGTGTAATCATGTCACTATTGGTCACAGATTATATCTATTGGTCGTAATTTTTTTTTTTTGCACAGACCTCACCCATCTGCTACCATTAGTTTCTTATCCGTGATCACCCGTATCGAAATTGGTCTGTGACGAATGATCGAGCGAGTGACCCATTTCAATTTCGAGACCATTGCGACCAACTGCACCAACAGAGACAACACAAATAGTGATCGAGAGCAATAGTGGAATTTACAGAGTTCCATTTTACAGAAAATGTGATAACGTTTCATACTTTCAAGCGTCGTATCACTGTAAGAAGAGATTTATATATTTACACGCACATCAATGGAAACATCTAATGACAATTCTAATCTTTACTGACCTGATAATTGCTGACGGTGAAAGCATCTAGCGGTAGAATTTGGAAGCATATTTGCTTCCTGTTGGTCGAAGGTCAGTGGCACGATCGGTAGATAATTTGAAATGGATATTAATCGTAATATTTATACGGATTATGGCAATGACTATGGGTGAGTTTTGAAGAATTCGTATACTCGCACATGTTCTTTGTGCAGGGGAAGTCGGATATGGCAGGTGAGTGTCTTATTTATGGTTATTGCACATTGATTCTAAAAACCGTAAATCACTTCAAAACGCTTCAAAATTGCACATCCTTCACGACTTTTGTTCACTTTTGTACAAACGTATAATGTTTTAACGCTTTTGTAGTTAATCGTTATCACTGAAGTTATTTACTGTTGTGTAGTGCTGTGAATATTAACCAGTGACTCCTGTACGTTTCATTTTGACACCTTGTTACGATGTTGACGCTTGTCATTGTTAGTAAACAGCCTACTTGCAAGTGATTGGGCATGAAAGTGTGTTGGAAGGAAGGGGGGCGTACCCTAATTCCTGGATACTTTCGATGATCGTTTGCAATACAGGTGCGATTCCGTTTATTAAGTGATATAACGGGTGTTCATTTAGGAAATTACGCGGAAATTTGTTTCTAATCCTAAAGACGAAAATGTTATGGAGTGTGTTTTTGTAAATATCTGTTGTCGCTAACAAATCTTTTTACGCTGTTCTATGTGGTCTTTGATGACAGTTATTGCCGAACTTTTAAGGAATATTATTAACAAAATACAAGTCATGCCTAGCAATTTCCGAGTAAACATTGCATATTAAAGCATTTGTGTGTTACTTGTAACTGACGGTTTATTGATTGCATCATTTTGTCAATTTATTCATATGCCTGTAATATGCATTTTTTAAACTGTTCTGAATCTTTTTCTATTTAATTGTTGTATTTAAACACAGAAGCAAGCAAATTTACTTGCTGTTTCAGTGAAATGCTGGATTTTTACCTTGGGCTTCTCTTTCATTTCAGCATAATATTGCTTTCTGTGCCATTTTCCCGGTAGTATGTAACTGAGAGATAAAGTTGCAGTACTGCTTTTTCAGTATGGATGACAGAAATGGGGAGTGGTTTGGTCATCATGAAGATTTATATTTTGAAGGACCAATAAACGCATCTGTTTCAGAACACGAGTGTTTGAAAGATTTTCTGCTAGAGCCAAGACATTCTATGAGAAACATGCCTTGCAGTACAGATAGTGACAGAGCAGACAAGATACTCAATGTTGGCATGCAAACTGTGGTGACTGGAGAGGAAGATCTGTTTGATAGCTGCACAGACACTGTTAATTTTTGTGGTGAGAGGACAGAAGAATCTGAAATTCCTTCAGATTGTGTGGGATTAATTAATTCTCAAAACTCATGCTCAAGCACTGCAGAAACTACAAATTCTGAAAATGACAGGAATGGGAGTTATCGATGTCCATCGCTTAAGAAGGAGGAGTCAGCAGATTGTAGTGAATCTCTGAAAGGTGGTGAAGTGAAGGACAGTGAGAATAATCAATGCAAGGAAGAGGCAGAGCCAGAAAATTCATCAAATCTTTCTTTGGTGGTAACAAAGGATACTGATAGTGACAGAACGAGTACAAAGTGTGGAGATAATCAGATACGTGTTAGTAAGGAATTGTCTGTTGTGTCAAATCCACCCAGCATACACAAGTCGTTGCAGCCTGAAAGTGTAGGCCAGGAAGAATTAGGCAGTGCACAATCATCTGAAAGGTCTGTTACACCAAGAGGAAGGAATATTGCCATACAAGGTCACAAAGGGAAGGGAGTTGAGGTGATGGTGAGGGGTCGTACTCTGGGCCCAGCCAAAAAGAAGAAACACTCTGTTACATATCAGAGCCAGATATCACCTGACCAGAATGGGATTAAGATTCGAATAAAGAAATCTTCATCATCACCTGCTGCGGTTCGACCTTCTAGGCGAAGAGAACATGGAAAGAAACAAAAGAGCAAGAAGGGTTCAAATACTGAAGTTAAATTTAACATTGGTTCAAATAAACGAGTGAAGTGCAAGGATTCAGGCGTAAGTGTGCATTCAGAAGGTGATGAGTCTGGGGAGCAGAGTGACTGGGGTCTCCGACTGCCAACAGCTGTACTTCATAATATTTTCTACATGGTCACTCAAGATGAAGGATGTCTGCCTTTCCTTGTCAGGTTGTATTCCGGTTAATACCAAGTAGAATATGTAACATGCATGCAATTTTCTTAACTTTTGGAAGTAAAGTAGTTATGAAGTTTAACCCTTTGTTGACACCATTATAAAATAAACCACAGCCAACCTCCTTGTAATGTTGAATAAAATTATGAGATGTAAGCATGCAATCTAAAATTGAAAGCAGTTTGGTGGCACATGCTGTGTAGTATGACACCTTGTAGTGACATAATGCAGTGAGGTCTTGGTGTCAAAGATTGTGGTCTCTTTGTCAGCTAGATACATTCTGTAGTTTATCTCTGAATATTAGGGCTGTGTAGGAAGTGCTGTTGGGCACTTGGTGGCTAGTTTCCGACATTTTGAAAGCATGTGGAACAACTCATCCGGTGACACAGTGTTAGATGCCAGAAGACGTGCATCTTCAGCAACAGTGCTGTCAGACCCTCAAAATTTACACAACTTGAATCTCTTGGCCACCATTCAGAAATGTGGACTAATGTTCCACTTTCTCATATTAATGTTACAATGGGTACTGGGTCTTCCTGGGGATAACATGGCCAGGGTGTGGTGGTGACCACCGACTCCCTTCTAGTTCCGAGGTTTTGAATGGTTAGTAGCCATACAACCTTTCCACTGTGCCTGCTTAGGAATGTCATGGGTGATCTTTACCTAGTAGCGTATTGTACGTTAAATTTTGGCAGCTCTTATGTATTCTTTATCAGAATATAGGCTGCTTTAGTTTTCTTCTTCCACTGTCATATTGTGTAGATTACTTGGCAAAGTTTTACTGTGTTTTTCATTAGATGTTGTTGCTGTTGTGCCCCGTAACTAAAAGTACTGTTTTGTGTTGCTATTAAAATAAACTTTTGTGAATTTTAAGGTTACTTTCTGTTCGTATGAAGGTTGGTACAAAAGGAATGCCTCCTGTTTTTTTCTTTTAAATGTGACGCTTGGTAGAGTTTCTTCCTTTACTCACCAGACAGTATCACTGTCCAGCTCCACCAGGATCATTGGTGCTCAAGTCAGTCACATGCTTTCAACATTGTAGCAGTGCATATTGACACATCTGGTGGACATACATACTAGACCAAGAATGTAATTGAATTTCTTGCTGCGGAAGGCTGCAGTCTGTTAGAGATTCATGGATGTCTGAGAAGCGTGAATGTGAGGATGCCATAGATGTTAACTCAGTTAGCTGCTGGATCCATCATCGGTGAAAAGGACATTGGTGACAGGCCCTGCAGCTGCGGACCAGCCACAGCAGCAACTTCTGAGACAGTGAAGGAATCTTGTTAGTGTAATTGTTGCAGAGAGATGCTACAGTCAATTCCGAGTGATATGTGCAGACATTAAATGAGTTGAAACAATGCATTAAAGGGGTTTGTCCTAACAGGAAGATGAGTCAAGTCCTTCTCCTGCATGACAGTGCCTGACTGCACACCAGTCTGTCTACAAGGGAGGCAATTGCGACAGTGAGGTGGACTATTCTTCCTTATCCTCGCTACAGTCCTGATTTAGTGCCCTCTGACTTGCATCTTTTTGGACCCCTGCAGGATGCACTTGAGGATGATGTTTTGTGGATGATGAGAGCTGAAACACGGTGTGTGTGTGTGTGTGTGTGTGTGTGTGTGTGTGTGTGTGAAGAGCTGCAGTGCTGCAGCAAAGAGTGTTATGTGGCTGGCTTACGGCATCTCATGCGAAGGTGGAAAAAGTGTGTTGATAATGGAGGAGACTTGGCGTGATTTGATGTGATGTGACTTGACTTCACTTGACGTGACTTGACTTGATGTGACATGACTTGAATTGGCCTGACTTGATTTGATGTGACTTGACTTGACCTGACCTGACCTGACTTGACTTGATGTGACTTGATCTCACTTCACTTCACTTTGTCAAACCTCTTCTACTGGTAGGTGTAGATGGTTTACAAAGAGCTGTCCATCTCTCATGGTCTCAAGGTATAACTCTTTGTCCCATTCAGTTCCTCTTCAAAATCATCTGTATCCCTTTTTTCCCTAGTCTGGCCAGGTCTTCCTTTGGATGTCTTTTCCCTGTGTTCTAGCTTGACAGGGAATTTTGGGGTATCTCTCACCCCCATTCCTACAACATGCCCATACCATCTCAACCATGCTAATTCTGTCATCTCTTTGAAGGGAATTATTCCTAATCCCATTCTTCTTGTTTGATTCCTGGTCTTGTCTCTTAGTTTTCCGTCCATTTTCCTTCATTACCTCATTTCAGTGGTTTGAAGTTGACTATTGTGTGTGGAGGGCAAAGGTCATGATTCATACCCATGTATATGTTGTATGTAGGTTAGTTTTGTTTTCCTTTTTATTTCTTTTTTGTTCAGGAAATTGTGGTTCAACTTGAAATACAGTCTTCCTGCTCCTCACATTCTCTTAATTTTTTCGTCAGCCTTGCCTTTACTGGTAATAAAGGACCCAAGATATTCATGTAGTTTCACTTGTTCTGAAGCTTGTCCTCTAGTTCCTACTTGCCATCTCTCTATTCCATACATTAAGATGGTGTTGCAGGTCTGCTTCTGATTTTGCCAGTAAGATCAAACCGTCAGCAAAGGCTACTTCTGAAATTTTAACAGGTTTCATGAGCCAGTTTCCTGTATCCAGGGATTTTGTTTCTCTTTTACACACTTTTACAATGTTGTACTTTAAAATTATCAATAATAGTGGGCTTAGAATACCTCCTTGTTCAACTCCAATTGTAGAATAAACTTCTGTCAGTTTTGCGTTGCTGGTATGTATGTAATTGTTATGATTTTTTTAAAAGCTGTGAATTGCAATAACTTCAGCTTTCCTTTCCCATAATTCATTCCAGGCTACACGGGCAAAAACCTTATCCTAATCTAAGAAACATAGATATGCCACTTTGTCATATTCATTGGTTTTTTTTCTGTTATTTGTCATGAGGTAAACATTAAGGGTTTCATATGCATCAGTTTAGGCAGAAGCTGCATTGACTTTCTCCTAATTGTTGTTTGACTTTCAGCCTTAATTTTGCTGCTGATGTTTTAGCATAGATTTTTCTGGCATAGACAGTTGCTTCTTTCTCAAAAATGGGCACAATTACAGATTTTCTCCAATCCTGTGGTATCTTCTTGTATTTCCTGGCCAGTTTTGTAATATTAGAAATTGTCTTGCCTGCTTTACTCATATATTTAATCATGCCTGGGGATATCACATCATGACCTGCTTTACCAAGTCTTGTTTTCTGAATGGCCATTGCCATTTCTGTTTTGGTAATATCAGTCTCTTCCTCTTCATAAATTTCACTTCTGTACAGCTACTTATTTCTGTTCCTTCTGATAATTCAATAAAATATTCTTTCCATCTGGCCATAATTTCATCACCTTTAGTTAGGATATTTCCATCTTTTTTTTATGCATTTTAATGGGCACTCTTTCTTTCCTCATTCTTTAAAACTTTATAAAGTAATTCTGTGTTTTCTGTACTGCTTTTCTCCATAATTGTCCAAATTTCTTCTCAGGTCTAACCGGCAGGTCACGGGTTCGATTCCTGATGGTGTCATTGGAATTTTTCAGTGACATAATCCTTCTGATCGCACTATGGCCCTGGGGTCGACTCAGCCTCTAACAGAAATGAGTACCAGGTGCATTTCCTGGGGGTAAAGGCGGTCGGTGCGTAAGGCTGACAACCTTACCACCATCCTGTGCCATTGTCATGAAATCTGAGAACTTTAACTTCCTGGAACCTTCTGGGCCACTCCAGGCCTCTTAACGGGACTGCTTTACCTTTACCTTCCCAGGTCTTCTGTTTGTCCATTGTAGTCACTCCCTTTACTTTGATCCTTTGTATTTTATTTAGCTGATAGTCATCAGTCTGCCTGTTGTTAAGCATCTTCTCCACAATTTCATCTTCAGAATTGTATGTTCTTTTGCCTCTTTCGTCCACCATGGAATTTGTTTCTTCCTTAAACCAACTCTCAGTTTACCACAACTTGCTGCAGAAAGTACTGTTACATGCATTTTTGCCAACTTTCTTCTGTCATCAGTACTTTTTCCTCTCTTAATATTATTTTCTCTTGAATCTTCAGTTTATAATTCTCCTGTTTTTTTTTTTTTTAATTTGTAACTTCTAATAATTTCCGTTTCATTCTGTGGCTTTGTCTTTTCTTCTTTTTCTTCGGGTTATTTATATCCATTTCCATAACACGTAAACTGTGATTGCTATTTATATGACCTCTTCGAACTTTTAGTATTTCTAATGAATTTTCTGCCTTCTTTCCTTACTATAATGTAATCGAGTACTGATTTCCCATTCTTTGATGTTTCAGCTTCAGTATACATAAGTTGTTTCATATGTGGAAATATTGTGTTTGCAATAATCAGATTATTTTCATTGCAAAGATTATCAGTCCAGTGCTGTTGTCTGACTTGGACATGTTCTCTATGTCTAACAGTAACGTATCCCGCTTTCTCTAGTTTATTGCCAACTCTTTCTTCAGATTTGTTAAAATTATAACTTTATTATTATCTAATATGTTTTTAAGTTCTTCATAAAATTTTTCTTTATTTTGGACATTTTCATCTTTGTTACGTCCATATGCAATGATGAGGCTGATTATATCTTGACTATCTGTAATGTTTACTGTCTTCAGTCTCTCATATATAAACTTACAATCTGTAATTGAACTTTAATTCTCTTTATGTATAAGGCAAACTACTCTTTGGGTCTCAGGCATGCTACTGTACAGAAGGATAAATCTGTCTTCTAGGGTTTCACATCCTTGACCTTTCTTTTTAGTCTGTGTTATGGCCATGTATTTAGACTTTGTTTTCTTCATTTTATTAATTAGGTCAATTTCCTTTCCTGGTAGACCACAAGTGTTGCCCTGTGCCCCCTGCAATTTGACCTGTAGTACTTCCACCTGACTGCTATTTCTTTGCTTGTAATCAACTCATATTTTGGATATGAGGATTGGCCCATAGTATTCTACATTTGTTGAGGGTTTACTCCCCTAGGAGGGTTGGCTTCTCCATGTATAACAAGATTGTCCTGCCCATACCAGAGCCTCTTTGGCCATTTTCAGGATTCTCACCTGTCCTTGGCTACTGTAATGCTTCTGGGAATAAATCCCTGTTGTACTTCGCCCTAGCGAACACTCCCATCCTTCTGTTGCCCACCTCTTGTGATGGGGGCAGTGAGTTTGGATTTCGAGGGGCTGAAGGCAACTCTGTGGAAAAATGGTGCCAACTTTGTGAAGGATGTATGCATGATAGATGTAAATTTCATTATAATTGTATTTATAGTTCCTGAGAAAAAAAAAAGGGAGGCATTACTTTGTAACTGCCCCTTGTATCACTGCTATTTCTTATGTTCTTTGAGTCAAATAGCTGTTTTACATTGCAAGTGGACTGTGTTGTTTGTGATGGTTTATTGGTCACAGTTAATCACGAACATTAGGTCTGCTGTTGTTACATGTGAGAGAAGGAATGATACAAACTAACACATTAAAATGTACTTGTGTAATATAGAGAACTGTTTGGAATGAGGATTTGAGTTGCATCTCAAATATGTCACTTGAACAGGCATGGCTACCTTGTACCTTCAGAAGAGTGTGGGCTAATATCATCATGTTTGGATGTGATCTGGCTGTGCCAGCTGTGCCGTTGCTACGGTTGTTAGGTGTCAGCCTCTCATGCATAGTCTTGGGTTCAGTCCCAGTCTGTCCATGTGGGATTTGAGGTGGATGCAGTGTCTCTAGGACAGGTGTTTCTCTGTTGTCACATGTCATCATCATTCCGCTAGTGTTCCATACTTGTTCATTTATGTGTCACTGATGC
>Ga0209628_10003609_pt1 | contig 10922 bp, 4 predicted proteins | sample TergutCu122P4_FD_187285 | JGI IMG/M metagenome (GOLD analysis project Ga0209628, IMG submission 187285) | Cubitermes ugandensis P4 segment gut microbial communities from Kakamega Forest, Kenya - Cu122 P4 (SPAdes) (version 2) | ecosystem: Host-associated > Arthropoda: Insects > Digestive system >...
TGCCAGCAACTGACGCAATCTACAGGCGGGAAAAAATTCACGCATGCGCACTAAGGTTCAAGGTCGGCTCATGCAAGCGCGCTAGATTATAATCCATAAGGTGTTCGCATAAAAAAATACGGTCGGATACTTTTCTAACAGACCACGTATATACTGTTAGAATATCTAATTAAGAAACTCCCTGTATCCATGAAGCGAGTGACAATCAGTTTAGTTAAGGTCAAATAATGCAACACATTGTTACATATGCTACTAGTATGTATTTGTAGCTATCTAAAATCAATTCTGACATATAAATTTTTAAATTTCATGTTGTACATTCCAGGCATTGGTAAGATCTAATTTTTAATAACTCACCAACAAATGCACCAACTTTTTATTTACAGAGTCATATTATATTAATAAACTAAGTATGTAAATTGAATCAATTTATTTTAATTTAAATTTGCAGGGTCTCAAAGTTCCATAGTATGTGTTCTTCAGGTCTATATGGAACTACATATAACACACTCCTTAATCTCCTTACATGATTTACGAGAAGTCAGGATTCAACAGTTTGTATATTACTTTCTTAATGTCTTATTCAGAGACAATTAATTTAATGACTCCTGATGATGATCCCTCAAGGATCAAAACATGAAGGTGTTTCTATTGTTTTTGATATAAAATAACTGTGTAACTATAACAAATTGTACATTTGTTGGTGATTTCTTATAAGTTGTTTATAAATTTTTAATTTTGGATACCTATCTTTCATACACTTAATATTTACGTGAGCAAGGATATGAGGATCCATGGTTATTTTTCGAAGCCAAAAGGGGTCTGTGAGTAGAAAATTTTGGGAAACACTGCTCTCAATAATACAACCTCAGATTCTTAGTATTATTGTTACAACTGCCTCATTTGGAGTATTATGGCCTGTGTGACTTATGGAACATGTGGTGACCAACCCTTCCTTACTCAAGCAATGTCATTTCATTGTTTCTTAGAACAAAAGCATATCTGGATGTGAACAAATGTTCAACTCATTGTATGTGTTGGGTGCATGGTGACTTCTTGCCCACTCTGTGTCCTGAGTAATGTTACATACGTAAGTCTTAATTTTATAAGAGTTCTTATTAAGTGTATTTTATAATGTAGTCCATGGAATTTGGCATTATTGATTAGAAGTGTTCTGTTTATTTAGTGCTAAAGTATATATAAAAAAAAGAATGCCATGATGTTTCATTCGTAGGTTATTTAAGGAACTCTTCCGCCATACATATGGCCTATACTAATGTCAAGCAGTAGGGTGGTTATGAATGGTGAATTTAAAAACATGTGGAAGAAAGTGGCTGCATTTAGTTTTAAAAGAAAGTGGGAAATCACAAATAAGCTTATAATAACTGATTTAGTTTTATGGGGTTTTTGTGATGTTATATTACATGCAGAAAGACTGTCCTTTGGACACTTTGCATTATCAAATGTACACCTGAAGCACAATATTTCACAAGCTGGCTCTGCTTCTGTCCTGAGATGATGATCAGGAAATGCACCTTGACTGGTGGGCCTAGGGATTGATGTCACTTGAATTAGACAGGCAAAAAGTTACAAAACCAAGTGTTAGCAAAAAAATATGTATTTTGTTTAGTACATTTGTGTATTAAACAAACAAAAATTTTAGTGATAACAAGGAAGGAATTTGATAATAACAGTACTTTTTCTATAAATGATTAGAAAGTAAGAAACAGTAGCTTATTAATTGCTGCTGCAAAACACGTCTTTACATGATAATACCTCCAGTCACTTTTACAAATAAACCATCTGTTTTAAATGACTCCTGATATGTAAGTGTACTGTTTTTTAGTGTAGCGGTAGGCATGCTTTTTTTAAATGCTAAATTCCATGAACTGTGTTGATAGAGACTGTGAAGAAATAATCATTCATTTGAACAAACAGTAGTTTTTAGATTGAAAAGGACAGTGCCATATGTGCATGTGCATATGTGAATATATGTATGTGCATGCACTTATGCCAGTATACTTATTTTATTGTGGTACCTGTGCTTTGCTTTCAAGCCATAGCTGCTTGGGCTAGTTGGTCTGGTCTAACACAGACAACAGGTACACCCCGCCAAAGCGCAGTTGACATTGGCCACTTGTGGTACACGTGTTAGGTTTATTTTTATATTTTTTAGTAAGTGAATTAGGCAAAAATGAAGATATGTAAATATATAGATTTTTAGGACACATGTTGTCGTTTGCTGGTGAATCATATCATAAAGGTATTTATTTACAGTTTTTAAGGCAGATATTTTATCACACTTTCAGAATGATAATAAAGGAAGAAGAAAAAAACGTAGAATGACAGGGAGAAAAGGATGTGGTTTTTCATAATGTGCTTACTTTGAAAGCTAAATGGTCCATCAGCTATGCTGAACTGAGTCTTTTGCGTTTTATCAGTAATTCCAGGACAAATTCTTGGGTAATGCCTCAAAATTTGCCCTGACATTACACCTTGTCTTACTTTATAACACATATTCAAACAGATAGATCTGTGGAGAAGTAAGTTTATGTACTGTTTTGTGTTGTTCATACAGTTTCATGATGTGTGATTTCACCATGTGTTTCACACATGAATATTTTTCCAATGTAAATGATGTTTATTACATCATTAGGGCAGGTCTCAGCTCCAGAATAGTTTATTTGCTGACACTGTTAAATTGCTGGTACCAATTCTCATTCAAGATTATTTATTTGATTAACCTGCCTTTCAGAGAGTAACTTTTATTCAAAATTATAATAGTCTTTATTTTTATACACCTCAAATGTAATTAGACATTCATGTTCAAAGATAATACATTTGAAACTCAACATTTATTGACAAAACTCGTGTCTTAAAATTTCATACCTTGGTCTTATGAGTCATGAGACTCTATAGTATGTGAATTCTAGCATTATGTGGAAACTGTGTTTCACAGTCACTGCAGTCCTTAAGATAGAGGCTGTATGTTCTTCCAAAATACTGGTACACACTAACCAGACTACACAGTTTACAAAATGAATCTTCACCATCATGAACACCTCAGATCTTACACATCCTCAGTTTCTATTCAGTAATCAGGAGTGATCTCCTGGACACATGCAGACATCACAAAGCAGTAGTAACCAAGCAAGCCTGCTACTTTGGATATGTTATGTGTACATAAATATATAGAGTGTACCAGGAGGAATCTGTCATAATTCAGAAAAACATTCCTTGAGTTATTCAACACTTTAATTTCCAACTGATGCACACAACGTTAAAAAAACGTTGAGTTATTAAAACATTTTAAAATAAGTAAAACTGCTCCAACATGTTGGAGCAGTTTTACTTATTTTAAAATGTTTTAGTAACTCTGCGTTTTTTAACGTTGTGTGCATCAGTAGGAAATTAAAGTGCTGAATATTATTGATGCATGGTGTAACCATGAAGATTCCTTGAGTTAAATTACTTTGATATGACCAAACACACCTATATATGAAGATGAACGCTTATGGAAATAATGGTGTGATATGTTGTACAGAATGAGAGCTCTTATACATTTATTGATTACCAAATACACATTAAAATGTGGAGGAATTTGTAGTTTCTGTAATGTTAACACCTGTACATCACATATAACATAAATATGTGATATAAAGACATTAAACAGGCTAGAAAATCTTGTACTCCTTTCATTAAAATTGTCCTTAGGGTTCCAAGTACTTTATTTATCATGAAATGGCCTGCATATGGCTGGGCTGGGCCATCAGCTCAAGGATGGACTTGTGCAGTGTGCAGAAAACATGCCATTAAATGAGAACAATATGTGGAACCACAAGAAGACAAAACTTTTCATGCACCATTATCTCTGTAACTATTCAACTTTTGATATAGGTATGTTTGCTTATGTTGATGTAAATTAACCTGAGGAATGTTCTCACAAAGTATGACAGATTCCTCCCAGTTAACTGTGTATGTGTAGGCAGACTACTGGGTTATTACAAAATAACTGAATGCCTCCTGCCATTTTTTGAGAGTAAAGTACAAGTGGCATGAATGTAATACAAACATTGGTGTGATGAAGTTTTATTATGTGAAGCATGAGATGAGTTTGAATTGACAGGGTTACCTGTGGAGCCCTTCTTGAACATGTTTAAACTGAGAACAAAACGTCCCAAGTTACAGTTTCTGAGAATGTAATTTTGCATTTGTAGCTTGTTTGTTTCACCTGCAGTGATTTTAAAAGTGTGCAATTCATATGTAATAATCCCGTACAGTGCCACAGAATTACTTCTAATGATTTTTGGAAGGTTTGTGACAATATTCAATTCATCACAGCATGATTTTATCAGATATTACCAATTTTGTGAATGTGATATGCATGACAATTTGGGAATTTTTTTTATTACTGTCAGTGGCTAATATGTTACCATACTTATACTGCTGCACTCATGCAGCCAGAATACTTATTTCCTAGTAATGCAGTTCACACACATCAACATTAAAACCCACAACTGGACATGATCCTAACCAAGTTCAGTCCTCTTTACAGTCTCACAACATATTTCTGTACCTCAGTGTCATTTCTCCTCTCCTTTCCAAGTGGCCACTTTCATCTCATAATTTGGTATGCAGTTCTCATATATCCAACCAAGCCACAAGTTCTGCTCTTTCAGCCTCCAAGATTGGAATACCCAAACATTGCTAGGCGAGATCTATAAATCACAAAATTTCCATTTATGTAGGCGAGATCTATGAATCACAAAATTTCCATTTATATAATATACTGTTCCAAATTACTTCCAAATGTGTGTAATTTTTACATTCCCTTGGAGTAAAATAACCTCTTTCATAACCATACAAAAGAAGTGGTAAAGCGATAACTTTATGTAGCTTGATGTATTTTAAATACAACAGCTTTTGGACACAACAGTAGAACAAATTTTATGCATTTGTGCTTCTCATAATTTCATTCTTTGCCTCATACTTTTTTTTAAGTCTTGTATGACTGGATTGTAAATTAATTGTTGGTTTTTTAATTTTTTAATTGGTTCGTCCAGTTGTGCAGTATTCACTCAACTGAATGGTGAAAAATCTCTGTACATCACTGTTTATTAGGTAATTAAAATAAATTTATTCGTAGCTATACTATAATATACCCATGTACATATAAATGTATTATAATTAACTAATGAACAGTTATGTGGTGACTGAGATTTTTCACTGTTTAATCACTTGGTTTTATAGTTGACTCAGCTGCACTGCTTTTTACTGCTACTGTTAGCACAACTTACATATCAAATCAGAACTTAACCTACCAGTACTTCATGAGAATAAAACCAACAAGTGCATATACAGATACGTAAATTTATTGCATTATAAACAGCATAACCTCCTACATGTTTTGGCCACCTATTGTGGCCATCTTCGGGGAGGTGTTCTTTGGAGAATGTTGTACATAGAATATCAAAATAATTTACAAATATAAAGTGTTAAGATTTAAGTAAGAGGTTTAAGATCTACGTTAAAACATCAAATATTGATAAAATTATTTGTTCTGAATTGCATGTTCATATGCTGTTTATATGGTGACACTATCCTAGTGAGGGTGGCATTGTTGCATCTGCTGTTCTACACCACCTTCACTTGGATGGTGGCCAAAACTTGTAGGGGGTTACACTGTTTATAATACAATAAATTTACTTATCTGTACGTGCACTTTTTGGTTTTATTTCTCATAATGAATCATCAGTACATGGACATGAATCATTTAAACTACCAGTACTTCTTGGTAGTGACTTTTCCTCCTTGTCTGATACAAGGGTCATAATTAGTTTTGTAAGTATGTAATGGCATATATTTCACACCAAATGTAATGGTTATACCACAATTACTGTATCTTCTGGAATTACTTAGCCAGTGGCATTTTCCACAGTCCAAATATAATGGCTGTGCCACCACGATTTGCTTACTAGACCTGCATTAATAATACTAGGATATACCATATGAAGGTGAAGTTAATATATTCTAGAGAATTTGCACTGTGTGTCCTGTCTCTTAACTTCATCAGAGGCTCAAAGTACATATACCTATTTATATCCCCAGCTGCGTTTCTGAAATCTCTCGCGTCGAATATGGTGTGAAGCTCTAAGTGCCAGTCTTAATGTAATATAGTAGTCTAATGAATGTTGTGAGGAGGGGTGGAAATGGCTTTTTCAGTACTAGGTAGATGCTGAAGCATCATCCGAAAAACCCAAGGAATGGTGAAAACATATTATGATGGTGTTTTATAATTCAGGTTCATGAAAACTGTATCATTACTGATGTCTATTATATGTTGCTGCTGGAAATGGCATTAGGCACTGGAAATAACGTTTTACAAAATACATTCTGGAACTAGTTCAGTGGTAGGTAGCAGCGACTACCCCGTTTCCACCCCTGGTTGTGAGATTCATATTCTGCATTTGTGTTCTGTTTCATTTGCTGCTGTAGTTCATCAATCAGTGCTGTGACTGGTGTATTTCACAAGTGTGTAGTTTATAATCAGATTTTGATGTATTTTATGTCATACTGGAAATTTTTTCACATTTAGATAACAAACTTTATATGTAATAGTGGTTAGTGTTTAGCAATCTCAATTAGCCATTTTGGTTGATATTCAGCCTACACCATTTGATATAAGGTGTTGTATAAAAATGAATTTTTATCATGTGTATGGCATCTGCATAAATTCTATTTTGGTTAAAAGTACTACCAAATAGTGTGTAGTTAAGGTTAGACATTTCTTAAATAGCCATGTCACTGATTAAGTGTAGGCTTTGTAACAGCACTGTGTAACTGATTATGGTAAATAAGTCAAAGCAGTGGGAGAGATGCTCATAAATGGTGAATGGGTAAGAAATATGGTAGAAGGTATCTGTTCAGTATTTCAGGGTACAATATTGGCACATGCCTGCAGTAACTAAAGAACATGAAAACTTCAGTCTAGGTAGCTGTTAATCCAGCCAAGATACAAACTGGGTATTTCTGCATAGTATTCCAGAGCATTGCAACTACAGCATGCTAGTGAACCAAAAAGTCTGGAAACAAGTTTTCATTTCATAATATACAAGTAATGTGTGTGTACTCCAGGCCACCAATGCAGGAATTGGCAAAAATGGTTCATAGAGTGTCAGACTTTTCTTTCTCAAGTTACATCCAATACATGTTTACACTGCATGAATTGGTAATGCAAATAATGTTATGGAATTAAACTGATGATATCTGGAGTTACAGTGCATAGCTGCAATACATAAACTAGTAATGCAGATCAGTCACTATAATCATACTGTAGACATCGGGATTTATGTCCAGTGCATGTCTACATAAACTGGCAATACAGATCAGTCTCTAGACTCATACCAAAGGCATCTGGATTTAAGTCCAGTGAATGTTTGTGCTACATGAACTGTTAATGCAGATCAGTGTCTAGAATCAAAGTGAAAACATCTAGATTTATGCCTACTGAACATTTACACTGCATGAAATGGTAATGCAGACCTGTCTCTAGAATCAAACTGACTACATTTAGATTATGTCCAGTGAATGTTTACACTACATCAACATACACTGCAAAATGTCTAGAATCAACCTAAAGGCCTGTGGAGTTATATCCAGTGAATGCTTACTACAGAAACTGGTAATGCAGATAAGTCTCTGAAGACATATGCAAAGTCATCACTGCAAATATGGTTTCAAGTAAACAAGAATTTTCATATTTTAAACTTTCAGTATCATCATTCACCTACCTTTCTGCCATGGTAAGTCACATTATTATAGAGTCTTCTCCAGCATACTTTGTTATTCTGTAAATTCTCTGAATCTTGTGTCCACTAGTCTTATATTCTCTTTTGTATTTATGCCTTTCTTTTCTGATGTGTCTGCACATGGTCGTGGGTCTCCCCAGATTTTATTCATTTACTGTGTTCATTTGTCAGAGCCTCAAAGGCATCTTGTTTTCATGTATAACACACAGTGTCAATTGTTTGTAGGGTGTCTGGTTTCAGATGTTGCTTAATGGCCTAGTTTCGGATTTTATCCCCTCATCTGTAATAGCTCTTTGATATAAGTGGTGGACTCTGAAACAAATTTTGTACATAAAGTATTTTGCCAGTGGTCCCACAGTGTATTTCTTGGTTTAAAATTGGAAATGTATATGTATGCATCTAAAGTTTTCAGCTCTCCTTCATAGAAAAAAAATGACATATAGATTTACGTAGATTTACTTCCCTTGCATGTTAATAGACTACTTTGCATACAATTTAATATGCTGTTCTTACCTGCACAAGAATAATTTTGCAGTGTAGATTTAGTTTGACATGTACTGTACTGAATGGGTGGATGAACAATTTATTATTTAATAATGCTGTATAAAGTACAGCTATTTAGTGTCAAATGAAGTGACAGGATGATTGCATCTGATGAACTAGAAAGCCTGGGGAGCAAGTGCTAACATTCCAGCATTGCCTGGGAGGGACTGAGTTAAACAACAAAACACCTGTCAGAAGAGTGATATTCCGCCTGAAATTCAAATCAGAAACATCCTGGGGTATAGTTCAGAAGTGTTACCACTCAAGCCAACTTGTTGAGTTCCACATGCTGCTTAGTGTGTCTCTGGAAGTTATTCAAGATCCATTACTGTGTTATTCATATTGTCATAGACTTTATGTGAATTGATGTTCTGTTTTCAGTAATAGAATGAAGAAGGAATGCATATGACACCATTTATCTCTGTATATTACACATGCTTCTGATTAAGTGGGGAGATATATGTTGCTTGAGGGTGGAGATAATTAAAGGTGATGGCAAGAGAATAAAGAGATAGAGGAATTGGGCTCCAATTGTGAATATGCTACTTCAAACATTTCCAGCTTATGCTACAGTGTAGTTGAGGCCTTCACTCTTTTACGATGTTAAACAGTATACAATGGTAGTTGGTTACCGGCTTTGGGACAGTCTTACAAGTCCTGAAATATCAGTAAATTAATACCAACCTATGCTGCATAACATCCATGAAGAGGGAAAGCCTAATAATTGGTGTAATTTTGTTGCAATTATAGCTGTTTTTAGAAGAGTACTGACCTGGCACTTTTGCTCCAGGACATTTACCCAATCCATACATTAATGCTACTGAAAACTTGCAACAGTTTTTCATTGCATGTCCTTGTGAATACAGATGGGTCCGTGATGTTAAAGACTTCAGGCTTGGTAAAAGGTTGTTGTTATTCTAATCTCTATACAGTTGTAAAGAACACATTGTTAGGGAAACACATTATTTTAATTAAGTATATGAAAATAACAGATTGATAAATACATTGTTAATATTGATAATAATATGAAGAGAGTACTTTTCTTTGGGTAATGACTATTGAATGTTATATAGGAGAATAATTAATGGTAATATTTGTAGGATATTGTTGATAAATGCTCAGAATGACCATGATACTTTACTGGATTGTTGATGAGAAATTACTTAGTGACAGAATCCTTCAATGTTACTGACAAGGTGAGAAAAATTTAATGGTTTTGTATTTTTAAGACACTGCTACAGATTGCTAATGTCACTTTTCACAGATAGCATAATTTGATGTGCATTTCATGTTTTACTAATGAATGTGTGCCCAGAAAAGAATATAACATGTCTGTTTTATTTTTTGTAGAATTGGTATTTAATTTATCTACTTTCAAAGTTACACAATACCTTTGAAATTAATAAGTCTCCAATGTAAGTTACACTAAAACTTAAAACAAATATGTACACACACACACATTTATATGCTGATTTACTGACTATATGGTCATATACAGTCACTTTCAGATCAAAAAAAGATGGCTGAAAGATGTGAGCTTAAAACTTTCTAAATACAGCACACATTAAGAAGCTGACAGTCATACAGATGGTCAAGAAATTCCCACTGTCTTATGGAACTTCATGTCTGTAATAACAAGAGCTCACCACATTCATGACAGTGACAACCATATACCTTCATTCTAAAACTGGACAACATGTCCTACCCCCTAAAAAAAAAATCAACAATGCTTCACCTTTCATCTATGTGACATCTATAGAGGTGACCATGGCATTCTCATTTTTATGAACAGCATCATGGAAGAATTGAAGGGAACAGAATAATAAATGGGTTTGAGTTCTTTTAGTCCTAATGCACTAGGCCTTTCAGACAGGCCCATTGTGCCCCTCCCATAATATGATGTCCAAGTCATGGGAGCCCTGTTCCATTACTAAAGTTCCAGATTGCACCCAGACTTTTAGACTTCACAGCATCAAATGCTGTTATTGAATTGCTTGACATTTGGCACACCAACTCCATGCCTTGGAGATTACGGGTGGTTTTAATTCCCAGTAGGGAATGGATGACCTTAAGGACAGGAGAAAATATTCTCATTTGAAGGAGTAGGCTCTGGATCGCACTATATGGAGGCATCATTTTGGAGGAGGCTTTGGACCTGTCATCAGACAGAATACTGAATGAATGAGGGAATGGATGATATTTCTTGTCTCCCAAAGTCAGCACTAACCCTGGGGCCACCAAGCCTCCTACTTAATGGGTACTGGGGGCTCTTTTGCTGGCAGTACAGCAGCATGTGTGAGGGGTGGAGCTGACCTCTCGTCTCCATCTCACATCCACCTTAAAAATGGGTGCAGCTATATCTCTGCTCCGCACATTGCTTCATGGCGTTCACAGGGACAACTTTACTGTCTCTGTAACTTGAAAAATTGATCTTTCTTGTCACCATCTTGAATTTTGTTTGATTTCATAGGCTGTCAATGTCAGGCTACTTCATTGCCTAGCATTTTAATGATATTATCGCTGTATCATTCTATATTCTTCACGCATATTTCCTTGCACTCACTTAGAAAC
>Ga0209628_10003610_pt1 | contig 10922 bp, 11 predicted proteins | sample TergutCu122P4_FD_187285 | JGI IMG/M metagenome (GOLD analysis project Ga0209628, IMG submission 187285) | Cubitermes ugandensis P4 segment gut microbial communities from Kakamega Forest, Kenya - Cu122 P4 (SPAdes) (version 2) | ecosystem: Host-associated > Arthropoda: Insects > Digestive system...
CCCCCCCCCCCTTTTTTTTTTTTGCACAATGAGTTATATATTAGCATATGCTTAACTGTCATAGTAAATTATTTCACCATTGTGATTGTGTGTCTGGATATGATGTGATGTTGCTGTCGTGAAACATGTGGCTAATATAGAGTGTATTGTTTCTGTATGACTATGACATTTACAACATTCATGCATTTTTTGCATTCCAAACATGTAAATTTTTGTAATTATTGTTACCTAGTGTTTCATAGCAACCATTAATCCCTCCCTTTTTCGCATAAATTTCCTGGTATAAACCACTTCATTATTCTGTTGTGATCCAAATTTTCCTTTCTTCCTTCATTTTTATGCTTCTCATGCAACTTTGTTGCTTTCCGTGTCTTGATCTTATTTGCGTAACTACAGTGTAGTTCTGTCCCCTCCATGCCTCAATCGTATCTTGGGCTTGGGGTAATAGTACTTCCACTTACATAACTACAATGTAGTTCCAGTTTTATCCATGCCTTTTTCTTATTCTTCACTGTTGTTGGAAGCCCACATACTTTTAGAAGTCTGCTCCTTTTCTTCTTGAGATATGCAGTAATGCCCCATATCTGTCTGGGACCATTAAATATTCCAAACATGTAAGTTGGTATTGTTGTGTCCCGGGTATTTAGTGTCGTAATTTCATTTATGGAATTAAGTTCAGCATGTAATACTGTATTTGTCCAATTGAAATAACTTATTTTCAGCAGTTGTGACTGTAATTTTGGACACTGAACATCATCTCAAGTTAAAGAACCCCTTGTTTTGTGGTCATGATCCCCCTTTTTCTTTGGGTAGAATGGGGGAAGGAGAATACATATGATGATGGACCTGTTAGAAGGAGCTAATCTGAATAGTTGGACCCCAAGATCTAGACTGAGTATACAGGCTGTCCTGCATAAGAAGGTGTTCATTGTTCCCAGACCATTATTCCATAACATTCAGTTATGAAGATAAGTGTATATTATCAGGGCAACTTGGTTATACAGTTATTTCAGAACTGAAGGGAGCTTGATAAAAGGTCATAATTGGTCTTGTAAAAAATACCCACTTCAAGGCATATGTTGTTGGCAGAGGTATTCATTTCCCATTAAGTTGCAGTACATTATCATGTACAGCAAAAGAATTGTCAAAACCCTACATTTAAGTTCAAACCTTGCTGCTGCATGTCTTTGATAAGCTTCAGTTAATGATAATGAATAACAAACGCCATAGAAGCTGAAACAAAGTTGGTAGGTCGCGCACACATGATGAAGTGGTCTATATTCAATTACTGACTGGTACGTTTTCACTGTCAGGAATTGATTAATGATTGTAGAGACTTGGAAAACTGGAAGTTTGTCATAATAACAGACTTTGAATTTTTCTTGAAACTACTTGCTATTTTCAGTGCTTTTGTTACTGTCATGATATAAGGCTATTTTCAAGATGGTGGTGATCTGTTGAAATTCTTGTATGAACTGTTAGATACACTATAAAAAATTGTGTTAGTGGAAGGCTTATAGAAGTATGAATGTTTGCCCAACCATTCCCTTGCAACTTACTCACCTCTCATGAGTATAAAAATTTATGCACACATATTCTTCCACTTACATACCTCCCTACAGCTTTACAGTAACATACTGTTTTGCCTGGCATAAGGTACAGGGAAAAAGGCAGGGAATACTGAAATAACTGGCATACGAAATGTCTTCAGTGGTTGGAAAGATGGTGATGCTGCTGTTTGCCAAAAAACAACTGGTTGAAGTTTCAGGAACCTTTATGGACTTAAATAACTAGAATTGGTATTCATATTGTAGGTGTAAAATTTATAATCTTGAACATAATGAGTACAATATATTTTATGTGCAGTAAACTATCTTATATATTGGTTACAGAAAATATGAGAGAAGTAAAACTGTAATTGAGGGGTTCAAGAAAAATGAGGAGGTTCTGAGAGCAAGTTTAGCAGATTATGAGGCCACCATACGCAAGCAGGAACAGAAGTATGACATGCTGAAGTCCCACGCCATGGCTCAGCTAGAAAGGTACGTGATTCCTGAAGCTTGCACACATACTGAAAATGTCCATTGTCTTGTTTTGATAGTAAAATCTGGCAGTGCTTCCATCATCAAGTGGAAGCAGAAACTAAATCAGTTGGGCCCACTAGTTAGAGCTGGAGCTGTATATCAAATGAATCCCAGGTAGGTAATTTTCTGCTTTTAGCAGGTGGTGACAGTACCATTTGTATGTATAAACAGACTGAGGCAATAGCCATTGTCCAGTATGTGTCAGCTTATTAACACACCACTGTCACAGTCACATTCAGACAGTTTGTCATTTAAACTTTGTCATCATCTGGCAGACAAGGACATAAGTAACATCTTGTTATTTTGGTGAGAATAGTGTATTGTGTCTCAAAATAAAATTAACAATTTTTCAGCTTCTATTTTGGCTTCTGGTTTTGTGTTTGCCCATGTACCTGCCTCCTCTAGAAAATTTGTTGGTGTTAATAGTTTACCACTTTTTTCATCCTCCATATAACTTCATGGGATTAAGCAAGCTATGCTAGATTATGTTTGTCTGTATTTTTGCTTCTTCAAGGTAAAATGGAAATAGAATATTTTACAAGTGTTATTCATGCTGTCATTCAAATGTAGTTATGTGAACGGCACAAATATCACCAGAATTAGTATATGCTGGGGCATAATATTTAAGTGTGTCGTTCTTTACAGTGCAAACCAAGAACTAGATTCAGTGCGTCGCAGTCAACAAGCAGAGACTGCTAAGTTTAAAGCCATGTTGAAGAAAGCAGAAGTAAAAACAAGCTCATTGGAAGAAATGTTGGAGCAAAAAGTAAAGGAAAATCAAGAACTTGCATCAATTTGTGATGAACTTATAAATAAAGTTGGTAGCAGTGAATGAGCAGAACTTGAGTGACATATTGTCTTTTCACTGGTAAGATTCAGGCACTGGTGATTATTAAAGTAGTCCTGAAAAGTAGGAATCCCAAGTAATGCATACAGACCTTAGTGATGCACTCCGTTTCATATTAAATGCAGGATTATGTTAGCTGAGTGGGTGTCAGCCAGTTTGTATTCATGAGATACCCTGTTTCCGATCTTGACCAGGAAACATGTATATACTGGTGCAATATTCATAGTGTACCCGTCATTCCAGTCAAATGTTGTGACACTGCTGTGAAGTAGACTATGATCTTCCTCTCAGTCCCTCACCAGTAACCTCTGCAGTTCATACTGTGCCACTACGACACATTAACCCGCCTTCTTTCCCCAGTGCACCACGTGTAATTTTTGTTGGTTGGCATTTCATAACCATTGCAGTTATATAGTGTCATCAAGCAACCTACAAATAACCCCAGAATAAAAACCATTCTTGTGCAAAGTAAACATGTTATGTTGAAAATGATTGTTGTAGGTACACATGGCAGGAAAATGTTAATGGTTTGCTTCTCATTTTCACACTTTTTTAAAATTTATTTGTTTACTTGTTTACTGGTATTACTTGAAATCACATTTTGCCAAGTCCAGAGGTTTGTCCCGATTCATAATGGGTACAAAACTAGACTGCATTGTAGTTATATGTACAGTATAATGATGTTTGCTTGTTGTATAAAATTGATACGCTGTACTCCTTTTCCTCCCAGGTAACCTGTATTTTATCTGCAAGGTAATCTTTAAATAGTACTCTCAACTACAAGGGCCACCTGAAGCATGAAGGTAGCTTGAAATCTTTTACTATTTGTGAAGGAGAATTGTGTTTCTACACCATTCATAGACCATTCATGAATGAGCAAATAAAATTGTGAGTTAGTTTATTCTTCGAGTAAAATTATTGTAGGAATTTTTCGTCCAGAAGGTGAATTTTAACATTTCTACCCCAAGTCAGGCATACTTGTCTTTTTGACTCTAGATAGGGGTGTATTTTTCAGGAAGATAAAATTAATATTTCTATGCATGGGGTCAAGATTACTTGTGTACTTTTGTTTTATACAGGAATATAAGTTGGAAGCTAAGGAAGCCTCAATGTGTGCACTTTTTAGAATTCATGTATCCTGTAATATAGTGTAACTAACTCCCCTTTCCTTAAACTATACTTGAGTAAAAGGTAACTTCATGTCAGGCTGTGAGAAGAACGTTTTGCACTTTTAACACATCTTTGATTTGGTTCCTGCAAGAGATGATCAGTCTTTGTTAAAATTAGCATATGCATATTTCTGTAGTAGCTAAGTGCAATGTTTGTCAGTTTTCTGTATTCATGCATGCTGTATATAAACATTTTATATGTATAGTCTAAGTAAGCAGTGACCAGTTAATGTACATTTTTAAACTTAACAAAAAAAATCTTATTCAACTCTATACAGTATTTCAAAATTTATTTCACCAAAATGTTTGTATGATCAGAGGAATTGTGCACTCTTCCTGGGTATACAATTGAGTATGAAAGCTATTAAAAGTCTCACACCTATAAATACCATATACTAAGACACAATATAAAACCTTGTACTTATTCCTGTAGTAGTTTCTTGTGTATGATCTTGAATTGTATGGTATACTGTTTTTATTTTCACATTCATACCACACATCTTGATATTATCAAAGTTTTTATTCACCTTTGAATGCACAAATGATTGTCTTAAAAACAATATTAAAATTTGCATTAAAATAGCTCTGACATGTTTCGGTTCAGTCACACCATCTTCAGGGAACTCATTATCCATGCTTGCTAAAGTTACACTTTGTTAAAATAGTCAATTATGGTACATCAGTGTGTGATTAAGTCGGTGGTGATGTGGCTGCATATGTTAGTAGGTCCTTGTTGGTGTGTGTGTTGCAGTGTTCGGAAGTAGACTGAGTCAGAGAATGCGTAACTGGTTATGTGACTTGTTGAGCCAGCTCTTATAGAGGATTTATGTCATTGACCTTCTGTTCTTCGATCAGTATGTTACGTTGGTGAAAGGCTTGCATGTTACTTCACCTCCTAAAGTGCGAAATTGTTTCTGTAACTGCATCATCGTCACCATCATCACTGCCAACATTGGCCAGAATTGATGACTGGCTTACCAGATGAGATTTATTTCTGTACATTTCAGCTTTAGATCAAGTCATGTGAGCTTCCCAAGATGCATCTTGGAAGCTCACATCATTCACGTGCAGCCGAAATTACAACAAATGCAGTTATTGGATTGAATAAAACATCTGAATACAATGCAGATTTTAATCCATTGGGTGTGCTTGAAGGAATATTGTCTTGATCTGAAGCTGAAATGTACAGAAATAAATCTCATCTGGTAAGCCAGTCATCTGTTCTGGCCAATGTTGGCAGTGATGATAGTGACGATGATACAGTTATGGAAACAATTTCACAGTTTAGGAGGTGAAATAACATGCAAGCCTTTCACCAACGTAACATATTGATTGAAGAACAAAAAGTCATTTACATAAATCCTCTATACGAACTGGCTCAACACGTCATGTAACCAGTTATGCATTCCCTGACTTAGTCTACTTCCAAAGAGTGCAACATACACACATCAACAAAGACGTACTAATAAATGCAGCCACATCACCACCAACTTAATCACACACCGATGTACCATAATTGACTATTTTAACAAAGTGTAACTTTACCAAGCATGGATAATGAGCTCCCTGAAGGTGGTGTGACTGCACTGAAACATGTTGGAGCTATTTTAATGTAAATTTTAATATTGTTTTTAAGACAATCACTTGTGCATTCCTTGGTGAATAAAAATCTTTGATATTTTTATTTTATTTTCATCCTTTAGATCTTTATGAAATGATAATGGAAATGTCAGGAGATTACAATAAAAGTAATAATACATAAAATTTAAAGGATATAACTTGCATGCTTATATACAGACAACATGGAATACTAATCAAATGCGACATACAGGTATAAAGTACAAATAGTTACAATGTAACATAACATCATTAAACCATTTTTTTAGATTAAGTAGTCATAAATTCTTCCACAGAATAAAAACTCTTTTCAAGTAAAAGTTAATTATTATTTTCTTGAATTTCATTCATGTAACACTTTTAATTTCATTAGAAAGTTTGTTTTAAATAAGCATGCCGTTGGAAGCCACACTCTCTTCAAATAATTTGGTGTTATGACCTGAAATAAATAAATCTGGCTTATTCCTTGTATCACGTGAATAAAATGTAGAATTAATTCTGAATCTACTTAAATACATTTTACTATATAGAGGAATTTCATAAATATATGTACAGTAAGGTCTCGTTTTGCGATGGTTCGTTTTATGACGATTCACTTTTACGACCCTTGTCGAGTCAGAGTGAGCACTCCCGACTTGTGGTGCATCGCTGTCGCAACTCAGGCGTTTTTTGTGTACTTAGAGTGCTTTTAGCTCTTTTCCAGTGTGCATGTGTTGCTTTCTTCTATTTTAGTGCAGTTCTGTTAAGTTGATTGTGATTTTCCCACCCATGACATCCATCAAAGAGACAGAAAATTAGAATGAATCAAAACAGTTGACATTATATTCCTTTCTTGATGTCTTCTGAACCACGGCCTGGGCCTTCTTCAACAAAATAAAAAGTGATTTGATTGAGATTTTTTCAATTAGCTGTGTAATTTTCCATATATATAATTCATTAAATTAAAATTGTATGTCATAATGTAAAGAAATGTTGTAAATTATAAAATTATTTGACTTATTTGTTTGGCCCATGCACCTATCTCAATTTAAACCATTTAAATAGTATTTGTTTTATGACGATTCAATTTACAACCAAATATTCAAGGACATAACCCTGTCATAGAACAAGACCCTTCTGTACAAGGAACTTATAAAATCTTTAATATTTTTTAAGTATGATTTGTAACTTGTAGTGCTTGTATTATTAGCTATTAGTCTACATCCTGCATGGCAGCGACCAACATGCACAAACTTCCATGCGCGTGCAGGCGATTTTGTGTCCTATGTGACAGTGACTGACTAGTAGCACAATGGCATCACTGAGAGTGCGCAGTCTGTTTCTGCTGGAGAATAGTGCCTTAAAATTTGATGGAAGTGATGTGGGGAGTCAAAGCAAACACGACATATTTCAAAGCCGGTGTCAATTAAGAGGAATTTTGTCACCTCCATAATGAGCTAAGGAAAAATCCCACCCACCATTCTCAGTATTGCAGAACGTTGAATTCAACATTTGATTATATACAGCAGGCTATACAGCACATTTCACAAAGCTCAACAAATTTTCAGAAAACATTGTCTTTGGAAGTAAGACTTTTTGTGACACTGCTTAAAGTCCAACATGCTACACATTTAACACGCTTTATTCAGATAGAGCCGTTTGGTTCACTGGAAGTCTACTACATTTTTAATGAATCAAGCACATTGGCAGATAAAATAATAATAATATAAATACATTATCATGATTACACTATTAATAGTTGCTGCAATATGAATGAACGAATATCTAGACAACCTGTGCCATATGAACCGCACTACAGGCACAACATATGCCTTCTCCAAAAGATTAAATATTTGCAGAAATTTCAAAAGACTTCAATATTCGCTGGACTTTTCCAATTTGCATTGAAAGTATAGATGCAAGCACATCAGGATTCATTGCCTGCCGAACCCCGGCAGCCAGTATTTTAACTACAAACAGTACCATTCCATTGTTCTGCAGGCTGTTGTAGATGTAAATCTTAAATTTGTAACTGTGGACGTAGGAGCCTATGGTAAACAAAGTGATGGTGGAGTTTTTTGAAACTCAGCTCTGTGTCAGAGCTTGGAAACATGGAGTTTGCAAGTGCCTGAGGATACAGTTTTGCCACATAGTGAAATTACATTACCGCACATTTTTGTTGGTGATGAAGCATATCTTCTAACAACCTACTTAATATAACCGTACAGCAGAAGAACATTAGTCAGAAGTGAAGTGTTCACGACGACTTGTAGAAAGTGCTTTTGGAATTTGTGCTTCATGGTTGAGGATTCTGGACAAAGCCATTGAAACCAAAGTAGACACAGGCATGAAAATTGTGAAATGCGTATCCTTACTGCACAATATTATAGACTTTTGAGGGTTATCGTTGTTTGCATTCCCGATGATTTCAGCATGACTCCTTATCACTGCCACCCACATAAGCGACCAGGAAGCAGCGAACAAACAAGCTTGGTCGCTGCTACCAGCCAGAGTGTCCATTTTGCACGCTCACTTACTACACGCTGCAACGCAGGGCAGCCCCATTTACATACACGTGTTTGTCTGCGCAAGTGAGTGGGCAGGAAACCTGTGTGCACACTGGTCACTGGCACACAGGACATAGCCTGGGCCTTGTTGCTTTTTTTTGTAATGTAATATATTTGTATATGTAAAACTTTTAGTAGCTTTTATGCACCTCTGTAGGCAGCAAAATGATGCCAAAACATATTGGATGATTTGCACATTTTGATTAAGTAATTTGTAATTTACGTTAGTTAATTTTGGAGTACAATACAGTGCAGTGACTATAGCTGTGGGTTGGACAGTCCAGGGTTTCTTTCCTTTAGAGAACAAGAGACATTCCTCCAAAACACCCAGACGCTCCAGAGCCCACCTAGCCTGATATGTAGTTGGTACCAGAGTTAATGAGAGGGAGGAAAGTTACACACACAATGGGGATGACACACCTTAAAGGGTACCAGAGTTACTTCCCAGGGGTAATTGGCCGAGGCATAATGCTGACCACTCACCTCCATCTAGCACCGAGGTTAGGAATAAATGGAGCTACACTTCTCTTGCACCCTGTATGACTTCATGGCATGGATAGGGACGACTTTACATTCATCTTTTTATCAGATGGTTCTACTAACTTTGCCTCTTGAAAGATACAAATGTAGTGATGACTTATTTTAATTTTTGTGGTCAACATTCAAAATTTGAAATATTACATATGTTTACTTAACATGATGGGCTGTCTGTGTCCAGTTGCTTACAGTATACCAGGGAAAGGTAATTCAGGATCATGAACGAGTGTTCCAGCTTGTTGTTCCTACAGAAGCGTTGGGTGAGGTTCATGTCGGTACTTTCTTTCTGTATATCATTATAAATCCCCAAAACATTTTGTACTTTGCAGAAAAAGTTTTATTTATTGAAAATTCTTGCAGTACAGAAGGGTTTAATCCTTTGAACATTCGAGTCTGATGTGTTCTGTTCAATTCTCTGCTGAGCACTAACCCTCTTCTTGTCATGAGTAATGGTCATCTTGCGGATTTTACATAAATATATTCACATTTCATTTTGTACGGGTTCATTAGGTTCTCACTCTTTCTTCTTCTGCATCTCCACCCTTCCACATCATCCTCTTCCTCCATTTTAATCTTTGTAGGATTACACATATTGCAGTATGTATATTTTTCCTTACATTTTACATAATCATAAAATTGGCACATTAAATATGTGTGCACCTTGAAAGCAGTGTTTTTGTGGTATAACTCAGCACATTTGTTGGGGCTGTTTTACATTGTTAATAAAGCCTCTAATGGAGGTAGCTTGAGACTGACACGACATGTCAGGACTGCTTATTGTCTTACTACCAGTATTTACGTTTAAATAGTGGGATACACTTTTAATACTAATTTAGTGCCTAATTTACTGTGTAATTTAAAATTAAATTTATAATACTGTATCAGATATAATAAGGACCAGATTATAATTTGAATATATTAACAGATATGTTTGATATGTTCTGTATTTCACCATAGCCTGTTTTCCTTTCTTTAAAAAAATGGGTTTATCAGATCACTGTGCTTGTCTGTGTTGCTCACATTAAACTCTGAAGTCGTGTCCTCCTCAGAATTTGGTGTGAATATTATGCCAGTTAAGTCACTCACTAATAACATGGCTGTGCGGTCTAAATAGTGGGGATATGGCCGCTCACTTGCTGAGATTGTGGGTTTGAATCCCACCTGCGGCATGGTTGTCTGTCTCTTGTGAGTGTTGTGTGTTAGGTAGAGTTCTCTACATCAGGCTGGTCGCTTATCCAGAGGAGGCCTACTGATTGTGGTGTGTCTGAATGTGATCATGAAGCCTCAATGAATGAGGAGGCCCTGGCCCACAAAGGGTTGTTGTGCCATGGGGAGGGGAGAGTAATAACATGATGATTATGAGAACCTGGTGGATGTTAGCAACAGCGTTGCTGTTCATATATAATTGCGTCCTTTGGTTGTGTGTGGAAATAGATGTTGAAAGGAATAAACAACTCTTATTCTGGTAATTTCTTGTAGAATGCAAAATGTGGGAGCCACTCGGCACATATGTTTAGCTGGGACAGTGACATCTGGTGGTACTAAACCATAACTAATGTACCATTGGAGCCAAGAATGTGAAATTTAGGATGAAGGTACAATGTAAATATTATTTGTTCTCTACACCATTATGTCAACAACTGCAAACATGATGATAGTACAAATGTTAGAAGCAGTAATGGTAGTGGTAATAGTTGGTAACATATACAGAATTGTGATGATATCCTAGTTGAATAGGATTCATTTCCATCATCATTTATGCATGACGTCCATCTTCTAGTCCTTCAGATAAAATTTGTACTTTATTATTAGATTATGAACTTTTCCAGTAGGAAGGCCCAAGCAAACATAGCGTGTCTGAAATTGAAGGGGAACTTTGGATATGCCCTAGTAAACATGCATATACGGTAATTCTGTCCCTCTCTGCAGTATCCAAAAGAGTGGTCATTGGAACTTTCTAATGTTCGATAGTTACAGTAGTTACTCACACACACACACACACACACATTTTTTCATCTGCGGTTATACAGGGTGTCCCAGGAGAAATGTGCCAGACTTCGGGAGGGTGTTCCTTATGTTAAAGTATACCGATATAACCCAAAACACCTATGTCCAAAGTTGA
>Ga0209628_10003611_pt1 | contig 10922 bp, 9 predicted proteins | sample TergutCu122P4_FD_187285 | JGI IMG/M metagenome (GOLD analysis project Ga0209628, IMG submission 187285) | Cubitermes ugandensis P4 segment gut microbial communities from Kakamega Forest, Kenya - Cu122 P4 (SPAdes) (version 2) | ecosystem: Host-associated > Arthropoda: Insects > Digestive system >...
CTATCGCTATGATCAAACGAAACAAAAAAAGATTTTACTAAAAAGTTGCACGAAAAATAATGAAGTTTTTCTTCTCCAAGACGGATAGCCTCTATAAAATATTCAAAACCCTAGAAAAAATACCTACAGGAAAAAAAGTAGAAATTTTTATCGACCCCGAACACGCACTCTTTGATAATGAACGACGAGGAAAACAACTCAAAGAAATTATCGATCAAAAAAAATTAGATGCCCAATTCACTACCAAAACCACCAAGAACAGAGAATTTTTTCGTTCCGTGGGACTTCAAACCAACCATATCGAACAAAGACAGATAAAAAAAGTTGTAAATATGTTCTTCCTTTTCTTGTTTAATATCAAAAGATTCCACCTCCATACCTATGAAACCAAAAAATATATCTTCTGACTTATTTTTCTCTTTGAAGCTCTCTTGGTAGGGGTAATCGCATGGCTTATCATTTCTCTCATACTACCCAGCGCCACCATCCAAATCCAGACTTCTGAAGAAAATGAGACCATCATTTATAATTTTCGTTATTACCCAGGATATGAAACCAAATATCTAGAAGAGTCCAGATACCTCAATATTCCTTATTATACCGGGAAAATAGACTATCAATATACCTTAACAGTTTCTACCGCAAACATCAGACACATCACCAACCCTTCTCAGGGACAAATCAAGATATACAACACCCTCCCCCAAAGTTATTCATTGGTCAAGAATACCAGATTTGTCACTTCAGATAACTTAGTATTTAAAGCAGTCCATGACTTTACCATCCAAACAGGAGATGAAAAAGATCCTTCGGAAACCATAGTTCAAGTACAAGCAAACGAAAGAGATGAAGATGAGCAAATCATCGGAGTAAAAGGAAATATCCAGATACATACCCCCATGCGAATCAAAAATCTGAATGAATCTTTCTATCTCAAAGAAATCTGGGCTGAGAGTATCGAACCTTTCTCAGGAGGAAGCACACAATCTATCGGATCAGTTACTGAAAAAGACATAGAGATCCTCTCTGGAAAACTAGTAGATCAGGTATATAAACAAAAACTTAATACCGTCGCCCAATATTTCAATATTGCATGAGGAATTTTCTTGCCCTTTGAAAGCATCACTTCTACGATCTTTCACGATATCCAAATCAACTATAACTCAGGAGACCAAACTCCCAACCTCAAAGGAACGGCTCATATCAGCTATATGTTTCATTATATCAAAACTGAAGATTTGATAAAGGCTATTACTACTCACGTCAAAGAGAGATCCTCTGAAAAAACACAGATGATCAACGTAGACATCAGTAGCCTAAAATTCCTGAAAGATAGCTCTACACTCTCAGAAGGAGAAATTAGAAAAAACTGATCGGTCCTAATCATCCCCACACAAATCAATATAATCCAAGGGTACGACTTCTCTCAGGATACCAATAGAATTGTCCCTCAACTAAAAAACGAAGTAGCGGGAAAAGAGGTGGAAGAATCCAGAAAACACATCCTCTCTACCTACCCTGAAATAGGAAACGTAAAAATTTCAATTTTCCCACTACGATATAGTACAATTCCTAGCATCAAATCCAGAATAAAAGTCGCTATTATAAAGTAAAAAAATCTACAATGCTTTTACATACATGTGATCTTCTGTCCATTTTTCTGGATTGTTTTGGATATATCGTTTGATATTGCCGTATTCTCCCTCATCACGAACAATATGATCGTGATAACGTGATTGCAACGCAAAGCAGTATCATAATTTGCAACATTTCATATACACAGCTGATTTCCATAATCAAATAATGGACCCCAAAGATTGATTCGTAATGTTCACTGTAGGGACAGGTCTCGTACCTGTCCGAGGCAAAGCCTCACATTGATTCATCGTCCGATGCCCCACCACCCATAAAAAAAACCACGACTCCCGCCGTGGCTTTTCAGTTTAAGAAACTCTTATACTAATAAAAATAGATAAACCTCAACTGATTCATATCCACATACTCACATGCTCCATCTGCTTGATTTACCTTAACAATCGGTCCTTGTTTCCAAGAAGAACATGCAGACAAATCGGAGGTATCTGTACTTGAGGTAATTACTCCTCAAGTTAAACCACTACCAGTACCCACTGCCCAATTAGATCATCCAACCGTTTCCGTCTTCGCCATTAAAAGAAAACCCCCTCCAGGAATTTTATTCCTATCCAATTTTATAGCAGCAAAATTTCCTGAAGAAATCGGTTGTCATGCCAACAAAAACGAGCTAGTTGAGATAGGATCCACTGGCAATGATCACATTCCCGCATTCTTTAGATCGGCAGAAATGTTATTTACACCTGTAGCCATGGACATCCCATCCGGGAACTTTCAAAAATCTCCCTGATAAAGAATGAGTGCAGATGCTATTTGTGACAGTCCTGTTTGCCTGGACACATCTCTAGCTCTTGCTTGTGCAGACTGGAGCCTCGGTAAAAGTGCGGCGATCAAAATACCAATAATCACAATTACGATCAACATCTCCACCAACGTAAATGCTTTTAAATTTTTTTGTTTCATGAATGTAGTAGAATAAAAATATAAAAGAATTTTTTTCTAACAAGTTCATGCTATAAAAATAAAAAGCTTTTGCAAGACTTCAACAATAAATTCTACTTGACAAATTTACACTTTGTAATTATTCTCAAATCATCAATTTAATAATTTCTTTCACATCCTTATTTGACACCCAATCCTTGACGACCCCTTTTTGATATGTGCCCTCTCGAGCAAAATATCTCTCCACATTCCCGTAATCCGAAAAGCAGATAACGATTTTAGAAATTTTTTCACTATCAAAAGTCATTATTGCTATTTAACATAATAAAACCCTACTCACTGCTGCCCAATCACATGCTTCATCTCCAACTGAGTCAACAAAGAAAGCGCTGCCCCATACCCTCCAGAAAAACGAGAGATCCAATTGGATACCTCCTTTCCAGATGATAAAGTAACGAGTTGCAACATCTCCTTCTCTTCGGAAGTTAACACACACTCCTTTGACTCTCCCCTCGATCTCCCCTTTCCAGAAGAAAAAAGTCCCAAAATCTGACTAAAATCACTTAAAAGTACTGCCGACCCCTGGGCAGCCAAATGATTGGTCCCTTTCCCATTTCTAGAAAAAAGAGAGTTGGGGGCTACGAAGACAGGCTTTTTTTGCTGTAAAGCAAAATCCACCGTAATCAAACTTCACGACCCCTCCTGTGCCTCTGGCACAAATAATGCCTCACACAGTCCTGCAATCAACCTATTCCTCTGAGGAAAACTCCACTTCGTCGGCACAAAATCCAATCTAAACTCCGACAGTACTAAGCCTCCTGCATCCACGATCTGCTTGATCATCTTTCTACCAAAACTTCACAAGGCCCACCTCAGTCCTCCTCCCAAAATCCCTATCGTAGGAATCTGATAATTTAAAGAAAGCTGATGACAAAGCTGATCCACACCCCTCGCCATCCCAGAAATGGTAACAAAAGAATACCCCTCCGCTGCAGCAAAAAATGCCTGCATGATTTCTTGAGCATAAACAGACATCTGTCTCGGTCCTACAATTCATAACATAGGTTGCGATAACAAATCAATATTTCCTATTGCATACACAATATAAGGAGCATATTTCACCTGACGAAGTTTAAAGGGATAGTGATCCATATCCTGAGAAAGTCCAACAACCCCCGCCTTCTCCATCCAACAAGATAGACATTCTGCTTTTTCAAAATCTATCTCCACCGAAGAAGCTTTTTTCAACTGAGAAAGAGTGCTACTCTCATTCAAAGAATATTGCAAAATTTTTTGTTGATTAAGATCCATAATAAATCACATAAATGAAGTAAACACCATCCCGTCATTCAGACGACTGAGGTGAAGCCATAGCGGAACCGAAGGAGGAAGAATCTTTGTAAACAATATTTCCTTTAATTATTCTCACAATGACAGATCGTCTCGTAAGGGATTATCCTCTTCAATCAGGGCTATCTTTTTTGTTCTGGATCGTCATTTAACTACCTTTTCGTGTACAATCGCTTCTTGTATCGTGGGGAATTCCTGAAACCAAACTAGATGGTGGATATGATACTGTTTTGTAAATCATTCAATTTCTTCTCTTTTATGTTGTCGTACTCTAGCATGGAGATTAGAAGTCACTCCAACGTAGAGGACTCCTCATTTTTTACTGGCCAGAATATAAGTATATCAACATTTCTGCATGGATAATATAAAATGAATAAATGTTTCAAAGGATTACGGTTCTCACAAAGATTCTTCGTCACTTGTTTCCGCTAAAGCTTCAACTCGTTCCTCTGAATGACAATACTCTTACAAAAGAGAAATTCAAGACAAAATAACCACACATCCATCTGTCAAAAATATATACGAACCATTTCTAAAGAACCATTGAAAAAACCAAGCAAATAATAATGCTACAAACATCACTCTTTACTACCTGCATACATAATGATCGGTTGAATATTGCAATTCTTAGGAGGACTAGGACTCTTCTTGTTCTGATTAGACGTTTTAGAAAAAGCTCTCACAAAATTCTCCAAAGGAAATTTCAAAACCCTCCTCAAGAAATTCACTACCAATAATCTCTCAGCCACCTGCACAGGGATCATCACTACCATCTTGACCCAAAGTAGTAACTTAATATCCGTAGTCATTCTCGCCTTCGTGGGAACCGGTATGCTCTCCCTCACTGCAGGATTAGCCGTCATGCTCGGAGCAAATATTGGAACAACTATCCCCGAAGCAGTTCTGGGAACTATCGGACTAAGCTATGACATCAAAATATTCACCTTCCCTTTCATCTTCCTATGAGCCATCGGTATCAGCTTTTTTGGAAAATATGAAAAAATCGTAGACCTGAGCCGCACCTTAATGGGGCTAGCAATCGTCTTTTTAGCTATGATATTTATGAAAGAAGGATTGACTATCTTCACCCAAATGCTAGATATTACGGAAGCTATAAACCTCCATTCCCGACTACTCTTTGGCATCTGAATTCTTTTGACTTTAGGGGTACAATCTGGAGGAGCTATCTTTATCGTAACTCTTACCGGAGTTTCCAGTGGTCTCATTCCCGCTGAAGCAGCATTTCCACTGATTCTAGGATCTTATCTAGGATCTACCATCACTATCGTCTTGGGATCCCTCGGAAACCAACCTGCCATCAAAAAACAAGTAGCAGCAGGACATGTGTTTTTCAATATCATATTCAGCTTTCTAGGGATGATCTGCCTTCCTATTATCTACCGAATATTTCAATCTTACGTATTTCCGCAAATAGGGGTAATCGCATGAATATCGTGCTTTTATATCGGGTTTAGAACCATAGTAGCCATAGTCATATTCCCCTTTTTGAAACCAATGAGCAATATCCTGGAAAAAATCTTCAAAGACAAACACCAACGCTTTACCCTCGCCATCCACCAGCTCGACCAAACTCATATCGATATAGAGATGGGAATCATCGCCATCAAACAGGATCTCTTGATTTTTACCAAAGAGGTTATTGAACATAACCTAAGTATCTGGGATCTCAAAATAACAAAAAAAAGGGAGATTATAGATGCTGAAAAAAGTTTTACGGAGACTCAACTAAAAAAAGAATATGGAGACGTAAAAAACATTGAAGAACAACTGTTACAGTTTCTGAGAAAGCTGAACCAAACAGAACAAAAATCTGAACCAGAAAGCAAAGAAATAGGAAACATCTATCAATCTATTATCAATTTGTGAATTTCTTCCAAAAGTCTAAAAGATGTGCGAAATCGCGTAGAAGACCGACAGCGGAATGAAAATACAAAAATACAAAAAAAATATCTACAAATCAAAAACCTAGTACAACAATTTTATGGTTCTGTCATACAGGTAATCGCAGATTTAGACAATCCAGAACGCATTACCCTGCTCTACGACTTAGTGGAGGAAATCAAAAGAAATGAACAAAAATCACTAACCTTATTCAGCAATATTAAACTGGATAACATAGAACTAGCAAACGTTATTCAAGTACAGTATTATTTTACCCTCTCCTGCAGAAGTATCGTGAAAGCCATCGAAGAGTTCACACTCACTCAAGAAGAAATTGATTATATCACAGAGAATTTCGACGAACTCATGAACTACTAAAATGCTCCAGATATTTTCAAATTGAATTAGAACCCAGAAACACTAAACTGAAAGCTGACTCATTTTTAATTAAATTGTAGCCATCTCATGTCAAATACGATTTCACTTTCTCTAGCAAATAAATACCGTCCCCAAACCTTTGACGAAGGAATGATTGGACAACAACATATCATCGGAATATTGAAAGCAAAAATGCAATCTCTCAATAATTCTCTTCAAAATTACCTCCTCTGTGGACCCAGGGGGACAGGAAAAACCACCTCAGCGAGAATTTTAGCCAAAGCTATCAATTGTCTCGACCCCCAAGATGGAAACCCTTGTAATCAATGCGCCAATTGCCAAACCATCAACCAAAACACAAGCTTGGACTACGTAGAAATCGATGCTGCCTCCCACACAGGAGTAGACAATATCAGATCAGAAATCCTCGATAAAGCCCTCTATCCCCCTACCAATTTGAAAAAAAAGATCTACGTAATCGATGAAGTACATATGCTTTCCAAAGGTGCTTTCAATTCATTACTCAAAACCATCGAAGAACCCAAATCTAATGTCTGCTTTATTTTAGCAACCACAGAAATTCAAAAAGTTCCTGATACGATCATTTCCCGTTGTCAGGTGTTCAACTTCAAAAAAGTCCCTGACGAGGAAATGACCAAACATCTCGCTTATATCTGCGAAAAAGAACAATTCCCCTACGAAAAAAATGCTCTAGAACTGATCACAAACATCTCCGAAGGATGTGTCCGCGATGCTATCAAATATCTCGATCAAGTAAGTATCCTGGGAAACATCAGTGAAGAACACGTAAGTAAATTTCTCTGAATTAGCTCAGAAAACAACATCAGACATCTCCTAGAAACCATAAAAAAAGCTGACAGAAACCAGATTTTTGATGCTATTGAAAACATAAATGCCAACGGCGTAGATCTCCACCAACTCGCCAAACAAGTGCTAGGATTTATCGATAAACATCTCCTAGAGGATATCGATTTTTATCTGCAGATTTCCGAAGTTTTCTGAGAGATCATCCGCCAAATCAGATTTTACCCCTACCCCGCAGTAGTTTACAAAATAGCGTTAAACAAATTTCACAGTACATCGTTAATGTGTCCGAACGAAGAAACCAACGACGAACGTAGGGACGGGTCTTGAACCCGTCCGAACGACATCAAATGAAACGAAAACCCAAGCCCTGAAGAGGGTGATACCCTCCGATCGACCGTCCTCTCCAAACTTACAAAACCCACCTTACAAACCAACCTTAGAGATCATGTCATGATCGAAAAAATAGAGGATACTATCGTCCACTTAGTAGTCACCAATAAAATAGCAGAGGTGCCTCTGCAAAACACAGAAAACAAGAAACAAATAGAAACCATTTTCTCAGAAGAGCTCTGAAAAACGATGCAGATCCAAACCTCTTTTGAAACCAAAGAAGAATATTTTGCCAGAAAACTCTTAATATAATGAGTCGCCGAATCAAAAGAAACTACAAAAAAACTCTCATAACAGTAGGAGTCATCACGATTTGTGTTAGTTTTGTACATTTTTTCATTACTGCAAACCAAAATACCAATACCACCCCATACCAGCCTTTCTCTCTCACCACCCTCAGTAATCAATTTAATCCAATAAAAATCGGAATCATCTCAGAAAAAGATCCCATCATGATCTGCGCGGAAGTACAAGGAGAAATCAAAAACATCTTCGCAAACACAGGAGATATCGTAAAAGGAGGTAAACCTATCATACAAATAGAAGATCCCCTGAGGATCTATGAAAATCAATTAGAAAGAGAACAAAATAATGTACAAGATCTGCAAACCCTCTACGAAAAAACCCAACAAACTCAACAAGAAAAACTTCAGCATATCCAAGAAACCATCAACCTATTCCAACAACAATTCAACCAGGAAGAAGCAAAGCTTCACTCATTACTTAGAAATGAACTGGACGACGCGGCGATCCAGTGAACAATACAAGATTCAGAACCCCTTGAATCACAGATAAAAAACGCTGAACACAGACTTCAAAACCTCGAATCACAAATAGAAAACGAAAAAATCAATCAAGAACTCCTCATCAAACAATTTCAACATAACCAAGAAGAAATAGAGCAACTCCTCCACCTTTCAAGAGCTCAATACGAGACAGCCTATCTTCACACCCATAAACTCACCATCAGGGCTCCCTTAGAAGGAGAAATTAAAGAAATTTTTGTTGCTCCCAAACAAACTATTGTGGAAGGAGACCCTTTATTTTCTCTCCAGGTAGATACTAGCAAAGAAATTATCCTTACACTATCTTTCGAAGAATACCTCACACTACTCCATCAGGAAACCGTAACCATAATCATAAAAAACACCGCTAAACAAGAAAGAAACATACTAGGGACCATCCTATCACGTAGTCCTATTGCAAATGAAAACGGAATGTATACTCTACGTATTGTGCCTACAGAGGAACTGGACACCACATTCACAGAAATACAAGTGTTTCCCGAAATCCAGTCAGACTTTTTCTTTCTTCCCAAAGACCTTATAGAGATAATCAACCCTCAAACAGGATATCTCTATATCATAGAAGAAAACCAACCAAAAAAGCTGACCATTCCTCTAGGACAACATCGAAATGGATGGATTGAGGTGGTAGAACCTCTTAATCCTCTCACCCAGATCATACAACCTTTTTAATTTTTATTCCAAAAAAATCATGAAAAAAGTTCGATTAGTACCAATGATCCTCGGATCAGCGCTATTACTCACCGCTTGTGGAAACAAACAGAACGATGCACAACCATCTACCACAAACACCAACGCTTTACCTATTACTCAAACTGCTATGGACTGTGCAGAAGCAATTCAAAACTATCTCTCTAATGCTGACCTTCAATGAAATGGAGCAGAAATCCAAACCAACGACGCAATTGTCGTAAACTACATCGGCAGACTAAACGACCACGAAGTATTTGATACGAGTATAGAAAGTATCGCTCAAGCTTGTTGAGTGTATAACCCAGCCAGAAATTATGAAGAAGGTCTTCCTTTCACAGTTGGTGCCGGACAAATGATTGCTGGATTCGATGCAGCAGTAGTGGGCATGAAACTTGGACAGACCAAAACCATAACTATCCCTGCCAAAGACGCATATGGAGAGAGGAGTGAAGAATATATCCAGACTTTTCCTCTTTCTGAAGTTCCAAATCCAGAACAATTCCACGAAGGAATGCAAATAAGCCTCGGTTACGGAATGAATGCCATAGTAACTAAAATAACAGACAAAGAAATTACTCTCGATATGAATCATGAATTAGCCGGAAAAGACCTTATCTTCGACATCACCATCAAATCCATAAACTAAGCTAAAAGCCAAAAGATGAAAGCTAAACCATCTCGTACAGCTTTCAGCTTTGAACTTTAAGCTTTCGGCTTTTATCTCGAATCTCACTAATATGGAACTCAACATCTACCACGGAGAACATTTCGAAAGAAGTAAAACACGATACATCATATTTTTCCTAATTATCTCCCTCATCATTGTGGGATCTATCCTCTCAGGAAACTATATCGGAGCAGTCATAGTGTTGTTTTTTGTGGGTGGATATTTCTTCTTCCTGATCAAAACCAATACCCCCTGTACCATGAAAATTGAAGAAAACTGATTACAAATCAAAGAAAAGATCTATCTACGAAGAGAGATAAAAGGATTTGTCCTAGAATACAACACCAAGCAACAACAAATAAAAAATATCGTTATTGTAAAACAGACTTCTTATGATATCTTCACCATCCAAGATACGGACGATATTCTGAAAGATTTCCTCACAGAACTCAACAACTATATCCCTCTGTTAGAATCCTTTGAACAAAGCTTCTTTGAAAAATTCATCAGAAAGATCCAGCTCTAAATTATAACACCCTTTCCCATGTCATGACATAAACTAGTTATCAAAGATGCTGCTCGACAGCTCTTTGGGAGGATTATTAGTGCTTTGTTCTGATTCGTAATCACCAAAATCATCGCCTCCTACCTATGACCTCTCAGATACGGAGATTATGGTACCATTTTCAGATACTTCGCCCGACGAACCGCTCTGGTAGATTTTTGAATTTACGTCATCGCCCTCAGAACTCTCTGAAAACTTAAGGAAGACACCCCCCTTCAGAAGGGGGGCAGCGACGAAGGAGCGGGGGGTTCGAACATAGACCAAAATTCTCTGCCATCCTCCGGCAACAATCTTCTGAAATCCTCTGGCAAAATCTTCTGAAATCCTCTAATCCAAACTTACCACAAATTCATCGGGACCAGAGTCTTCATGATCACCATCATCTACACCCTCGCCATCATCACCGCCTACCTCATTCCCGCTTACACTGACAACCAATTCATCATCCGAGGATTGCCCCTCGCTATGCTCTACTCAGCAAGCAATATGTTCGTAGGCATCCAACAGCTCCCTCTCCAGCTCTTCTGGAAAATGAAAAGATTAAGCTGGTCCCTCATCATCGCAAGATGTTCTCAGCTAGCAGTGCTACTTCCCGTGGTCTATATCCTCTTCAAACACGTCGATTTTTCTTCCGAACAAACCAGCTGAATAATGATAGCAGCCTTTTGTTTAGTCGTCTTCTCCGTCGTCGCTAGCTCTATCGGTCAAAATATCGATGTACATTTCAAAAGCAAAGACCTCCTGCCCTTTGGGGTACACATAGACAAACCCTTCATCAAAAAAACACTCACCTCCAACCGAAAATATG
>Ga0209628_10003612_pt1 | contig 10921 bp, 9 predicted proteins | sample TergutCu122P4_FD_187285 | JGI IMG/M metagenome (GOLD analysis project Ga0209628, IMG submission 187285) | Cubitermes ugandensis P4 segment gut microbial communities from Kakamega Forest, Kenya - Cu122 P4 (SPAdes) (version 2) | ecosystem: Host-associated > Arthropoda: Insects > Digestive system >...
CGCTGGTGAAAGGCGGGACAACGGACACGACCGGTACGGTGATCACGTTCTGGGCCGACCCGGAGATCTTCAGTACGACTTCGTACGACGCCGATATCCTCCGTGCCCGGTTCCGCCAGCTGGCTTGCTTGAGCGGGCTGCGCCTGACCTTCACCGACGAGCGCGAGCCGAATTCGGAGCCCACTACGTACGGCGGCGATCTCGCGGGCTATGTCACCTACCTGAACCAGAGCCGGAACAATGATCCTATTCACGATGACATTGTCGTACTGGAAGCTTCAGACCCGGACCAGCGCATGAAGGCGCATGTTGCGATGCGATGGACAACCTCGGACGAGGAGTTGCTGGAGACGTTCGTCAACACGATTCTGACCAGCCAGGGCGGGACTCACGCCGAGGGTTTGCGCGATGCGGTGACTGATGTGGTGGCCCGGTACGCGCAGCAAATTGGTCTGCGCGAAGACCATGATCTGGGTGAAGGCGAGGTCTGCCAAGGTTTGACCGCCGCTGTCAATGTCTGGATGCCCGATCCCCATTTCGCGGGTCCGACAAGGGAGTACCTGAGCAACCCAACCGTGAGAACCTTCGTCGCGAAGGTCGTGGCGGAGGGTCTGCCCGCCTGGTTGGCAAGCCATCCGGATCAGGCCGAAGCCGTCGCCCGCCACGTGACAACAGTGGCGGCGATCCCGGTGACGACGGCGATGCAGGATGCCGTACTGTCGGCGATGGACGATGACGGCGTGGTGAGTCACACGGTGGCGGAGTTGGCGGACAGGTCCGGTCTGCCGTCGCCGCTGGTACGCCGTACCCTGGCGGCGCTGGTCAAGTCCGGAAGGGTCAGGCCTGAGCCAGAGGAATCAGGCGATTACAGTTTCACCGGACGGATCAGGTACGTCAGTCCTTCCGCGTCACCAGGTGTCCCTTGGTGAGAAGACCTCTGGTGAGCGTGTCCAGGGCACCTCATCCGCATCAGGTAGCCGTGCGGCCAAGTCTGACAGTGTCTGTAGTCTTGGTCTGACAGTATCAGTGAACAGGTCGTCTGCGGTGATGACTTGCTGGAAGGTGTCCGACCACTGGTTGCGGCTGAGTCCGTACGGGGTTATCAGTGTCAGGTGCAGGGCGCTCCTGGTTCCCGTGACCGTACGGAACAACTCTCGTCGTTCGCGCAGCGATCGGGCCGTGGCCGCCGTGAGGGTGAAGTCTGCCGTGGTGTACTTCATTTCGCACAGGTTGATGACCCCGTCGGCCCGGTCGATGACCAGGTCGATTTGCGCGCCGGGATGGTCATCCGTACGGGTGGCGCGCCAGCCGGACTGCCGCGTCGTGACACCGCTGATCCCAAGGGCGCGCTTGATCTGGGGCAGGTGAGTGGCGCAGACCTGCTCGAACGCCAGACCCGCCCACGCGCTGTGGCGCGGAGTCATGGAAAACCGGGTCCAGAATGACGGGTCCGGGGGCTGTTTCAGGAAGGTGAGGTGGAACAGAGAGAAGGCGTCCGCCAACTGGTATTGCGTACCTTTGCGTTTCGCGCCGAATGGTGTCGTGGTCCGGATAAAGCCTGACTCTTCCAGTTCTGTCAGTACTCGGGTGAGGGTCCCGCCAGGAGGCGTTTTCGTGGCGGCAAGCAGTTCTTCCTGGTTGTACCCCGAGGGTTTCCCGGCAAGAGCTTCAACTATGCGACTGTGCCGCTCACTGGATCGGAACAAGGACCGGAACATGGTTTCGTACTCGTCCCGCAGCGGGGCGTTGTCCTCGAAGCAGAGCCGGTCGACGTTCTGTGCGAAACCCAATTGGCGGTTCAAGTGACGCAGGTAGTAGGGGACGCCGCCGAAGATCATCTGTGCTTCCAACAGCTGGTAATGGTTCATGACCACGCCGCGCTGATCCAGGTATTCGGCAGACTCGGACAGTGTGAACGGGGCGATGTGTATCGGCATCGTGACGCGGTTGTGCAACCCGCCGTGGTCGCGTATGAGTTGGTTGATCATCCACGAGGCCGCCGAGCCGCACGTGATCAGTATGAGATCGTCGCGGGCCGAGGCGTACCCATTCCAGAAATACTCCAGCGCGGTGACGAAACCGGATCGCCGGGTGTCGAACCACGGCAGTTCATCAAGGAAGACCACATGCTTCCCGGAGCGCGGGACCTGGTCCAGCAGGTCGATGAGTTGCTGGAATGCCTGGAGCCACGTGGTCGGACGCGAGGCGCCCGCCGCGCCATACTTCAGCAACGCCTGATGGAAGACCGTCAACTGGTCGTTCATCGTCCCCTGCGCCAGCCCGGTGGCGTAGAACACAAATGAGTCAGCGAAAAAGTGCCTGATGAGATACGTTTTGCCCACCCGGCGACGTCCGTAGACGGCCACAAACTCGGCTTCGGGGGAGTCGAGGCAAGACTGCAGCATCTTGCGTTCCCGGGAGCGACCAGTAAGAGTCATACCACGACCTTTCGGTTATATGTGGAGTAATCATAGTCGCTCACCACGATTTCTCCAAGTATAACTAAGCGTAAATTAGGTCATACTTGGAGAAATCGTGTGAAAACGAGGCGATTAATCCAAGTTTGGCTCTGTCGCTTGGTTTCTGGGCGGGTAAGGGCGCCGTTTCAGGTTCCTTCGTACGAATGGCCAGAACACCGCCAGAGCCGCCGTTGCGACAAGACTGGTGAACACTTGCGTACGGCCGGAGGCGGACGTGAGCATGATCGCCACGATGGCCAGTACGGCGGCGATCAAGAAGATGTTCGTCCACGGGGTCAGCCACATCTTCAGTTTCAGGCCCGCCACCTCTTCCGCGCTCATCCTGGCACGCATCCGCCACTGGGTCAGGGCGATGAAGATGTAGACGAACAGGGCCACGAGACCGGCCGAGTTCATGATGAAGTCGAAGACGCCGGAGCCGGGAGCCGCGAAGTTGAAGATGATGGCGGCCAGGCCGCCGAACGTGGAGGCGACCAGCGCCGCCCACGGTACGTTCCGCTTCGTCCGCCGCGAGATGATCTTCGGTGCGAAACCGTCGTCGGCCAGCGCCGCCAGCATTCTGGACGCGGAATACAGGCCCGAATTCATCACCGAGATCACGGCAGTGAAAATGATGATTTGCATGATCATGCCGGCGCCCGGCAGGCCGAAGCGCTCGAAAACCACCGTGAACGGCGCGTTGTGGGCACCGGTCGGGCTGGGGAGTTCGTCCCACGGCACCACCATCGAGATGACGAGTACCGCCCCGACGAAGAACAACAGGATGCGCCACACGACCGTACGGGTGGCGCGGGTGATGCCCTTGGCCGGGTCCTCCGATTCCGCGGAGGCCATCACCGCGATCTCGGTTCCGAAGTACGAGAAGATCACCAGCGCCACGCCCGATACCGGCAGCCACCACCCGTTCGGCGCGAACCCGCCGTGGGTCCACAGGTTGGGTACGGAGAAGGTGGCGCCGGGCCACACGCCGAACACGAACAGAGCTCCCACAACGAGGAACACGATGATTGCCACCACCTTGATGCCGGCCAGCCAGAATTCGGTTTCCCCGAAGGTCCGTACAGAAATCAGATTCGTTCCGATGAAAACCAGCAATAGCAGCAGCGACCATGACCAGCTGGGCACCACCGGGAACCAGTTGGTCAGCGTCTCGCCGCCGACGACGGCTTCGTACGCGAGAACGCCGACCCAGAAATACCAGTAGAGCCAGCCCACGAAGAAGGCCGCCCAGTTGCCGAGGCCCACCCGGGCGTACTCCATGAACGACCCGATAACGGGCCGTCCCGCCGCCATTTCGCCCAGCATGCGCATGGCTAGCCAGACGAGCAGGCCGCCGATGAGGTACGAGATCACGGCCGCCGGGCCGATGTTGTGAATGTTGTTGCCGGAGCCGATGAACAGGCTCGCGCCGATGATCCCGCCGAGGGTGATCATGGTGACATGGCGTGTCCGGAGCTTCTTTCCGGTAGTGGTTGACGTATTCGGTTCGTTCCGAATGGTTACTGATTCGTGCATGCTGCACCCTTCTGTAACCCCCCGTGGGAAAGACCAGCTGACCCCGCGCCACCCGTTCATTGTGTACGCAACTGGTATTCGCCCGGCTGTGCCGCGACGTATGGGGCACGATCATAATGACACCCGGCTGTCATGACAAACCCGGGATATCGAGGCGTGGGACAAACTGTAGCCTTCTGCTGGCTCCGATAGGCTGTGACGATGACAATTGCACCATTTCCGTATGATCGACAACCAGACGGTCTGCGCTTGAGTGACAGCCTGGGGCTGACCCCGGATCATGAGTCCGAATTGCGGGAGATTCTGTGGGGACACATTTGCCACACCGGTGAAATCGAACCCGAAGAACTGGCCGAGTGGGTGCTGGACGATCTGTCCTGGGAGCCCGAAGAAGGGACATTGCACAGGGCCTGGGACGAACTGGTTGCCGCACGGCGGGCACAGATTCGGTCGTGGCCGGAAGAGATCCGGGTCACGCCGCTGACCAGGGCTTTCACCGAACTGGCGGACATAGGGGTGGTTGCCCGCGAGGACTTCTCCTGTTGTGGCACCTGTGCGTCGTACGAGATCGGGGGCGAGCGCGACGATTCTCGTACGTGGCGCGGCTACATCACTTTCCACCATCAGGATGCCGAGCGCATACCCGACATCCGGGAAACGTACGTTGGCTATGGGGTGTTCGCGGACGCGTACTACCCGAAAGACGAGTGGGACGCACTCGGCAAGACCGGCCAGGAGGACACCTATCTGCGTCTGGTCACGGACCTCATGCGCAACGAGGTGTTCCCCGTACTTGAACGCCACGGCATCGAGGTGGAATGGGACGGGAAACACAAAAAACGCATTCTGCTTAAGAATGTCGACTGGTACCCAGTGGTCTGAACACAACCACCCGTCGAATCGACCGCGAATACGGGCGTGTCAATTGCCAGGGGTGGGGAAGTGTCCGTAAACTGTCCGTTACTGTCCGTTACTGTCCGTTACTGTCCGTGAGTTTACGGACATGTACGGACACACCCGTTCTGGGCATACGTTGAGCACTTGAAGGAGTTGGCAATGCCGGTTGACGTGGAGGAACTGCTCACCACGCTGCGACTGGCGGGCGGTGATACTGCTCGCATTGAGGTCAAGTCAGCGGCCGGTGGCCTGCCCGACGCAGTCGTGTCAACCCTGAGCGCCTTGGCCAACCTGCCAGGTGGTGGTGTTCTCATTCTTGGTCTGGACGAGGCTTCGGGGTTCCGGCCTGTAGGTTTGGCCGACCCCAACGCATTGAAACAAGGACTGGGGTCGCGGGCGCGCATGTTTACCCCTCCCATACGGCTGGATATCCAGGATGCACAAGTTGGGGGAAAACCAGTTGTCATTGCCGAAGTTGCGGAGTGCGACGTATCTGCCAAACCTTGTGTGGTGACCTCCAGCGGCAGGGCGTACCTGCGCAGCCACGACGGTGATTACGAATTATCACCGCTTGAGGTGCAGGGATTTCTCGCGGGCCGTAGCGCGCCGCATACCGACCGACAAGCCGTTCCCGGTACATCAGCCGACGATCTGGACCCAGAACTGGTAGCAGCTTGGCGGGGATCCCTGGCCTCACGGGGCCGGGCGGGGCTGCGCAGATACTTGGGTGATCAACCTGAGTTGTTGCGCCGCGCCGGGGTCACAACCAGCGGCGGTGAACTGACTATCGCCGGCCTGATTGCGTTGGGTGCGTACCCTCAACAGTTCTTTCCCCGTCTGGTGGTGCAGGTTGCCGTCATGACCGGACGGGCAGGGCAACGGGCCCGCAACGCACAAGTGATGGACGGCCCGATTCCGGTCATGCTGGACTCCACCATGGAATGGTTGGCAGCCAATACGGGCACCACGATTGAGGAGCAAGCCAATGGGCACTTGCGCGACGTGCCCGACTACCCACTCGTCGCGCTGCGAGAACTGGTTGCCAATGCGCTTGTCCACCGAGACTTGGCCGCATGGGCTGAGGGGCAGGCTGTGGAAATCCGGGTGAGCGACTCCAAACTTATCATCACCAACCCTGGTGGACTGTACGGGATAACTGCTGACCGGCTCGGGCGGGAACACGTCACGAGCGCGCGCAATCAGACTCTTGTGGGTATCTGTCAAGATGTTCGCACCCTTGGCGGGGAGCGGATCATTGAGGCTTTGGCTAGCGGATTACCAATGGTGACTCAAGAACTTGCCGATGCTGCTCTGCCTCCAGCTCAGTTTTTCGACGCTGGCATTCGTTTCACTGTGATGCTCACTCACCCCGAGTTTCCTCATGAATCACCGGCCCCACCGATGACGCAAGCAACCCAGAGACTGCGGCCTCAGACCATTATTGGGCGAGTCTTAGAGGCCGTTCACCAGCATCCAGGCATGACTGTCGCTGAGATCGCCGAGAAAACCGGTATGCCTGCCGCCCAAACGCGACGTGCGATAACGGACCTCCGGGCACGAGCGTTGATCCTTGCTGACACAAGCCAAGGACGGGCTGCCAGGTACTGGCCCGCAAAGACGTGATCGCGCGATCCCTATGTATGCCCACTAGACTGACTTCTTGGATCACCCCGATCAGCCCGAACCGATGACTGACAGGAGTTGTTGTGGCGATGTGGTTGCCGCATAGCGGCGAGGTTCTGGAGGAACCGCTTGAACCCCGGTTCAAGGAAGCCGTACTCGGCCGCCTGGCGGATCTGCCGGCGACTCCCGTCGAGCCGAGGCTCGCGGCGACGGTGATGGTGATCCGCGAGGATCCCGTTCAGGTCTTCATGCTCCAGCGGGCCTCGACCATGGCGTTCATGCCCAATGTCGTCGTGTTTCCCGGCGGGCGGGTCGATCCGGGCGATGCCGATCCGGACCTGGCCTGGGCCGGGCCGTCTCCGGCCGAGTGGGCGCGGCGGATGGGCCTTGATGAGGCGACCGCGCGCATGATCGTGGTGGCCGCGGCGAGGGAGGTCTTCGAGGAGTCCGGGATCCTGCTGGCCGGGCCGGACGAAAGTAGCGTTGTTCGTACGGAGGATCTGGCGACCTGGGCGGAGGACCGCAGCCGGCTCGACAAGCACGAAGAGACCTTTGCATCCGTCTTGCGGCGGCACGACCTTGTTCTCCGTACGGATCTGCTCGGACTCAGGTCACGCTGGCTCACCCCCGAGATGGAGCCCCGGCGCTACGACACATTCTTCTTTGCGGCCATCGTACCGCCTGGTCAGGCCCCGGATTCCGAGACAACCGAGGCGGTCGGCGGGGTGTGGTTCGAGCCGGCCAAGCTGATGGCGGCGGGCGAGGCGGGCGACGTCTTGCTGGTGACGCCGACCAGGTACAACCTGGCTTTCCTCGCCAACGCGGCGAGCGGGGAAGAATTCGTCACCGAGAACCCGCCTGTCAGCCAGATCATGATGGTGCCCCGGGTGGAACCCGACGGTGAGGTGACCCTCACGGTCACACTGCCGTGAACAGCCTGCGCTGCCTGGTCGCGCCGAACCCGTCGCCGCTGACTTTGGAGGGTACGAATACGTGGATCTGGGGCCGGGCGGGATCGGCGTACTGTGTCGTTGTCGATCCCGGGCCGGACGACCCCAGTCATCTTAGTAACATTGTTGCTTGCTGTCGCGACTTGGGGTCTCCGGTGGCGGCCATCGTACTGACCCATGACCACAGCGACCACAGCGAAGGTGCGGGGGAGTTGTCGCGCCTGACTGGTGCGCCGGTGTTGAGCGGGCGTGACGGCACCCTGCTTGAAGGTCCCCTGACTGTACTCGGATCTGACGCGCCGGAGATCGGGATCGTTTCGCTGCCAGGCCACTCATCCGATTCGGTGGGCGTGGTCTTCCCGGAAGAGCGCGCGATCGCCACCGGGGACATCATCTTCGACCGCGGATCGGCGATGATCGACTGGCCTGACGGCTCGCTGCGCGACTACCTCGCCTCGCTCGACCGGCTCCGCGACATCATCGTCCAACGGGGTCTGACCCGCATCCTTCCGGGTCACGGCGGCGTGATCACCGACCCGTTGGAGCTTGTCAGCCAGTATCACCGGCACCGCCTGGAGCGGCTGGACCAGGTACGCGCCCTGAGGGACCTCCCGGCCGACCAGATCGTACGGAAAATCTACGGCGACCTCACCGGTGAACTGGCGGAAGCGGCGACGTGTTCCGTGCGGGCGCAACTGGACTATCTTGAAACCCGGTAGATGATAGAGTCTGCCCGAAGGAGAAACTCATGAGCAAAGGTATCAGGACGGCGCTGGCCGCTGCCGTAGGTGTAATGTTAGTTGTCGGTACGCTGGCGGGCTGCTCCGGATCGTCGGGTTCTGCCGGATCATCCGGGTCGTCTGGCGCGACCGGCGGTACGCCCGCCAAGACGCTGAACGTCGGGATGGAACTGGCGTACCCGCCGTTCGAGACCAAGGACACGGGTGGCAACCCGACCGGGGTCAGCGTTGACTTCATCAAGGACTTCGGCGCGGCGTACGGATACGATGTCGTGATCCAGAACACCGCCTGGGACGGCCTGATCCCGTCGCTGCAAACCGGCAAGGTCGACGCCGTGATCAGCTCCATGACCATCACCGCCGAACGCGCGAAGCAGGTCAGTTTCTCCGATCCGTACGCGATGTCCCAGCTGGCGCTCCTGGTCAACAAGAACTCCGGCATCAAGGTCGCCGACGACCTCAACCAGGCCGGCAAGTCGGTGGCCGTCAAGACCGGTTCGACCGGTGATGTGTGGGCGACAAAGAACCTGCCGAACGCCGAGGTCCACCGCCTGGCTGACGAGAGCGCGTGCGTCACCGAGGTGGTGCAGGGCAAGTCCGACGCCTTCATCTACGACCAGCTGACGATCTACCGCAACCAGCAGAAGAACCCCGACACGACCGACGCGGTGTTCATCCCGTTTCAGGATCCGGAGCATTGGGGGATCGCGGTCAAGCTCGGCAACACCGCTCTACTCGATGAGCTCAATGCGTTCATCGCCAAGAGCAAGACTGACGGGGAGTTCGACAGGCTGACGGACAAGTACCTGTCGAGCGAGTATCAGACCTTCCGGCAATTCGGCTTCCCGTGGTTCTTCGACTTCAGCGACGGTCCGACGCCCAGCGCGGTTCCCACAGGCTAGGCCGGCCGGCTTCTGCTCATGCCCAACCCGTTTCTGGCGCCCAAGGATTCCGCGACCCGGCCCGTTCGGGCGGCAGTGAACTACCTGTTGGTCTGCGTATGCGTGATCCTCGTTTTCTGGGCCTCCCTGACCGCGATCAACATCAGTTTCGACTTCGGGTTCGTCGCGACGTACCGGAAACGGATCGCCGACGGGTTCCTGCTGACCGTCGAGATCGCGGTGTGCAGCCTTGCCATCAGCTTGTTGCTGGGCCTGTTGGTGGCGCTGGGGCAGGGGCTGAGGTTGTTGTTCGTACGTTATCTGTGCGACCTGTACGTGAAGGTCATCCGGGGTACCCCGCTGATCGTGCAGATCTACTTGTTCTATTACATAATCGGTACGGCCTGGGGCATTTCCAGCCGTTTCGTCGCGGGTGTTCTCATCCTGTCGATCTTCGAGGGCGCGTACATCGCCGAGATCATCCGGGGCAGCCTGCTGTCGCTTGACCGTACCCAGCTGGAGTCGGCCAAGGCGGTGGGTTTCACGCGGGCGCAGACGATCAGGTACGTGATTGTGCCCCAGATGGTCGCCCGTACGCTCCCGGCGCTGACCGGCCAGTTCGCGTCGGTCATCAAGGACTCGTCGTTGTTGTCGATCATCGCGGTCATCGAGATCACCCAGGCCCTGCGTGAGATCAGCGCGGCGACGTTCCAGCTGTTCGAGACGATGCTGCTGCTGGGGGCGCTGTACCTTGTGCTGACCCTGCCAATCACCTTCGTCAGTCGCGTCTTCGAGAAACGGTTCAACTATGCGCGTGTTGCTTGAGGAGGTACGGAAAAGCTTCGGCCCGGTCGAGGTACTGTCGGGCGTGAACCTCGACGACGACATCAACAAACTGGCAATAATCGGGCCGTCGGGCGGGGGGAAATCCACGCTGCTGCGGATCATCGGCGGGCTGCTGGCACCCACGTCGGGCCGGGTCGCGGTGGATGGCGAAACGGTGGACTACACGGAGAGGAACCTCGTACGTTACCGCGCCCAACTCGGCTTCGTCTTCCAGCAAAACGGCTTGTTCCAGCACCTGAGTGCGCGGCGGAACATTGCCCTACCGATGCAGGTGGTACACGGCGTGGGCGCAGCGGAAGCGCAGGAGCGCGCACAGGAGTTGCTGGACCGCTTCGGCCTGGCCCCGGACGCGGACAAGTTGCCGTCCCAGTTGTCGGGCGGCCAGCAACAGCGGGCGGCGATCGCGCGCGCCATCGCCGCGTCGCCCAAACTCGTACTGCTGGACGAACCCACCAGCGCGCTCGACCCGGAATACACATCGGAGGTACTGGATGTGATAAACGACCTGGGCCGGGATGGCGTTCGTTTCATAATAGTCACCCACGAGATGGGTTTCGCGCTGCACGCCTGCGACGCCACAGCGTTCCTGAGCGGCGGAACGCTGCTGGAGTACGGCCCGAGCGCGAGGCTTTTCGAAACCCCGGCGACACCAGAACTACAGCGCTTCCTGAGCAAACTCCTGGAATGGCGGGTGTAGGTGGCGCTTCAAGTACGGGATTCGTTTCGTACATGCTAATAATCAGCAGAATGTTCATAACTAGCATATACTGGGGCCATGTGGAGTTCCTCACTCGCCGATTCTGGCATCACGGTCGAAGCCGTCGACTCGTGCCGAGTACGGGTGACGTCCCGTGCGCGGAGCGAGGTGATGTGGCTCCATGTCTCAAGGTCGGCGATGTCCCCGTCACAGTTGCGTCAACCTCGGGAGCGCCCCGCTCTGCTCGCGCTTCCCAAGGCGACTCCGGCGCTGCTGCTAACGGCTCGCGAGC
>Ga0209628_10003613_pt1 | contig 10920 bp, 7 predicted proteins | sample TergutCu122P4_FD_187285 | JGI IMG/M metagenome (GOLD analysis project Ga0209628, IMG submission 187285) | Cubitermes ugandensis P4 segment gut microbial communities from Kakamega Forest, Kenya - Cu122 P4 (SPAdes) (version 2) | ecosystem: Host-associated > Arthropoda: Insects > Digestive system >...
CACCCAGACTATCAAACAAAAGTAGCCGATAATATAGATACCCAAAACAGAGAATTGGCATTAAGGAAAATATTTGATGATGTTTTGTCCCAACAACGCAAAAAAGAACTCGACCTTTACCGGCTTATAACCACCGACGATGCCTTTAAACAAGCATTATTTGAGACGATGAAAGTGATGGTGGATAACCCGAGAATTTGGGGGCAGGCAGGATGAAAATGTAACTAACAAAAGAGATACGGAAATGATTTACTTGACTTTAGATACTAATATTTGGATAAATTCACTCTATGAAAGTGGAAAAGATTATAATTTTATTGAATCACTTGAATACTGGATAGAAAAAGGCGATGTTCAAATATTACTTCCTGAAATTATTAAAAAGGAATGGGAAAGAAATCGTGAAAAACATAAAGAAAATTGTGTAGAAGTGTGGAGAATGTTTTTCAATAAAGCTATAAAAGTTTTTTATGCACATTCAGAAGTAATTAAGCAGTTGATGACACCTGAAAATTTAGAAGAAAGAGCAGAGGTACAAATAAAAAGGATTGAAAACATTTTCGAGAACTCTATATTAATTCCGATTACCGATGAATATAAAATAAAGGCTACTGAACTTGCTGAACAAAAGGCAGCTCCTTTTTTTGATGATAAAAACAGTATTGGGGATGCCTACATTTATATAAGCATGATTGATTTCATAACAAAGAAAGAACTTTTGAATTGTATTTTTATTTCATGTAATTATAAAGATTTTAGCAAAGACAAGGGGAGCAAAGATATTATACACCCAAATTTGGAATCAGAATTTACTAAGCTGAAAATAAAATATTATAATTGTATTGAAGATTTTCTTATTGCACACTCTTCTCAACTTCCAGACATATCTGAATACAAAAAACGAAAAGCACTCAAAGAAGAGCTAAGAAAGATAGAGAGAGCATTATTACTACCTCAACCATTGGAAAGTTTTACTGGTTTACAAGATTCTTATATTGAAGACATAGAGCATTTAGACATAATCCTTGAAAAGAAAACCCCAACGAAGAAAGAAGCATCATTTGCTTTAGCTCTTATAAACTCAGAAGATAGTTATAAACGCCATTTTTTAAGAAAAGTTGATAAAAAAGTTTGGTTCAATATATTGAAAGAAAATGACTTTTTTAACCCTGCTAATAATCCGGTACCGATTCAAGTAAAAGGAGGTTTTCAAATACCATACTGGGAAGTATTATCATATTTAGATAAACTGTCTTATCAAATAAAGGAAGGAAATAGCTTAGAACTTACCGATGAATTGATAGCAATAATCAAAAACGTATCAGAAAATCCGAAAGATAATCATCACACATGGCGAATATTCATCAGGATATTGGCAAATATACCCAATGAGAAAGTTCCTTCTGATATATTCAAATTTATTCCGGTATGGCTTTCCGGAAAGTTTGATTCAATGTTTAATACCCATGAAATATACGAGCATCTATTATTGAAATTTCTAAATGAAGAACCTACCGCAGATGATATTATAAAAGCAGAGTTGATTCTTCATTATCTTTTCAAAATAGAGAAAACAGAAATTGTCAAGAAAGATTTTTGGAACAGTGATAGGCACCGTTACTCATCAAAAATACATTTTAATATATTTAATAATTGTCTGCCAAGAATTGTAAAATACTGTTCATCAGATTTTGTTTTGGAGTTAGGGCGAAGAATTAAATTTCTGTTATTAGATTATCCTAACGGAATCAATGTCACAATTAAAGATGGCGACAACGAGTATGAAATTCAAATATATGTTGAAGAAGAAAATCTTTTGATTTTTTCAAAATTGTTAAACAGTGAAGATGATGCTATCTCTGAAACGATTGATAATTATGAAGAAAAAAGTGAAGAAGAATTAAAACAGGCACTTATTTCTCTATTTAAATGCCAAAATATTAACTATTCTCCAAACAGTTGCGACGATGATGTTTTTGTAAGGTTAAAGTTTTGTTTGCAGTATATTGTCAATTTCAGAATTTCGACTAGCAGCATAAGGAATTTTACTGATAATCCGTACGATAATGAAACCGTTATTATCTTTTCTTCAATTTTTCGTGATTTGCTTGTAGAAATAGCAAAGCAAAATCCTAATGAGGTTATTAGATTACTTAAGCTATTTTGTTTCGATAAGAAATACATACATCCTTTTTATAAACGAATTACATTGTTCGTTATTTGCGAAAGTTGGGACACGACTAAATCATTATTTTGGGAATTGTTAGAAAACGATGATGCTTTAATGTTTTTTTCAAATTATACCTACCAAAAAGAACTTTATGATTTACTTAATAAAAATCAATATGGATTATCTACTGAGGAAAAAGTGATTATTCAAAACATCATTGAACAAGGTATGCAAGGTGAAGAGACTTATGAAAAGAACAACGAATATTGGCAACTTCGATGGTATTCTGCACTGCGATACATTACTCCCTTTAATGAAAGTTATCTTTCTCTTTCAAAAAAACTTAACACTACCAGTGAAAGATTTGAAAACGAAGGTAAAATCATGTTTAGGACAGGCTCAACTTCTCCTTTTGATATTGAAGAATTATTACAAAAAAGCAATAAAGAGATTGCCGAAAATATTTGCACTTTTAATCCTAAAAATAGTTGGGAGGAACCAACAATTGATGGATTTGCGAATTCTATTGGTAAAGCAATCGAAAATGAGCCTCAAAAATTTGCTTGCGAAATTGACTTCTATGATAATGTTGGCTATATCTATGCTTACTATATGGCAGTGGGTTTTAGAAATGCATGGGAAAAGAAAAAAATGTTTGACAGGATCAAAGTATTGAACTTCTTTAAAATGTATCTCTTAAAAGAGTCATTTATTTCAGGTAAGCTACAATTAAAAAACGATGATTTGGGTACTACGACAAACATGGTAATAGGTTCTGTTGCAGCCCTTTTGTCTGAAGGAACAGTTACAGATAAAAATGCTTTTGACTTATCGCTTCTCTCTATCACTAAAGAGATACTTCAAATCATCGTGCCAATACTGAATCCAATAAGTGAATTTGAGCAGATGAATACGGATTATCCTACTTATTTGATAAACTCAACAGCAGGTAGAACACTTATTGCATTACTCAATTATTCAATATGGAGAGCAATAAACTTAGACAAAAAGAGTACTCAGCCTAAATGGGAGCAAGATGTAAAAGAATTGTTAGAACAAACGTTAGAAAAAGGAATTATCGATGCTTTTATACTTACGGGATTGTATTTTCAACGGTTTTGCTTTTTGGACAAAGAATGGATAACAAATAAAGTAAAAGAGTTTTATTATATTGAGGATATGAATTGGCTTGCTTTTATAAGCGGCTTTGCTTGCGAAAATCCCCCTCAAGATAAAGAAGTATATAAATTATTTTATCCTCATTATGAAAGATTTATCCAAAGTGATTTTAAAATAAAAACTTCCTATGAACGAAGTATTATAAGGCACGTTATTATTTTATATTTGTGGAATTTAGAAGATTTAGAAAAAGAGGGATTATTGTTACAGGTGATTAATAAAAACAATCATTCTAATACTCTTGATCTTGTGGACTTTATTTGGAGACAAGATGCCTATTTTGAAAGTTTAGATAATGAAAAAGGAAAAATTTTTGAGAAAAAGATTTTCAATTTATGGAATTTCCTTGCCGAAAAATACAGTAATGCCAATAGTGAAGATGAGCAAAAGGTTTTAGCCGCCATATCAAATTTCATTACCTTTGTCCCCGAATTAACAGAAGAATACACAGCACTACTGCTAAAATCTTGCAAAATAACAGGAGAACAAAACCGCACATATCATCTTCTCCAAAATCTAAATAAACTAAAGGACAAGGGTAATCCAAAGGAAGTGGCTAAATATGTGGGTATTATTTTAAACTCTATACAATTTAATCACCACTATTTCTTTCCTGAAAGTGAACCTTTTACAGATATTATTACGTTTCTTTATAATAATGGACAAAAACAAATGGCAGATGATTTTTGCAACAAGATGGCAAAGCAAGGAGAAACTACTTTCTTTATTGACTTGTATAATACACGAAATAAATAAGATAGAATAATCAATCAAAATAAAAATGCAACAACTCAACGAAATAGTAAAACAATATCTTCAAATGGACACCAACTACGCCTTAATGATTACAGGCGATTGGGGTGTTGGCAAGACACATTATTTTAAACATACGCTCAAAAAAGAAATTTCAGAAACACCGGTTTTTTCCGACAATGCTAAAAAATACAAGCCAATTTTAGTATCTCTTTTCGGGCTTAAATCAGTTGAAGAAATTCAAAGTGAAATTTTTCTTTGTCTATATCCAAAATTCAAACTTGGTGCTGCTATAGGCAAAGCACTCGCGAGAGGCGTTTTACACCTAAGAGGAATAGGGGAATATAGTAAGTATATTGATGAAATAGATGTGAGCAAAGTAACTTCAATAAACTTTGATGAACTCGTTATTTGCTTTGATGATTTGGAAAGAAAAAGCGAAGACTTAAAAATTGAAGAACTCATTGGATATATTAACTCATTGGTTGAAAATGAGAACGTAAAAATCATACTTATTGCTAATGAAGAAAAAATTGAGGATAGCAATTATAAAAAACTAAAAGAAAAAACTGTTAGCAATACAATCGAATTTATTCAAGACCTGAGTAACTCCTATGATAGTATTTTAAATGAAAAATTTAACGTTTTTCCACTTTACAAAACGTTCCTTGAAACAAATAAAGATTTCATATTAGAAATATTCTCAAAAAAATCAAATAATTTAAGAACATTAATATTTGCATTAAGTCATTTTCAATATATTTATTCAGAGGTAAATAAACATTTATTTTGCGATGATAATCTCAAAGATAATCAAGATGAAATTCTTTTGAACCTATTGAAATTTACTATTGCAATTTCGAATGAATATAAGGCAGGTAATATATCATTCAAAAGTCGCGAGGGGTTGGACGATCATCCTGAACTTTCATTGTTTTTATTGAATAGAAAAAAGAAAGAAGAAACTGAAAAAAGTTACTTAGGAACTTTTATGGAAGATTACTATGAAAATGAGAATTTTGGCTTTTACAATTCGGTTTATGGCTACATAACTGGTGGAACAGTTTTCAAATATTCTTCATTATTGGAAGACTTGAAGAGATACTACCATATTGAAGATAATACTATTCAGCCTCAATATAAGATATTGAATAAATTATCATATCCTCATTTTTTCTCACTATATGACAGAGATTATTTAGACTTAACAAAAGAGATGCTTGGGTATGCATATCAAGGAAGTTATGGGATAATGGATTACTTGACTGTTTTTTATTATGCTACACGATTTGAGAATCCTTTAAAATTAAACCTCAACAAACTGGAGAAAGATATTATTAGGGGAATGCTTAAAGGGGGGGAAAAGTATAACTATTTGGGTGCCTCTATAGAAAATTATTTGAGTATTCAGCCAGATATAGAACACTTTGAATATAAAAAAAGAGTTAGAGATGCCATTCTTGACTTAAATAAGAAGATTCATTTAAAAAATAAAAAAAATGAAGCACTTGAACTTGAAAAGTTATGCTATAATAATTTTATGGAGTTTTTTAGAAAAGTACTAAATCGTCATGAAGCAATTTATTATGAACCCTATTTTTCAAAATTTAATGCCAATAAATTCTACACATTCTTTTTAAATTCAGAACCAAACCAGCGTAGAGAAATTTTGCTTTTTTTCTCAGGAAGATATGATAACCCATCCGTTCATTTAAAAGAAGACCTTGCTTTTTTGACCAAATTGAAAGAACGTGTAGAGAAAAAATGCAAACAATTAGCAGGTAAGAACATAAGTGGAGCGGTTTTTGCGGAACTGAATAAACATCTTCAAGAATCAATAGAACGTCTTAATGCAATAACTCAATAAAGTGCTATTTTTTTCTATTTTTGCCCACAAATCGTTATTGATTAAACTATTAATACTTAATAATATCTAAGAAAAACGAAAAAATAATATGCTCATATTAAAAAACATACACAAATCCTTCGGCGACGTCCGAGTGCTAAATGGAGTAAATCTCCATTTGGAAAAAGGGTTGGTATATACGCTCAAAGGCGGAAACGGGTCGGGAAAAACAACATTAATTAACATCATTTCCGGTTTTCTTGCCCCAACACAAGGCATTGTAGAATTTAAGGGAAAGAAAATTGCAAAGTTTGCCCCTTACAACATTAACCGGATGGGTATCGGGCGAACATTCCAAGACTTGCGGCTTGCTACACAAATGACTGTTTACGAAAATATCCTATTGGCATTGGAAAAGAAGATGTTTGCTAATCCCGACAGCGAACAAAGAAAAAGAGCAGATGAAATACTTGAAAAAGTATCACTAACCGAAAAGCGAAACGAGTTAGCCGGAGAGATTTCATACGGACAGCAGAAATTGCTAACCCTTGGTTGTTGCATCGCCAATAATGCTGATTTACTTTTAATTGACGAACCCGTTGCCGGAATTGACACAGAAAACCGATTGAAAATTATCCAATTAGTTAAACAATTGAAACAGGAAGGAAAAACCATTCTACAAATAGAACATCATCCATTATATATTTCAGAAACAAGCGATTATGTTTTACAAATGGAGAAAGGGGTGGTATGCTAAAAGTAGAACACATAACTACCGGATACGGCAAAAAACAGGTATTGACCAACGTTTCTTTCTCTGTTGAAAAAAACGATGTGGTTTTGCTCAGTGGCGGCAACGGTTCCGGAAAAAGCACAGTCTTAAAAACGATTTACGGTTTATTGAAACCGTGGACACCCGAAGGAAAGATTATTTTTGAGGGAAAAGAGATAACCTCCATGCCTGTTTCGGAAATGATACGGCACGGCATCGTTTATATGCCCCAAAAGAAAAATGTGTTTGAAGATTTTACGGTAGAAGAAAATCTGCTCGTGTCCGCAAGTATCTATCCGAAAAAAGAAGCCGCCAAAAGAACGGAACAAGTTTTTGAAATCCTGCCCATACTTAAAACGTTAAAGAAAAGAACCCCATTTCACCTCAGCGGCGGCGAAAAACAACTCCTCGCTTTTGGAAACGTTTTAGTTCATTCGCCGAAATTGGTTATGTTAGATGAACCCTTTGCCGGTGTGGACACTTCCAACACAGAAATCCTGAAAGACTGCATTTCCGGGTTGCACAAAAACAACGTTACTTTCATTATCGTTGAACATAAAAAACAGTTGATGAAAGATATTATCAATAAGGAAATTGAGTTAGAGTTAGGGTCTATTAAACTGTAATCCGGTTAGAAATACCTGAAATAAATGACGGTTTAAAAATAAATGTATTTTCGCACCGTTAATTTGTAACGAATTTATGCTATAAACGTTACAAAATATATCAAATTTTAAGTATGAAATCTATTCATAATCAGATAAAAAACACTATTCTAAAAAAACGCAAAGGAACGCTCATCTTTGCAGAAGATTTTAAGAAAAACGGTGATGGAGGTACAGTTCGCGTTTCCTTATTCCGACTGTGCAAAGAAGGATTTTTAATAAGGCTTGCCAATGGAATTTTTCTCTATCCCAAAACAGACAATAAATATGGACTGGGAATAATTTATCCCTCAATTTTTGAAATTGCAGCCGAAATTGCCAAGAGAGAAAAATCGCGTTTGATTCCGACCGGTGTTTATGCAATGAACCGACTCGGACTTTCCACGCAAGTGCCGGCAAAAGTAATTTTTCTCACTGATGGCGCTCCCCGTACAATAAAAATCGGGAAAAATGCAGCCATAAAATTTCAAAAAACAACGGCAAAAAATTTAACATTTAAGGGAAAAATCACCCAATTGGTTTGCGCCGCTCTAAAAGAAATAGGAAAAAACAACGTAACCGGCGAGCAACTTCAAAAAATTGAACAGGCATTGTCTTTGGAAAACAAAAAAATAATCGAACACGATGCAGAACTTGCGCCGGAATGGATATCAAAAATAATACTTAAAAGCGGACGCAATGAATAAATCCATTCTGTTATCGGACGAAGCACGAAAATTGGCTATAAACAATGCTTTTTTGCAAACAGGCATTTTTCCGCAAATCATCGAAAAAGACCTTTGGATAACCACCATTCTACAACTCATTTTCTCATTACCTTTTGCCGACAAACTTGTTTTCAAAGGCGGAACCTCGTTGAGCAAAGTTTGGAATCTCATACAACGGTTTTCCGAAGATATTGACTTGTCTGTTGATAGACAATTATTTGATTTGCAGGGCGACTTAACGATAAAGCAAATAAAGAAACTTCGCAAACAATCTTCATTATTTGTGAAAGAAACCTTTTGTTCCGAATTACGAAAAGCATTAGAAAAACACAATTTACAGCAACTTTTTGCCATAGAGCCCCAGCCCGATGGCGAAGGAAATAAAACATATCCCGAACCGAGAAAAATATTTATCCGCTACCAACCGCTGTTTGATGATATACCCTATTTGACCTCTGAAATTGTTTTGGAAATTGGAGCGAGGGCGCTTTTTGAACCCACCGCAAAACGTGAAGTGAAAAGTATCGTTTCCGAAACTCTGAACATTGATACCAATATTGAAAACAACCTGATAAATACGGCAGTTCCGGAAAAAACATTTATTGAAAAGGCGTTTCTTTTACACGAAATTTTTACGAGCACCGGACGGATGCTTGCTAACCGCAAAAGCCGCCATCTGTACGATTTAGAAAAAATGATGGACGAAGAGTTTGCCATCACCGCCATAACCGACAATTTACTTTGGGACACCATTCACCGCCACAGAGAAAAATTTACCCATATCTCCGGCGTTGATTACACCCGGGATATTCGTACAAACATTTCGCTCATTCCCCCCGCCCAAGTCATTAACGATTGGCGGCAAGACTACGAAACCATGCAACGCACCATGATTTACGGCAAATTCTTAACTTTTGATGAACTGATAGGGAGGATAAAGGAACTGGAGGAAAGGATAAGAAAGCGAAACGCTGAAGTATAAAAAATTGCTGAATAATATTATGGCTAAAAAAACAAGTCTAAAAAAATCTAAATTTGCGGCTCTTAAACTTTAAAAGTAAGTAATTGAATTATAAATATTTAAAAATAAAAAAATGAAAAGAGTAAAAATTATTTGGATGGCAATGATGATATTGCCGTTTATGTTTTGGTCTTGCAATAATAAGCAAGATGTGGTTAAAATTGGTGCTGTGCTTCCTTTATCTGGAAATTTGGCACAATTAGGAGAATCTGGAAAAACAGGTCTTTTGCTTGCTGAAGAATATATCAACAGCAAGAATGATAAAAAGATTGAATTTCTTTTTGAAGATGGTATGGCTAATCCAACAGCATCAATAAATGCTGCAAAAAAATTAGTATCCTTTGACAAAATTAATATTGTGTTTTCAATAATCAGTGCGGTGGAGTTATCAATAGTTCCGATACAAGAAAAAGAATATTTTTTAATGTTCTCACATTCTTCTCACCCACAACTAAGCAATGTTAATGATTTGTTTTTCAGACATTCTCAGACCGTACAACAAGAATCTGATTTTATTTTATCAAACGTTGATAGTACTGCAACATTAACCATTTGTTATATGAATGACGATTATGGTGTTGCTTTTGAAAAAGAAATGCAACACAAAGTCCAGCAAAATAGAATAAAATCTGTTATTTCGTTTTTGCCGACCGAACCCAATTTTGCAACAATAGCCAAGAAAGCAATAGATGCAAAATCAGATAAAATAATAATATGTGCGGGAGGAAAAAATATTGCTGACCTTGTAAAAAGATTGCGGGAACAAAATTATAATGGTGAAATAATAACAACATTGGCATATATTGTTTCCGGTGCAAGTAATTCTACGAAAGATATACCAAATTTGACAATGATAGATTTTAAAAAAATATCTGTTGATAAAGAATTTGAGAATTTTATTCACGATTATGAAAATAAAACGGGAAAAAAGATTGGTACAGCAGAATTGATGTTTTTCAATAGTGCTTGGATAGTTTATTCAAATGCAATAAACGGAAATACACCACAACAAATATCTGACGAAATAAAAAAATATACTACTAAAAATATTTTAGGAAATATAGTAACAATAACCAACTCTAACGATATTCTACCTGAATTAGAAATTATTAAGCAATGAAAAAGGAAATACGGGATATTTTCTTTTCTTTCGTCAAAGAGAAGAATTTTCAAATAATAGAGCGAAGTAATTTGGTATCCAAATACTTCAAAGATGAATTTAATTTAAGTGGGGGGCATAGCCATTTAGTCCCTGCTATTTTAAATTCCGAAAAAGTTGATAAAGATGATATTGCTGTCATTGACTTATGCATAAGAAAAGCAGATGCACAAATTATAGGAATTAGTAATACCCATCTTTTGCTTTTTGAAATGGGGGTATGGGGTAGTTTTGGATATATTGAGGACAAAAAACAAGAAGAATTTCGACAGTTATCCTTGTTGTTAGATTTCTTCAATCAATGCGGTATAATAAAAGAATCCTTATATTTTACAATCTGTGCAGGTGGACAATACTTGGACAAATTAATTATGCCCGATAGTGATTCTTACGAAATTTTATCTTCTTTGGGTATAGATTCAACTCATATATTTAAAACTACAGGACGAAGAAATTTTATGTTAAGTCGCGGTATTGATAGATTGGCAGGTTACAATATAGAGATATTTGCAAAAAAAGACAATCAATTTATTGAGATTGCATCATCAAACATATACCAATACATAAACAAACTTACCCATTTAGAAAAAACAGTAAATGCAGGGATAGGTTGTGGAGTAGGTATTGAAAGGGTTGAATTTATTGCAA
>Ga0209628_10003614_pt1 | contig 10918 bp, 4 predicted proteins | sample TergutCu122P4_FD_187285 | JGI IMG/M metagenome (GOLD analysis project Ga0209628, IMG submission 187285) | Cubitermes ugandensis P4 segment gut microbial communities from Kakamega Forest, Kenya - Cu122 P4 (SPAdes) (version 2) | ecosystem: Host-associated > Arthropoda: Insects > Digestive system >...
TATATATATATATATATATATATATATATATATATATATAGGGTGATATTTGAAGGGTTAGACATGAAGGAGTAAGGAGACGCAAATTACAAACACATGGAAGGAGTTCAAAGATTTAAGCTCAAAACGAGTTAAAAGAAATCACTGCAATTTATCGATGTTCACGTGAAAAATAATTAGACGCAATGCCATGTAGTTTCGTAGAACTGGACGGATTATCAGAGAAATTTTAGTAAGGTTAACAGAATATTCCTCTGCAACATCGGCGCACTTCTATTTTCAATACGTAATGTCACATCGAAGGAGAATGAAACCGTTCTAGTGAACCCAGTGGGAACCTCAAACTTCCTTGCGGTGACTCATATGGCTTTGTAGTTTCTTTGTCTTTTCCTGGTAATTTAGACTGTACTGGCAGAAAGAAATATTGGGATGTTAATATTTGGATCAAGTTCTCATTTCACACATATGACAGAAGAGCCTTCACATACGAGTACTTATAAATAAAAGTCACAAAAGGAAGAGGAAATATATAAACATCAGAATATATGTGCTACAGAATGAGTAAGATGGAGATAAGACAAGAAGGTAAATACATGATTCGAACACGATAAAAATGCAAACATTTCCATCAGGAATATCAGCGGGAATTTAGAAAATAAAACGTGTTTAACTTGGTTTATTACACTGTCATTATGGCAACAATGTTGACTTTTTTGTTCTACATTTGTGCTCTCTTCTGATTTTGCAATTTCGGAGAAATCTTCCATAAATATGTACCTCATACAAGACCTGGAAAGATCCAACATTGAAGGCATATCCGGAAACCTTACTGTTGTTCCAAGTAATAAGCACCATATCCCCAGGGCTCTGACATGCATGGAGGGAGAGAAGCATGCAGTAAAAATGAAACTTGCAATTCTGAATTGAGTTCCAGACTTTTCAATGTTTATACCGTGCATGTCATTCATTTCTCCGTCTACAAGTTGGTCCAACCCTGTGCGCTTACTTATGCAGTCAAACTGTATTCCGACGTATTTCGGTGTCGACCACCACCATCATCAGGGAAGGTAACACCACAGACCAAACACTAAGTATAGCGATGTGTGTATGACAAGATAAACACCTTCTAATTGCGGTGTTTTTGGTCTGTGGTGTTGTCTGCCCTGATGATGATAGTGGTGACCGCCAATGAAACTAGCTTGAAAATATATGTGCATATTGTTGGGCTAACTTGTAGAAAATAGGTTCTAGATAATGGAAATTATTAAGATGACGCGGAAATTTTTGCATGAATTTTTCAATTTGCTATTTTTTTTTTAGTTGAAAATATTTGGGCACAGTTCAGATTATAACCGATACTAAAACATAAGGGTTGCTCAAAATAATTACAAGTAATTTTTCGTTTAATAACATAAGTAGAAATTATTTAAATTCTGCAAACCAGTCAGTAAAGAAATTGTGTCTTATATGCTTCATATGGAAGTTTTTGGCTGTATTAACGAAATGTTTCCTATCGCCCTTTCTTATTTGAGTAAACTAATTTCGATACGTACGTACAGAATGTTCGTATTTCTTTTAGGCTATAGAAAACATTGACATATGGGCCAAAACCGACGTTTCTGTAATAGCTACATAATTATTTACCGCAGCCGGTAATTGTAGCCGGAAGAGAGTCTAGGATATGCCCTGAATGTTCGAGGTACTTCACAAGAAGACTAAACACATCTTTGATCATATCTCGCTCAATCCTTCTCAGAATAAAAAATGTCTTGGACAAAGTTGTAGAGCAAATCGAAACACACATTTTATATTAAATAACTTTTTTGTTTCGCCAATCGTGCAGTTTATTAGAAAAGGCTGAAAAATGTTGAATAGTGGGTCATGCCACATATTGCAATATGACACATGCACATTGCATGCTGGGTATCTAAGGCTACAAACACACTCTCAGAATAAGCATTACGTATTGCCTTTCCACTGATATTACGGTTACACGAACGCGCCTAAATATTACGTTATACGTACGTTGCCTGTCTTGTTAAATATTAGTATAAAAAGGTCATTGACAAAATTAAAATTTATCTGAATATAGAGATAAACATTCTTCCGAAAATTCGGTAAATACACGCAAGACTACAAAGTGCTATAACCCACAAGATCACACTCCGAAATTTTACTGCCTTAAAAAGTTCAATCGTTCTGTTAAGTTAGACTTTCTGCCCCTTAGGATTGTGGTGTTATTTGGCTTTACGGATGTGAAGTCGAAAAGAAATGAAGCAGTCCATTTAACATACGTCAGATAAACTTGATTTGTGTTTGACCGTGCGTCATCAAAGTAGGTAAAGTAATATAGAAAAACCAACTAGATGCAACAATAGTTTATTGATCTACAAGATCAGCTCAACATGTTTCGGGCAATCTTTTGCCCATCTTCAGGAGCGTGAGACTGAGATATTTACAGCATATGGTGTCCTGTTGATGTGGTAGGCAGGGGTTCGGAGAGCGGCGGCTTAGCCGCTCTCCGCTAGTTGGTTCTTCTATATTACTTTACTATACGTCAGATCTTTAACCATCAACTTATTTTTACTCTGATGAGTTCAGTATAATTTTATTTTCATAAGCAATGAAGTTGACGTTTTTCTCTTGACGATGAAAATTGAAAACACTCAAATTCGTATAGCGGAAAAAAATACTAAAACATTTTTCTAATAATTGGGGTACATGAAATATACTCGTAAGATCGCAGTTCTAATCATAGACATAAATGATAAGATTATTTAACAGGTAACACTCTTTTACATATCATGTGTGCGAAATATTTCTTTCCTTAAAAAATATTTCTATGACTCTTTACATATGATTACATCAAAGCGGATAATTTAGGCAGTTCCAAACCAGAATTCAAGAAATTTCCATAAAGAGAAGTTTTCCGTCAACTCCAAGAAGTATCGTAGTTTTGAAACACACTATGGTCAGTCCGACTTTATCTCGCGCCAGTTGTTACAACACAGACCGACCACTTTCACTAACTGTAGTAACACAGGTTTATTTCCAATTTCATAAGAGTCCAGTTTGCGTATATTGAAAGTATGTACCGTATTTGTTCGCGTAATTTGCGCAGTTTTTTTTTATTTTGGCCCTGAAAAATCGGGGTGCATAAAATATGCGGATTTTTTTGTGGAGGTCTTGATCTGGGTTTTATTCTAGTATAATTGAGAATACGGTACGTTTTTTCAATATTTTATTGTAATTTTTCAACATAATCTTGATTTATCAATAATTAAATTTATTATAATCATAATGAATGCACTGTATATAACATTGTCTATTTAGTAGTCTATAATCAATGAGAACATAGTAAATATTCAATTGAAGTTGATCGATGCGTCCTTAATGCAACTTCATGTTGCGGTGCCAACATTAAAAACAGTAAAATTAACATTACTGGGATTATTGGAACCGCGCTAGGGCATATGAATTTAAAATGCCCGCAAATCGCCATGAAATTAAACATAAATGAACAATACGATGGTGCGTAAAATACGCGGAGCAAAAATAAATCCAAAATCATCCTTTAAAAATCAGGGTGCGCAAAATACGCGGGGGCGGAAATTACGCGAGCAAATACGGTATTTGTCTTTTGAATCCTCTTTGTTTCAGTGCAATCATACTTTGAGCTTACCGTGATATGCAAGTGGCAGCCAGTGAGAGTACTTTGTAGAGTTCTGGGGAGGAGTTGACAAATACATATACGACTCCGACGGATTTCATAAATCTGATACAAACATTACGGGAAATCCTTGGCGTCATTGTCATAAAACTCGTAACGCTATGAACCACTGAGCTGAATCCTCTTTAAGAATTAGGTTTTGTATAGGATGACAATTTTGTGACGTTTCTTCAAAGGTTAGAAGTGTCATTTTCAAGGTGAAAGAATGTGGGATTTAGCACCATAATTCCACTAGCCACGTAATCGAGCGGCCGCAGACCCACGTCTACGACCGCGAGGCCACTGGAATCGGCATATCATTTTTATTACAGGATTAGAACTCCACATATAACTGCTGTATACATCACTATACACACACATTAAATAATTTTAACTTTCACTATTTTATAATTGTCCATTCTTATCCTATATTATATTACATTATTATTAAAAAGTAAAATTTTATCTGAAATTATATATTTTAATGTTATGGAGTGACGGAAACACATTTAACTACAATTGTATTCTTGTATCAGAACCTTCACCCTAAAGATGGCAAGAATACTGACCGAAACATTTTGGTGAAGATATTATAAATAAAAATACATCATAAAATTGAAATTCACCTGTTGGCTGTTGATACATTTCATATAATTAAAAATATTCTCCACTTTTTATGGAATCTGATGATTTAGTAGAGCATATGCATATACAGGAGTTTGACACTTGTTCCTAACCTGACCCAGATGAACCCAATACATACCCTGGTTCTTTAAAATCCATTTTAATATTCCCTTTCTTGCAGGCTCACATATTCCAAACTCTATCATCGTGATATTGGTCCTGTATTTATGCAATATTCGCAATATTGCGAAAATTGACCATTAACTTCGTCATGTCTGGCTGTTCCCACAGAACAACTCGGTTCCCCTTCAGTTCCCATTGGATGGATTTTTAATATTTGATTCTTTTTGCAAATCTGTCGAGAAAATTCAAATTTCACTAAAACCTGAAAATGGTAACGAGTATTTTACTTGAAGACCAGTATAAGATTGTGATCATATTTCGTTCAATTCTTCTTATAATGAGAAATATGATCACAATACTTTGTAGAGAAAATCAAAACAAATTTATGTTCTATAACTTTTTTCGAAAATCATGCCATTCATGAGATAATGTGAAAAAATATTGTACAGCTGGACAGGCAACACATAACTACAGCGCGTGCGCTTTACACTCTGGATATCTAAGGCTACAAACACACTCTCAGAATATGTCATGCTTATTGCTTTCTTCACGACAACAATGATTAAACGAAAGCGCTTCAATGTTACGTTATACGTTGAGTTACCGCGCCGTGTGGAACTGGAAAAATGTCATTATTTCGGTGGAAACTAAAGCAGGTATATACAGAGTGTCCTTTATTTATTTATTTATTTATAGTTTATTTAACGGCGCTCTTAGTATATAAAAACCTGGAGGCATAAGATATCTAAAATTTGGATAATGGTGAATACTAAACAAGAAAGAACGTGGATGGAAGCCATAGTGGTTTCATATGAGTTTTCTCTGTATTTACTTGGAAGAAGTGAAGTAAAGCACAAGAAGCATTAGACGGAGTAATCGAAGTCGTGGCCGGGATTCCAAATTGTTACCGCTCTAATTCAAGTCAGAACTTTTAAAAAAAAACTGCTCTCCTTTTTCCTTCATGCATTTGGCATAATAAAGTGTCAAAAAAATATTGAGGTATATTTCTAGAAATAAGAGGTGATTACGCTTTTTACAAATCGTCCCTAGGATAGTAGGGAAATGTACTTATGGTTTTATTGTGTTGTGCTGTTTTGCGTAGACAGGGGCCTTGATTTGGGTCTTACCTCTGTCTAAGGAGACCTGACAAACCTCTAAAATATCTAGCAATTTCTTTGTGATTAGGATTAATTTTGAATCGGAGGATAAAGACAGAGCTCCGAATCCATAGACGGCGTAAACTAAGACATGCAGTACCTTCGAAAATGACAGAATTCCTGACTGTGAAAATAATTATAACTTTCATGAAGTTAAAGCGAATATGTGGGACTGTGATAATTCTAAGTCTGATTGCCGTTATAACGGCCGAGGTGCATTTCTGAGACACTGCCTCGCATGAGAGGCGATTTCAAGATTATATTAAGAACTTTTCTGCTAAAGGCTGTATCTTTGTGGCCTGCCGCTTACGTCGGATACCGACACTACGGCTCTAACGTGAACAAATGACGGTTATCTTATACTACGTTGAGACAGACACGTATGTGTATATCTTCAATTGCCTGTCGGAAGTGAACTGACCAGAATAAGGCCTGCTACGTAACCGTCTTTATTGGGATAAGAGTGGTGATAAGGAACAAAATGAGTGCAATAAACCAATTTACATAAAATCAAGACACCGCATTCGTGACTGCACAGGCGGAATCTACTTTGTTCCTAAATGATTTTTAATGAAGCTATTGTCAGTACCTTAAAACACCATACGTGTTACGAAACATGCAAGATCGAATTCCTTAATGTGCACTGAAATTACTTGCTCCACTCTTTGTGGTTGTGGTTGTTACATCCCGGGATATTGTACCTCTGAAGTGTCTACCGACTTCTAACAACACCATTTTCACTCACAAGAGTCATCTTTTGTAGTTTTCGGTGTCGTTCTTGACGGAATCGACAAGCCTCGGCTTTTTGGCATATACACCTCTTGAGTCTGATGAAAAGAACAATTTCATTCCAGTCTTCATCTCCTGAACTTTTCTTCGTTTCTTACATTATTTTAGTAAATTTATATCTCTCATTACCTACTCCGTATTACTCTCCCATTTCGTAAGTTTCCGTTTTCCCTAGTCTTTCCTCTCATCTTCTGTCCTCCACCTCTTGCCTCAATATGTATGTAGATCGTCTTTCTGCCACCTAAGATGCAGTATCACGTGCTGAAGATAAATTGATTTAACGTGGATTATTATTGTTTATACTGTACAAATAATGGCTTTACTCTACCTATGTATTCAAATACTTGTGGCTGCACGTTTCAGGATCTCATAGTCCTGTAAGGTATTTCCATTATCATCTCACAGTGTGATACAGAAGGCGTGACGTTCAAACTAAATTCCACGAAAATCGAGCATCAAGACAAAAAGCGTGCGCGCACACACGCAAACCTACGCCTACGTCAAAGATACCACATCATGAGAGTAAAGGTCAAATTCTTTTTAAAACCATTTTGAACTGCGCTTGTTTTGTTATTTATTTGGCAATTTTACTAATCTGTATTTATCAGTGTTCGGATACAGACAGCCGTTTAACATGCAATAATACGCCTAGTTCCGCTGTTCATTGCGAAAACATCTAATATTATTGTCAGTACAATGTTTTCACGAAACTATAATAGGCGTACACGGCATAGCCCCTCGTAGTCGTGTTGCAGTGACGTCCGTATCTCTGTTACCTAATCCTCATTGCCATTGTACTCAAGCTGATACACAATGAACGTCCCAAGAAGATAACCCTTTGGGATTCCCGAGATATGTTCCCCACGCGATCGAGTGGCAGTGGCTGGTGTGTTGCAAGCTGTGACGACAGGCTGTCTTCCAAGAAGGCTCAAGGAAAATGCTAATTAGGCGAAAATTATCAGCACTTTCTTCTGGCTGTAAATAACGGTGCAGACAACTGGCACTTCGACAAAGGATATGGCGTTGTTACAAATATATTATTAAGATTTTTACCCAAAGATCAATTATCTGCCGACATGTTATAAAAATTGGTAAACATGTTGAACGTCAAACACAATCGCGCGCCCCGCAATCTCTTATCCAAATGAAAACATACACTTCCCATAACAGATCTGAAGAACATAGGAAGCTGTCATTTAACAAGGAGTCTGGTCTAATGGTACCTTTCGACATTTGTACTCGAGAGATATTCGGGTCGCATCCATAACAGGCTACTATTTACTGTGACTGGATTTTTCGTATTTTATTCATTCTGAATTTCCTAGTAATACGGTCAACAGGCCACGATATGCGCCATTCAAAGGCCTATAAATCTTAAATACAGGGAAAATCTATCCATGTCCTTCGCTGCTACATCGTATCTGTACTTGAACATATGAGTTACTTATAATTCATATATGCAAAATGCAATAATCGGATATCCACATTTGTGTCAAGTTCTACCCCAGCCGTCGTGTTGTTGGGCGTCCAGTGTTGTAAAGGTCATTAGATTTATACTCCAATTCCCTTCCACAGGACTGCTATTACGAGTAAGCCTATTTAAGTCCCGGGGATGTGACGCCGTCTCTATGAGATAGTGTTTCCCTATGCTTCCAATGGACGTGTGTCTCCATTTTCGAAGTCTGTGGCGCCCAAGCAGAACGCAGCTAAACATTAACACAAAGGCACAGTATCACGTCGAGAAGACCTGTATCATCGATTGTTTGCTTCTAGATGTTGGCACTCTATTTTCGTGTTCGCGGGAACGTGAAATCAATGTTCGGCCCGCAAACCAGTTATTCTAAGAAATACACACATGTAATATGCACAGCGTCGAATTAGATGTGAAAATAGTGATGATTGGTAGGTATATAAGGATTTAGAAAGAGACGTGTAATAATTTCGTATAAAAATAGGTAAAGCTATTTCATTATAGGCCTGGGTAGTCCATTACAGATGCAAGAGTTCGAGGCTCCCAGATTTTCTAGAAAATCGGCACATGGTCAGCTGTAATCACCGGCCACCTTTACCCCTCAGAAGATATTCCTGGTAGTCATTTCTCTTAGAGACTGAGTAGATAATAATTTAATGTACTATACAATATATTAAACAGACAGGAATATGCAGCTAAATAATTAAAAGGAACGGTCATGTTAACCATTAATTTAGCCAAAACTGAAAAAGTTTTTCCAAGGAATCATAATCTGGATTCTTGGATTACACCTAGGACAATCAACATGCTGCCCCTTGGGAGTATGGCGAAGATCTTAAACAAATTAACCTGCGTACATGGTTTTGAAGCCCAGTACGGCCTGAATTGCTGCCCACCGCTACGGTTTTGCTGCAGAATGCCGCCAGTTGTTCCTAAAAACAGAAATTGTATTATTGTTCAAAAACTCTATTATATATAACTTCTTCACGGTCGTAAATAATGATATTCACGTTGACCGCACGTATGCGGGTTTCTAATGAAGAAGTCCACTTTTTGATAATGGGAAGTCCCTGGACTCTTCGATCCAAGTCAGAGACCTTCAAAAGTTTATTGATGTCCTAAATCAAGAGCTCGTGCTCAGTTAGGCCTCGAGAAGAGCTATAATGGACGTGCTCCTCTTAGCGACTCACAAAGCGTCATACGTTACTGTCTAAGGTTACTCAGTGACAGCTTCGCGTCACAGTCATCGGAATGACGGCCACGGATATATTGTTTCACATGCTGTCTGAGAGGTGTGACAGATACAAAGGCCATCTTATGTGAGATCGAGGTCGACTATGGATGGTGAAACTCTAGGTTGTAGAAAGAACTGACCGTGGCCTATATATACAGTATCCCAACAGCACAGAATGTCAATAATGAGTGTATTATATATCCTGATAGAGAAGTACTGGCATTGAGATGAATTAGGAGGGAAACGTCTGAAGTAAATTAACTTGAAAATATCGGAACAACTGTTTCTTTTTGTATAAAAGTTATTAAAAGATATAAATGTTCGTACTTGTAAACTGAAGTGCACGTTTGTCTCCTGTATGTTCAAGTGTGCGCCCACTGGTAGTGTCACTACGACGGTGGGTATTGTCTGTAAGCCGATATCGGTTAGTGTTCCAGCTGGGAGGGTGGTCGGCAAGCTGGCGACACTCAAGTAAAAGACAAATGCGCGTGTTACGAAATGTTAAACAAATCCTTTACTTTCAATACATTCTCTGCAAAGACTCAAGCAGCCTAAAGTGGAGAGTGTTTTGAGCTTTGAATATCAAGCAACGTTTCTTGATCAGAAATTCATTTAAAAAAATTAGTCGAAAACTCTTCAGATGCGAGGGGTTTAGGTGACGTGTGTGACCTATTGGTACGTGACATTTAAAGAAATACGATGTGACTGTGTGGACTGGATTCATCTGGCTCGGAATAGAGAACACTCTGGATTTCTTTTCAACATGGTAATAAAATATCCGGTTCTTTAAAAGGCCAGAAATATGTGGACCATCTCCTTCTCAAGAAGAATTCTGTTCAATGGAGATAATAGCAAATAGCAATCGGCTTGAGAGGCTCAAGTCTAGAACTCTTATTGACCTTGCATCGTACATTGCAGCGACACTCATGGCTGTGTCTGTTCATTTTCCAAGAATGTGACACTTTCGCGTCATGACTTAATGATATCCCTTTGTGAATTACGTATGTACAGCAGACAGGAAGCACAGATCATGAGTCAGAACTCGGGTTTTTTCAGGTTTAGCAGGTCCAGTAAAAAAAACCGAGTTACGTTTGAAGGTCTGTGTTTCCTTTCTAATTTCTGGTTAGTTAAGGCCAGTTACTTCAGGTTACGTATGACGTTCTCTCTCTCTCTCTCTCTCCCCTCCACCTTCACCACTCCCTCTACCCCTCTATTCGCTGCTTGTTACAGTTCAAAGACCTTCACGAGTCTGTGTAGTGAATGGTACTGGCAAATACATGCCAATTTGGCTCTGGCTAGGTAGGTCACTACGCGGTAGTTCCCCGCAGAGAGGCTTACATTAAACTCACAGCGACACGATGAAAATTCGGTCCTTCATATGACGTGAGGCGTGTGTTGTGTATGTCTCCACCTACAGTAACACATTTTGTATACTTCTTAATTACGCGTTTCAGGGCTTATGTACTTATGTGAATTTATTTTTCTGAACTGGTGTATTTAATATTAATAAGAGATAAATGTCACTTTTGTAGTTTATTGTTTCTATAAAGTTATCTGTTGAATTATTTCACAAACAGTAATGCACAATATACAAATTTTAGGAAAATGAGAATAAAATGTAGTGTGAAGGGGAACAACATACATATACACTATGTGTACGCATGTGCATATACAGGATGTCCCAAGAGGAATGGACAAAACTTCGGGAGAGTGTTCCTTATGTTGAACTATACCGATATAACCCAAAACACCTATATCCAAAGTTGAACGGTTACGGAGATAATGGCCAGAGAAGTCTGAAACTTTGACAG
>Ga0209628_10003616_pt1 | contig 10917 bp, 8 predicted proteins | sample TergutCu122P4_FD_187285 | JGI IMG/M metagenome (GOLD analysis project Ga0209628, IMG submission 187285) | Cubitermes ugandensis P4 segment gut microbial communities from Kakamega Forest, Kenya - Cu122 P4 (SPAdes) (version 2) | ecosystem: Host-associated > Arthropoda: Insects > Digestive system >...
ACATCCGTCTGGCGCAGTCCTATATATGCAGTATCTGGATAGTAAATGCGCCAGACGGATGTTGATGGGAATCCATCCGGCGTAAGGTCTTGTGCATCCACCAAACGTGCGACATCCGCACCAACACTTTCAGACGCGCCCGCGTTGTCTTTTCCTGTAAAGGAGCGCGCGTTCTGATCGAGGCGGGGCGGCAGCGATACCGGGCCTGGGATGGCGCGGTTGATGAACATGGCCAGGGATGAGGCGTCAATGAATAACCCGATAGCACCTTCTAATAAAGAAGTCGACTACGTTTATAGCTATTGCTATCAGTGCAACGCGGGGCCGGATCTCCTCCGCGTTCGACGCGAGGACGGTGTCGCTGTTGCAATAGAACCGCGATTTGATGCGAAAGGAATTCATCCCGCCGATGGACGGGTCTGCGTGAAAGCCTTTGGACTCATTCAAAAAGCATATAACCCGCATCGCATCACAACCCCCATGAAGCGCACCAATCCCAAAAAGGGGCGGGACGAGGAGCCTGGTTTTGTGCCGATTACGTGGGAGGAAGCTTATGACATCGTCGCAAGCCGGCTTAAAAAAGCGCGCGAGAAAGGGCTGTTTGACGAATCTGGCTATCCGCGCGTGGCGTGCAGTATCGGCGAGGCGGGCTTGCCGGTTCATCACATGGGTTCGTTTGCGGCGTTTTTGGCCGCTTTTGGCCCCATGGACAATGGATTCGGCGCTGGGCAGGGAATTCAGTGCTATCACTCGGAGCATTTTTACGGAGAGCTTTGGCATCGCAGCTATACGGTATCGGCAGATGCGCCTCGGGTACGCTACATCTTGTCTCTGGGATCGAATGTCGATGCGTCTGGCGGGCCTTGTGGGGTCTGGCGCGGAGCGAACGCGCGATCGAGGGGCGCGCGGCGCATTCAAGTAGAACCGCATCTGTCGGTGACGGGCGCCAGCGCCAGCGAGTGGATACCGATCAAGCCCAAGACCGATTCCGCTTTTCTTTTTGGCATCTTGCATACACTGCTCTTCGAAGCGCCCATCGAGAAACTGGATGTCGATTTTCTGAGAAATCGAACTGCGTCTCCGTATCTCGTGGCGCCAAACGGGTATTACTTGAGAGACGAGGCGACCGGCGAGCCATTAGTCTGGGATGGCCAATCGCAAAAGGCGGAAATTCACTCACGACCGGGAAATCTTCCCATCCTGGAAGGGCGAAAAATTGCCTCCGGCATTGAAATGGGCGTCGATGGAGAAAAATGGATTCATAAAGACGTTGAGGTCGCTACCGCATTCGAGAAAATGAAAGATGTCATCAAGCGATATACCCCTGAGTGGGCGTCTTCCATTTGCGATGTGCCGGCATCAACAATCCGCAGGGTCGCCAACGAGATGCTTGAAGCGGCATCCATCGGCCAAACAACCATCATAGAAGGACGCACGCTGCCTCTCCGGCCAGTCGCAATCGTATTGGGCAAGACCGTCAACAACGGTTGGGGCGGTTATCAATGCGTATGGGCAAGAACCATCCTGGCGTGCCTGATGGGGGCGCTTGAGGTGCCTGGCGGAACGCTGGGGACCGCGGCACGAATGAACCGCCCTAACAACACCCGCTCAGCCGCAGTCAAAAAAGGGGCGGACGGGTTCATGAGCCAAGCGCTTAATCCGACTGAAAGGGATAAATACTTGATGAATCCCAAGAGCCGGAATGGATTTAATGTCTTGGCGCCCTTGTCGCTTGATATGTCATGGAGCCCGGCGCTGGGTCCTTCCCATCTTCCCTGGCTATTTTTGGATCAGGCGCCGGACGGGCTGCCTGCGCCGACGCTGCCTGAAGTCTGGATTGTTTATCGAACCAACCCTGCGGTGTCCAGCTGGGACGCTTCTTATGTTGCCGACCGTATTGCAGCGTTTCCATTTACCGTGGCCTTTGCATATACACGGGATGAGTCAAACCATATGGCGGATGTCTTGCTGCCGGATGCCGTGGATTTGGAAAGCACACAGTTGATCAGGATCGGGGCGACGAAATTCATAGACCAGTACTGGAAGCATCAGGGGTTTGCGCTCAGGCAAAACGTTACACCCTTGCCCGGCCAGGTCAAAGACATGAGCGAGATTGCGACAGCGCTTGCCAAGCGGGTGGGCATTCTCAATGAATATAACAAATGCATCAATAGCGGCGTTCTTGGCGTCAAGCTGAAGGGGAAGCGCCACGATTACTCGCTGCAAGAAAACAAAGAATATACGGTGGAAGAAATCTGGGATGCCGTTTGCCGAGCCGCCAGTTCAGAGATGAGCGAAGGCCAGGAGATTCATGGTCTGGACTGGTACAAGACGCACGGGATGCAACTGCAACCCTATTCAGAGATCGAATGGTTTTTGTATCCAAAGATCGAAGATGAGGGCCTTCGTTTCGAGATGCCCTATCAGGAACGGCTTCTGCGGGTCGGCCGTCAATTGGCGAATCGTCTTCATGAACATCACATTCGCTGGTGGGATCGGCAGTTGGAAGAATACATGGCGATTCCAGAGTGGGAGGATTTTCCCGCAATGTGGGAACAAGCCGTCATTGCCGCCGGCGGCAACCCGGCAGATTATCCATTTTGGCTTGTTTCATCGAACTCAATGCAGTTTGCGTTTGGCGCGCAGGCCAGTATTCAAATGATGCACGAGCTTGCTGAAAATGTGACGGGTTATGGAGGCTTGGTGATGAACGCGTCGCATGCCAGAAAGCTCGGCATCGAGGAGGGAGACAAGATAGAAATTTCAACGCCGAGAGAGCAAACATGCGGTCAGGCAATTTTGCGCGAGGGCATTCGGCCAGACACGATATTGGCGGTTGGGAAATTTGGAAACTGGGCGACGCCGTATGCAAAAGAGCGTGAGACCGCCTGCGTCAACAACTTGACACCGATATCCCTCGAGCTCACGGATGCGACGGGTTCCTGCGCGTCCTTGGCGCGGGTATCTGTCAGGAAAATTTCTTGACGTCCAACCCACACGCGACCATGGCGTGGGGTGAGGGCAAGCGTTTTACTGAATGGTGCCACGCGCGCGCGTTCAAAGTTTGCGCTTGAGGGACAAAACGTGCGCTCTCAGGATGTTCCTCGATCGTCAAGCAGCGTAAGTTTCTTCAACAACCCGCTAACGAAGGCGGCAATCACAATACGAGTTGAATTCGGTTTTGACCAGCATGAAAAACGGGAATATTTGCCGCCGAAATCACGACATGCGCCAGAAAGGGAAAGCATGACGCGCTACGCTATGGTCGCTGATTTGCGGTTGTGCGTTGGGTGCCAGACGTGCACTGCGGCATGCAAGCATACCAATGCCACCCCGCCGGGGGTGCAGTGGCGCAAAGTGTTGGATATCGAGACCGGGCAGTTTCCAAACGTCAACCGCCTTTTCATGCCTGTAGGGTGCATGCATTGCGCAGAGCCTCCCTGCCTTGAGGTCTGTCCGAGCGGCGCGACCGATCAGCGCGCGGATGGCATTGTCACCATCGACTATGAATTGTGCATGGGCTGCGCCTACTGCATCGTCGCCTGCCCTTATCAAGCGCGATACAAGATAGACAAGCCCGCTTTTGCCTACGGTGAAACGCCGACTCCCCAAGAAATGCAGCGGTTCAATGAGGGGCGGATCGGTGTTGCCCAGAAATGCACGTTCTGCAGCGATCGTATTGACGAGGGGGCGACGAAAGGACTCACGCCAGGCGTCGATTCCGAGGCGAGTCCGGCATGCGCCAATGCCTGCATCGCCAGAGCCTTGCACTTTGGCGACGTCGAAGATCCCCATAGCAATGTCTCGAAGCTGCTTGACGAAAACGTCTGGTTCCAGATGCACGATCACCTCGGCACCCATCCTGGCTTTTTCTATCTTTGGAACAAGGAAATGCCCTGATGCGCTATGCGGCAGTATTGCAAACCAAGTGGGATATGCGCGCCGCAGCCAATTTCATGTTCGGCGGCGGTGGCGGCGGGCTGCTGCTGGCAGCCGCCCTGATCGGTAACGGACCCTCAGTACGTCTGCCCGCTGCATTACTCGGTATAGCGCTGATGGGAATCGGTCTGACAATGGTATGGCTTGAAATCGGGCGTCCTTGGCGAGCAGTCAATGTGATGTTCAAACCGCAGAACTCATGGATGACGCGCGAGGCTTATGTGGCGGGATGCGCCTTCCTTTTTGCCGCAGGGTTTGTCCTGCTCCAGAAAGACTGGCTGCAGATCGCTGCCGGGATCGCCGGGATGGCTTTCTTATATTGCCAAGCACGCATTCTGCGCGCGGCCAAGGGTATTCCAGCGTGGCGTGAGCCGGCGATAGTCATCCTCATTGTCTCAACCGGCGTGGCAGAGGGCGTTGCCTATCTCGCTATTATTGAGCTGGCATTGTTCGGGCAAGGCGGACATTCACTGATGCTTTTGGCATGTTTAGTGATTCTGCGCATGTATGCATGGCATCTTTATCAGAAACGCTTTCTTGCCGCCGATCCGCCATCGACTGTGAAGGCGGTTCTGCCCAGATTCGGTTCGAGATTTGTTTTGTTTGGCCACCTTCTGCCTTTATTGTTGGTGGCCGGCGCCTACCTGGCGCCGCCAGTGGGGCTTGTCAGCGCCTTCATCGCGGCGCTCTTGGTTGTTGTGTCAGGTTTGCATTTGAAGTTTGCGCTGGTGGTTCGGATGTCGAATCTCCAGGGATACGGGCTGGGGGAATTGAAACGAGGCCACCCTTTACGTCTCGCTGGTCTACACACAGTTTCAGAAGCAAGTGCGCGCTTGCGCAGGACCCGGGAGCGGGAGAGTCGAAACCAGGGGAGAAGTCAATGATGGCCCGCCTCGGTGAACTGAAATGCTGACTTTAACTTCGCTACTGGATCGAACGGTGCGTCTGTGGGGCGAGCGCCTTGCCATGATTGATGAAGATCGCCTGCTGACCTGGGCGCAGTTCAATCAGAGAGTCGCTTCGGCTGCGGGGGTGCTGGTCAGGCGAGGAATTCGCAGAGGCGATCATTTTGCGCTTGTTGCGCAGAATTCGGTACGGCAGGCGGAACTCATGCATGCGGGTTTTCGTGTCGGAGCCATTCCGGTCCCGATCAACTACCGTCTTGCAGCGCTGGAAATTCGCGCCATTCTTGAGGATTCCGATAGCAAGCTGTTGATCGTTGATCGCGTATTTGCGCATTTGCTCGACAAACCGGAATTGGCCGCCTGGAAAGAACGCAGTCTTCGCATTGATGCGCCGGCGGACCAGGCTGCTTGCCAGTATGAAGCAGAAATGCGGCAAGCAACGCATGCGGCCCCCGTCGCCGTGGAAGAAGATGAAGATGCCATTCTTCTTTATACCGGCGGGACCACCGGACGGAGCAAGGGTGTTCGGCTCTCACATCGAAACCTCGCAACTGTTGCCCTGCAGAATGCGGCGAAGCTCGCGCCGCGTTGCGATGATATCTATCTCCATGTGGCGCCGATGTTTCATTCGGCGGATCTTCTCGGCAATGCCTATCTCGCCTGCGGCGCGGCGCATCGGTATCTAGCAAAGCCGACCGCGCGTCTCGTGCTTGAAACGATCCAGAAGGAAAAAATCACCGCCACAGTTCTGCCACCGACCATCCTCATCCTGGTTCTTCAGGACGAACTGTTTTCCACCTTCGATCTATCAAGCCTGCGGACGTTGGTGTTTGGTTCGGCGCCGATGTCCAAGGCTCAGATTCTGACTGCACGTAACGCCATGCCCGCGATTGATCTCTGGCAAGGCTACGGACTGACCGAGACCTCCCAAATGCTGACACTGGATCGTGTGCCGTGTCAGTCGGAAGCAGCAACGCTTCAAGACACTGATCGCGTTCGTTCGGCTGGCCGACCTCTGATTGGGACGGATTTGCTGATTCTCGACAATAGCAACCGGGAGCAGCCAACCGGCGCGGTTGGCGAGGTGGTGGTTCGTGGTCCTCAGGTTGCCAAGGGGTATCTCAATATGCCCGAGGAGACGAACCGTCAATTCAGAAATGGATGGTTTTGCACCGGCGATCTTGGCTGTCTTGATAACGACGGATTCCTTTATTTGCTCGATCGAAAAAAAGACATGGTGATTACGGGCGGGGAGAACGTCTATTCCTTTGAGGTAGAGGAAGCGCTGGTGCAGCATCCTGATGTGATCGAAGCGGCTGTATTTGGTGTGCCGGACGAGATCTTTGGAGAGGCGCTGATGGCGGTGGTTATTCCCCGAGCAGGAACATCCCTGTCCGCAGATAACTTGACGGAGCATTGCCGGAAACTGATTGGGGGCTACAAGATTCCGCGGCGGATTGTGTTTTCCAGAGAGCTGCCGAAGAACTCGCTGGGCAAGATCGTTAAAAGCCAGCTACGGCAGCAGTATGCCAAACCAGGGGGGGCGCAGGATGGGCAAGCCGGATGATGTCCAGGGCAATCGCACTTTCCCAAAGCGGGCAAGGCAGGGCATCGATTGGGGTGAAGCGCTGCGAACCCCAACATCAAAAGTCTGGCGCCGCAAGACGGCCCCTGGAATGATGTCGTGAAGAACGGCTGCATACTATTGACATATTTTTATCGGAAGGAGGGTCGTCATGGCTTATGAACAATTGATTTTTGAAGTGGTTGAAAACATTGCGGTACTGCGCATGAACCGCCCTGGTAAAAAGAACGCTTTCTCGCCGACGATGAGCAATGAAATCCTCGACGCGATGGTGCGCATTGAGTGCGATGAGGGTATTCGCGGCGTATTGTTGACAGGGACTGAGGACAGCTTCTCCGCTGGCCTTGATCTGGATCTGTCTTTCTGCCAGACCATGGAGGAGGGTAACCCGGCCAATTTCCGCAGCGTCATGAATCCGATCCTCGCCTGGTACCAGAAATACTACGAATTACCCAAACCAACGGTTGCCGCAGTCAATGGTCACTGTTATGGCGGGGGCGTGGTGCCGGTTTCCTTGAGTGATGTGGCAATCGCTTCCGCTCATTCCAAATACGCCCTTTCGGAAATCAACTTTGCGCACTTTCCGGCTGGCGGCACAACCTGGGCGACGTCGCATTTTCTGCTGCCCAAGCATTTTGAGTACCTGTGCCTGTCTGGCGACCGCATTGATGCCGAGGAGGCTTTTCGCATGGGGCTGGTTACCAAGGTCGTGCCGCACGAAAAACTTGAGGAAGAATCGTGGCGCATCGTTAAGCGTCTTGCGGGGAAACATCCCAATGCCTACGCAACCGCCAAAGCCATGTGTCGCATGACGCCAAAAATGAGTTTCGCCGAAGCGATCAAACTGGAAATGGCGCATATCCACGAGAACTATTTCCTGACCGAAGGAGAAATGGTCAAGGTCGCGTTACAGCAGTTCAAAAACAAGGAAATCAAGACGGGCGCTGGAGAAGATTACAAGCGAGAAACCTGACAGCAGCGCGTTTCTGTACGCAGGCAGATTAAACAACAAACAACTGACTGCAACAATTTACAACTGAGGAGGAGGCATATATGAAAGCCCTGGTCACGCTGACCGTTGGACTGGTTCTGGGTGGGTACGCAACACTTTCGCAAGCCGATATAAAGATCGGGGTGACGTTGTGCACAACCGGGCCTGCCGCGTCGCTCGGAATACCGGTCAAGAACGGCCTTCAGCTGCTGCCGCACAGCATCGCTGGAGAGAATATTGAGTGGATCATCCTGGACGATGCCACGGATCCAACCGCCGCGTCCAGAAATGCGAGAAAGCTGGTCAGTGAGGATAATGTCGATTTGCTGATTGGCTCCAACATTACGCCCAATAGCCTGGCCGTACTGGAAGTGGCTGCGGAATCGCAGACGCCCGCGATTCCGATTGCCGGCGCGTCGGTGCTGGTTACGCCGATGGATGCCAAACGCCGATGGATGTTCAAAGTTCCGCAGAACGAGAGCCTGATGGCAAAGGCCATCTTCGGCCATATGGCGAAAAACGGCGTCAAGACGGCTGGCTACATCGGATTCAATGATGGCTATGGCGAGAGCTGGTGGAAAGAAACCCAGGAAGCGGCCGATGCGTTTGGAATCAAATTGATTGTTTCCGAACGGTATGGCAAGACTGACACCAGCGTCACGGGTCAAGTTCTGAAGATTATTGCAGCCAAACCCGATGCCGTCCTGATTGGAGGCGCGGGCACTCCGGCCGCGCTGCCGCAGATCGCGCTCAAGCAGCATGGATATAACGGAAAGATCTATCAGACGCATGGCGTTGCCAATAACGATTTTCTACGGGTCGGTGGCAAGGATGTAGAAGGGGCCTTTCTGCCTGTTGGACCGGTACAGGTCCTGGAACAATTGCCTGTCAGCCATCCGGCGCAGAAACCAGGAAAGGAATTTGTTCAAGCCTATGAAGCCAAGTACGGCCCTGGAACGGCGAATGGATTCGGCGCCTATTCTTGGGATTTGGGCATTTGGCTGAAAGCGGCTATTCCAGTAGCGCTCAAATCGGCCAGACCAGGGACTAAGGAATTTCGCGCTGCGTTGCGGGATGCGCTGGAGAGCATGAAGAACGTTGTCGGCTCACACGGTGTCTATAATCTTTCTCCGGCCGACCATAATGGTCTGGATGAGCGTGGCCGCGTCATGGTTACGATTCAGGGAGGCAAGTGGAAACTGGTTGAGTAGCCGCCATGCCGTCTGCTGCCGTCTTGAGTATCGGCCTGTGCATAGGAGGAGCCAATTGTTATTAGTTCCGCCTGTATTTGAGTCACGTGATCCTGATCAAACCAGGGAGTTTGTCTCGAAGATCTTTTGCGCTCACCGATTTGATGTTGAGGATAATCGGGTTCCGTTTGACACGACGATTACGCATGCGCAACTGGGGCGGGTATCCATTAACAGCTTCTCGTACAGCACAAATGTGTCAATAGACCCGGGGCATCTGGAAGGTTTTTATTTGCTGCAAATGGTGTTGGAAGGGGCTGAAATCCTGAAGTATGGGAGCAAGGAGTTTCATTTACACCCTGGCCTCATTTCCGTGATTGGCCCCGACGTTCAAGTCAAGAAAATTTCTCCGGCAGGGACAAGAAAAATTCTGGTCAGGATTGACCGCGGCTTGATCGAGCAAGTCTGCATGCAGCACCTCGGCCACCGTTTGCACAAGCCGCTACGGTTCGAAGTTGAGCTGATGCAAGACACTGATAAAGGCACGAATCTGGGCGGACTGATTACCTTCCTGCGAGATCAAACGTCAAGCAAAAAGAGCATTTTCAGATCGCCGTTGATGCTTGCCAATCTCGAGCATTTTATTACGACGTCTCTGCTGCTTTCACAGCCAAGCAACTATTTCGAGGAGCTAAACTCTCCCGCGCCGCCCGTCTCGCCAGGGTTCGTCAAGCGGACGGAGGAATTTATTGATGCCAATGCAGATCGCCCTATTACGGTAGAAGACCTTGTCGAACATGCAGGGGTCAGCACACGATCTTTGTTTGCGGGGTTCAAAAAATACCGCAATACAACGCCCATGGCGCATCTACGCTTTGTCAGGATGCAGAAGGCCCGTCGTGACTTGTTGTCTCCAATTGATAAAAATATTACCGTCACCGCGATCGCGCTGAACTGGGGATTTGCACATCTCGGCCGCTTCTCTGCAGAGTACAGCAAAATGTTTGGCGAATCCCCTTTCGACACCTTGCGATTTGCGCGCCGTTGACGCCATCGCCGATTACAGCGACCGTCCTATCAGCTCCTTCATGATTTCGTTGGATCCTCCGGCCAGACGGTAAATCCCCGCATCCGCCCATGCGCGGGAAATAGGGAAATCATGCATATAGCCGTAGCCGCCATGCATCTGGACACAGGCATCGATCACCTTGAAGCTGAGGTGAGTGGCCCAGTACTTGGCCATCGACGCTTCTGCCGCATCGAGTTTCCCTTGCAGCGACAATTCGATGCACTTGTCTACGAATACCCGTCCAATTTGAACTTCGGTCTTTAACTCGGCGAGGGTGAACCGCGTGTTCTGAAACGAAAACAGTTCGCGTCCGAACGCCCGTCTTTCCCTTGTGTAATGTATTGATGCGCCAAGAGCAGCCTCCGCTGCTGCGATGGAATAAATGGCTGCCTGCAATCTTTCCCATGGAAGCTGCTGCATCAGCATGGCAAATCCCTGCCCTTCCGGGCCGAGCAGGTTGCTGACGGGAACCCGCATGTCATCGAAAAACAATTCCGTGGTATCCAGGGCCTGCATGCCGGACTTCTTCAGGCGTTTTCCGCGAGAAAACCCCGGCAATGTCGCATCGACCAGCAACAGACTGATTGCTTTCGCATCCTCATTCAGCCTCGTCTTTGCCGCGACGATGACCATATCGCAATGATGGCCGTTGGTGATGAAGGTTTTCGACCCATTGACGACATATTCATCCCCCTCCATTTTTGCGGTGGTCAATATCCCTTTGAGATCAGAGCCGGCGGCAGGCTCAGTCATGGCAATTGCCCCGACAATATGGCCGCTGACCATTTTCGGCAGGTAATGGTGTTTCTGCGCTTCACTCCCATACGTCAAGAGGTAGGGCGCCACGACATCCGAATGGAGGCTCCAGCCCAAACCGCTGGCGCCTGCCAAGGCAATTTCCTCTATGGTCGCAACGCTGAATAACCGGTCGGCCCCGCTGCCGCCGTATGCTTCGGGTATGGTTGGGCAAAGAAATCCCTCTGATCCTGCGCGATACCAGATAGCGCGATCCACATAGCCACGCTCCTCCCATTGGGCATGGTAAGGCGCCACTTCCCGCGCCAGGAATCGCTTCAGGTTATCCCGAAATAAGCGATGCTCCTCCCTGAACAAAGTTCTGTCGATCATGGGCTTCATCCATTCTGGTTGCGATATGCAATGGTGAAGCAAAACCGTCCGATATCGAACGCGACGGCTGTTTTTCTGCGGATTTTGGATAGTTTGTGCGGAAAACGCGC